>Ga0308170_10000621_pt1 | contig 41438 bp, 56 predicted proteins | sample PhyBR2_2_FD_202136 | JGI IMG/M metagenome (GOLD analysis project Ga0308170, IMG submission 202136) | Phyllosphere microbial communities from UC Gill Tract Community Farm, Albany, California, United States - DLSLSB.R2 | ecosystem: Host-associated > Plants > Phyllosphere > Unclassified | place... | reverse complement strand
TCCTCCCATTCCTCTGTGCGGCCGGCGCTTCGCTTTTTGCAGTAAAAGCCTTCAACACTGAGACGGACAAGTCTCAGCCGTAAGATACGCTTGAGCAGGCTCACCTCAGGTTACGTCCACTAGCGATACGGTGCCGTTATGACACCGCGTACCGACATGATCACCTCTAGCCGGGTTGACCTGGCAATCATCCTGCTGCCGGCCATTACCTGGCTCGAGGTGTCCTGCATGCTCGCGCTCAGCGGCGTGCCGGCAGAGGTGGCGGCGCGGGTCCTGGCCCTGCCTGCCGCGCGGCGGGCGCCGGCGGCACGATGATGACTTGGCCACCCACCAGTTGCATGATCAGCTCGCTGCCTTGCTGCGTGATCACATGGAATTCCATGTCAGGCTTTCGTGATCTGGGCAATGGTGGCGTCTTTGATCTGCGAGCTGCGCGAGCTGCCGAATTCAAACTGGTGAGCATCCCGCAGGCAGGCGCCGAAGATGCCCGAGATCGCCGACAACAGGCCAACCACTTCGCCCGGCAGCTTCTCCCGGTACAGGACCAATACCAGCAGGCAGGCGATCAGGCCAAGCACGTCGAGCGCCACCATCACGTCGGCGCGGCGGTTGCCGAAGCCGGCCTTGTGCAGCTCGATGTCGCGAGCGCGAGCGCTCTGCACATCGGCCAGGAACGCCTTCGTCAGGTCGGCATCGTTCGCCATGGCGGCCTGCTGGAACTCCAGCACCTTGGCCGGGTCGGCCTTCAGCACCTCTAGCGCGGCGTCGCCGGTTGGCGCGCCGGTAACGGCCTTGGCGATATCGATCACCTTGCTGGCGACGTCGGCCGCCTTGTCGCTGCCGGTGAAGAACTTGATGAGGGACGGCGCGAACTGAGCCAGAGTCAGGGCAAGGGTTACAGGTTCCATCTATGCAATCTCCACGCGGTTGAGCAGCCAGCCAAAATAGAAGTCTTCGTTCTGCGGCCTGGACTCGGTGATGTCCAGGTAGCGCACGCCCTGCTGGCAGTTGAGGGCGCGAAGAATTGCGGTTTCTCCGTCGGCGCCACGCTTGTCCAGGCAAGCGCGCAGCGCGGCGATCGTGGCCGGACCAATGCGGCCGTCGACGCCGACGTCGGGGTAGTCTTTGCCCTGGCGGTTCAGCGCGTTCAAAATGCGCTGCAGCCACGCCCCAGGTAGGCTGGCGCCTTGGTTGACGCCGGTATCGAACATCTCCTCGGCGATACGCGGCGACACCGCGTGCACCAGGTCGAACCCCGGCTTGACCAGGTATTCATTTCGATAGATGGTCGCGGCGGTGGCACGCGGCATCATCGACATCGCACCGAGGTAACCATTGCGGCGCGCCGTCGATGCCGTGATGCCCCACATGGTTTCGCCGCCGGCATCGTTGACATTGAAGCTGTAGCGGCCCTCCCGGCCGATCAGGTCATCAATCATCTGATCGACCGTTTTCATCGCGTCACCGAGATCTGAAATGCCTTCCACGCGGCCAGTGCCAGGAATCCAAGCGCCCCCATGAAGGTGGCCTGCGCTGCTTTCATCAGCAGGTCACGCACCAACTTGTTGCGCAGCTCACGCCATTCGATGACGGATTCGTGATAGCGGCGGTGTCCGTCGACGTCGTTAGCAGGAAACCCCGACAACAGCATGGCTGTCGATTCCTGCAGTTCCGCGACCTTCTTCGAAAACTGTTCGACGTCGGCACGCAGGTCCAGCTGGTTGTCGCGCATCTCGGTCAGCAGGGCAACCAGCGGCTGGCCTCCCATTCGTTCGGCTTCGTGTTGCCAGAGTTGGTTCATGGAGCTTTCCTTTTTAGGATAGGTATTCAACCTGGCGGGTAACGGTCACATCGGCCCCGGTGCTGTTGTCGATACGGATGTCGTACAGGGCGGCGTTCAGTCCCGCATTGAGCGTCATTTGAATGCCGGCCTTCGGGACGTCGGCTATCGTCGTGTACACGCGTCCTGCGGCCGTGCCGTCCCCGGTGACAAGGTATTCCTTGTATCCGAGCTTGCCGCCGTTGAACCAGATCCTGATGCGCAGGGTGAACGGAGTTGCTGCATCGCCGTAGTCGGTCAGTTTTACGAAGTAAGCCGACGGGAGAAGGTCTTTCATCGTGGTGATCCGCGGGTAGCCGCAAGCCGCCTCTCCTGCACTCAATAGGCGCGTTTCAAACGTCAGGTAAGCTGGCGTCGAGAACTTCGGCGCGCTATAAGTGGTGAGGGATACGCGCCCCAGCGTGGCGTTAGCTGCCATCGGCATCACAAGCAGAAAATTCCCTTCATGTGGACCGAACGTAAAGCCGAGCGTCAAGTTCTCGCCAGCGCACACCACGCTGGAGCCGGGCACGAAGCCGTTGTCTGCCGCGCTGTAACTGGCGATCCAGGACGCGTACATGTAGCCTGCTTGCGGCGCGACGAAGGTGTCGGCCACGTTGAAGAACGGCACGCCCGTCGATGATTTAGTGCCCACGAACCGCGAGCGCAGAGCTTCGGGCAGGTCCGAACTGTCCGGCGTCACGTAGCTGATATTGCCGCCCGAGTTCCAGCCGCCAAACTGTTTGAAGCATCGAACGCCAGAACGCCCGATGTTGGAGTTAAGCGGGACCATGCACAACGTCGACTTCTCGGCCTGGTTGTAGGCCGCATTGTTTGACACCACCGGGGTGACCATATCTGGCGTCTCGGTGCGCCAGCCATAGCCGGAAGCATTCACAGGGCAGGAAGCGTTGATCACGTCGCCGCGTCCCAGGCGGAATTCAGTAGGCATCAGGGAGAAACCCTTGTCGCCATAACCGACGTTCGACACGTTGACTCGCAACGCGCCGATGCTGGCGCTGCGCTTCACCATGCCGTAGCCGGATACCACGCCGCACAACTCGGCAGAAGCCGAATCAAGGTTGAGCACCGTGGTGTACGCGCCGGCGATAATCCCGGCTGGCTCGCAGCCCTCGAAGTGCGAATCGCGCACCGTCAGAATGCCGCCGCTCGCACCGTTGAACGCAATACCGCCCTTGTTGCAGCTATGGAAAAGACAGCCTTGAACCAGCGCCAGGTTCGCGTAAGCGTTGATGAACTGGACGCCCAGGCCGCAGTCATAGGCGAAGTTTTCGCGCACCACCAGCGAGCCGAAATAATTGGTATTGATGTCGGCGTTGTTGCTTCGAATCGCGATACAGCTGTCGAAGTTGTGATACCCCAGGCGCTCGAACTTCCATCCACGCGGATAGGTCGTGTTGTTCTTGTCGATGAGGATGGCGCAGGAAAGTCCTCGAGCGCCTTTGTTGACAAAGCCCAGGTTCGAAATGGAAATGGACTCGTTAAAGAATGAGTCCATATTGAGTGATAGCGCGTTTACGCCGTTGGTGACGAGTACCGCGCCGCCGTCGACCTTGCCGCTGGTCGAGAGGGTCTGATAAAGGCCATTGCCGGTCGTCGACGCTTCGCCCTCCCAATCAAGAAACGGCCACTGAGGGGCGCCGTCATTGCTCAGCTGGATGCCGTCCGGAATATAGTAGGTGCCCTTGGGCCAGCGCAGCTTCCGCCGCTTTAGCAGCGCATGTTTGGCTGCCGCCGTGCATGCGGCCGAATCGTTGGTAACACCATCCCCTTTTGCGCCGAAATCCTTGACGCTCACGGTATCGAACATCCGATCGAGAATGGTGCGCAGCACGGCGCCAGCTCCGTCCTGCAGGAAGCCAATCAGACCAGCGCCACCGGCGCCACCGATCTGCTGCACCAGCGCCAGCGCCGCCAGCGCTGCGTCCGTAATTGCTGCTTGTCCAATGCCCAGGCCCTGTCCGATCTTGCCAGCCAGCTGCTGGATGTTGATGACCATACGGTCCAGGGCATCGTTGATCACTTTCGGATAGAAACCGCCTTGATTGGTCAAATCCAAAGACTGAACCAGAGGGATATTGCTGGTGGCCGCGAGGGTGGTTCCAACTGGGGGAGCAACAGCCATGGTGATGACGCCGCCGGGGTTGGAGTCCTGGTTCGGGTTCAAGGTAACGGTATAGTCGGCGTCCAGAGTCTTGAGAGTTTCGACACCGGTAGAAATGACGGTCATTGCCACAAGCACATCACTGCGGGCGAAAACCTTGTACGAGAAGGGGAAGTTCTTGGTGATACCGTTGCCGATGAATGGCCCGGCCGTACGGCTTGTGTTACTGATGGTCATAGGGGGCGCTCCGCTGAGAAAGCTGCATTCTCAGCAGTAGCGCCCCGGGTACGTATACGCGCTATCGGTCCTTGCTGGCCGGGCTGGCTGCGCCGGTGACGGCCCCGCGCGCCACGTCCACCGGGCCGGTAGGACGAGCCTTCCCGGTCTGGACGTCGGTCAGGTAGGCCGCCGGGCGCGCCACCGCGCTGGCGGGTACACCAACTGTCAGCGAGATTAGGCTGGCCACGTCGCGCACGGTCTTCGTCGCCGATCCGTTGCCGGCCGCCAGCTTGTAGACGTCCGACGGCACGCTGACCGCGCTCTCGATCATGCTGATGGCCGGGCTGGTGCTGATCCGGTCGTCGTACGGCTTCTTGTTGAAGCTGTTCGCCAGTGCATTGACGGTCTGGCCGACCACCGGCACCAGAGCGGTACCAGCGCGCAGCGTGCCCCAGCCGAAGACCTGCGCGATCCAGTCGTCCAGATAGCTGCCGTTCTTGTCGTCGTCGTCCGGCCCGCCACGGAACGCCAGCGCGATCGCCTGCGCTACCCATGCCGGTGCGAAGAAGCCGAACAACAGGATGTAGAAACCGCGGCCAGCGCCCTTGCGCAAGCCAGTGTCCTGCGCCACTTTGGCGAACTCGGTGCCCAGGATGTTGGCCTGCATGTTGAAGTAGCCCGCGAACTGGGTGAACATCCGGACAAAGGCGTTGCCCGTCTCGATGCGGCTGATGTCCTCCGGTAGGGTGCTGCCTTGGGTTTCGCGCACCGCGGAGTCGGCCAGGCGGCGGGCGTACAGCTGGAGCTCTTCCTGGCTCATGCCGGCCGGCGCCGTCTCCATCGCCTGGTTGTAGGCTCCATGCCAGATGATCGGCCCCATGACGTTGTCGACCGCCGACTGCAGGAAATAGGTGTGCTTCTGGGTCCAGGCCACTGCCTTCTGGTACACGTTGGGGCTGAGCAGGATGTCGTTGATGGCGTCGGACATGGCGCCCACTTCGTTTTCCATCCGGTTGGCCATGTACGGCGAGGCCTCAGCCACGAAGTCGGCCATCTGCTTGGGCGAACGGATGAAGTCGACTGCGGCGCTGACCAGGTAGGACGGCTTCACCCGCAGCGCGGCGATCGAGAAGCCGGTGATCTGCTGAGCCGTGTTCGACGCGTTGGCAAACATCGCCGCCATGCCAGCCCGCGAACGCACTACCGAGAAGAAGCGCATCAGGCCGTTGGAGCCGGACACCTGCGTCTCGACCTGCTGGCGCGCCGTGCGGTTCAGCCAGGGGGTCAACAGCCCATCGTAGGCGGCCGGGTCGACGCGGTGCAGCGGCGTCGCCACGTCGGTGCTGCCAAGGATGCGGCGCACGTCGCGCACCGGCCCTTCCAAGTGCGAGAACAGCAACACCTTGTCGATATGCTGGGACAGCAGGCGCAGGTCCAACAGCAGCGGGCGGTTGTACTCGACACGGGCCTTGGTGAAGCCCTTACTGGTGCTGGGCAGTGCGTTCATCAGGGTGGCGTTCTCCTCTTCCATGATGCCGCGCGTCTTGGCGTCCGCGACGATGCGCGAATCGGTCATCGCCGGCACGTAGCCGCCTGCGTATCGACCCCATGGGGTGTCGAAAGCGTCGGCGGTCACCTCGTCGAAGTAGCGGCCGAACACCTCGCGGTGCGCCTTCTGCGCCATCGGCTTCATCTCATCGAGGAGATTCCACACGCCCTGGGCGAAGTCGAAGTCGGCCTTGGTCAGGGTGCCTTCCTTGATCATCCGGTTGACGAAGTCATCCCAGCGGCTGGTGTCCAGCTCGCCGTTCTCCATCACCTGGCCCCAGCCGCGGCCCAGCAGCAGCTTCTTCTTGTTGCCGGCGTTCCCGGTGTGCAGGATCGCGTGCAGCAGCTCGACCTTGCCCATGCCGCCCTGGTCGAAGCCGAAGGTATAGCCCAGCTCGGGCGCTGCGATCTTGGCCGGCTTCAGAGTCGGCGCGACGGCGTCGAGCAGGTCGCGATACTTCTTCAGGTACCGGGCCTTCTCGGCGCGGTAGGCGTCGGCCGGGTCCTTGATCGTGTTCCAGATGAAACGGCGGAACGGTCCCATTTTCGTGTTGGCGCCGTCCTTGGCATCGGCCCAAGCCTCCACCCTGCGCAGCGCAGCGCGCAGCGACTGCAGCTTCGACAGGTTCACCTCGCCGGGCGTGATCGCGCGGCCTTCGCCAGGCGCGGTGTCCGGAATACCGATCTCTTCCAGGCGGGCGCGGAGCTGGTTCTGGATCTCCTCGCGGTCCAGCAGGTCGCCGTCGACTTCCATCTGCCGCGAGCGGCGGGCCAAGTACCACAGGGATTCGACTTCATCGCGCAGGCCGCGCAGCTGCTCGACCGTCAGTTCCTGGTAGGGGCGCACGTTCTCGGTGGCGGCGTCGATCCGCTCGCGCAGCACCGTCGCCATGGCCGGATCATAGGCGTCGACGGCGGCTAGGTACTCGGTCGCCTTTTTGCCGCGCGTGCCGATGCCGAACTCCGCCAGGATGGCGCGGGTAGCCATTACCATGTCGAGGTCGCGGGTCTTCGACACCTTCTCGTTGTTCCCACGGGTCATGGTGCCGAAGCGGGCCATGATTTTCTCGATGTCGGCGCGCGCCTCGAGCGCGGCCTTGGCGGCATAGGTGTTGATCAGCTGGGTCTGCTTCTCCGCGGCGGCCGTCTGGATGTCGCCCTTCTTGAAGGCGGCGTCTGCGGCTTTGCCGGCGCGCGCGGCGGCGCGGGTGAACTGGTCAGGACGCAGCTGGTTCACCGGCGTGCGCGCCACGATCTGCTCGGCGTACATCTTCGCAGCGCGCGCCAGAACGGCGGGTTTGCCGGCAGCGGCGTTCAAGGCCTTCAGCTCGGTGGCGACGAAGCGCGCATGCGCGCTCGAGTAGACCGCTTCGTCGACGGCGCGCGCCAGGGCCTTCTCGTCGACCAGGTCGCCGTAGCGTTCCAGCATGCGCTGGTCGGTCAGGCGGTTGATCTGCTCGGCCGGCTTCTCGGCGGCCAGCAGCTCGCGCACCAGTTGGTCACCAGAGTCGAACCCGAACAGCTCGGCCACAACGTCAGGCGTCAGCCCCCCCTCGGCGGTGACCAGTCCGCGCTTACCGGGCGGGAGGTAGCGCCAGGGCGCGGCAGGGCCGTCGCCGTACATCTCCTTGAGGGCGTCCAGGTTCAGCTTCGTGCCGTTCAGACCCGCGTTTTCCAGGATGCGGCGCTGGGAGCGGTTCCGGTCCGCGTCGGGCAGTTCGCCATGGGACAGGAAGCGGCGCGCCAGGTTGATGGGCTGGGCCATGACCTCGGCGCCCACCTCCTCCCGGATAACCTTGCGCTTCGCCGCGGCATCGCGCTGCAGGCGCGCCAGCTCCTTGGCTTTGGCGTTCGACAGCCATTTCATGTCGTGCAGTGCCCGGGTTTCCAGATCATGGGTTGCCTTCTCGGCCGCGTCGATGCTGAGCGCACGGTAGGCAGTCCATTCCTCGTCGGTCATGAAGTCGGGCTTCGTGCCGAACATCCCTGCGAACCCTGCTTCACGCTCCGCTTGGGTGATGGCGTCGGTGCTGGCCAGCATGCGGTCGAACACACTGCGCACTTCGGGCGACAGCTGCACGTCCAGCGCTGCCAACGAGCGGTACACATTCACCAGCCAGCTGCGGAAGCGCGAAAAGACACCCCGTAGGTCGCGGCCGGGTGCGCTGCCTTCGAACAAGTAGGCCTCGAAGCCGCGGGCGAACTGCTCGTGGAGGGGGCGCTTTTCCTCCATGTCGAGCGTGTTCCAGGTCGCCAGGTCCGGCACGCCGAACCATTCCAGGGTCTTGGCCATGTCATCCTTCACACCCTGCGGCGCGTCGGGACGGTTGGCGATATCGGTCATCACTTCCAGGAAGAAGTGCCCCGATTCGTGCAGGAAGGTGGACAGGTCAGCGTTGCGCAGCAGGGTGATGATGCTCGGGGCTTCCGTGATGTCCTCGGCCAGCGCGATCGAGCCGCGCCGGGTGTCCGGCTCAGCGCGGGTGTCCCGCGGCTGGTGCATCACGGTGCTGGCCGGGCGGTACATGCTTTCGCTGATCTGCTGGTCGGCGTTCTTGCCCTTGTTCTCAACGAAGCCGAAGCGCTTGTAGAACTCGGTCAGCCGCTTCTTGTTCCCGCCGAAGTCCGCCGACGGCGTCAGCGCGATCTTCTGGCCGGTCTGGTCCGCATAGTCCACCAGCTGCTGCAGCGCGGCCGTGCCCTTGCCGTCCTCACGCTCGTTGGCCGGCACGACTATCTTGGCCAGGGTGATGACGCCCTTACGCTCGCTCACAAAGTGGTCGATGCCGGCGGCGTCCCACGCTTGGCGCAGCGCTTCGATGCCGGCGGCGCCCTGGTCGAGCGTGCGCGGGCCGACCAGCTGCTCGGCGCGCACCTGCAGGGGGTACCGCTCTGCCATGGCTTCCGGCGTGATGCCCAGCCGCGCGGCCTGCACGGCGAAGAAATTGCCGATCATGGAAGCGTAGGCCTGGTTCACCTCGGGCGCGAATCGGTCGATGCTGTTCAGCTGCTCGAGGAAGCCGACTTCGACTTTCTGCCGCGACGCCGCGAAGGTGTCATCGGCCTGCTTGGCGGCCAGCGCGCGCGCGACCTCGTCGGCCAGTTCCTTGGCCGCACCGCTCTGCAGGTATTCGGCAGCCGTGGTCTGGGTAAAGCCCCCGGGCTCGTCGGACAGGTGCGGAATGATCGACTGCGCCATCTCGGGCCCGGCCATGTTCGCCATCAGGTCGGCCACCGGGATCCGGATGTCGGTGTTCGTGTTGCCGGCCTGCTCGAGCTGGGCGGCCACGCTCGGCAGCGTCTGCGCCACCTGCTCCAGCATGCCGGAATCGGCCAGCGCCTGTGGGGTGATCCAGACGGTATCGCGCCCGTCCTGCATCAGGGACTGGAAGAAGGCCTGCGCCGTGCCGGCATCGCGCTCGCGCACCTTCGAGGCGGCGGCCAGGGTGTTGAGCTGGTCCAGCGCGGCGCCGACGTCGGCCGCATGCTGCGCCTCCTGGCTGCGTCCGTGCACGCGCGCCAGGCCGGCATTCCCGCCTTCCAGGATCGCCGCCTGGGTCACCGTGGCCACCAGCGTCTGGTAGGCCGCGTTCGGCCGCTCGGCCAGGTATTCGCCCCAGGTCTTGTCTGGGTTCGCCACGGCGGTGTCGATCGCGTCTTGCACCACGGTGGCGATCTGCTCGCCCGGCACCTCACGCGCCAGCAGGCCGGTGAGGAAGTGGCCGGCGCCGGTCTTGCCGAGGTTCTTCACCAGGAAGCTCATCGGCAGCAGTTCGGTACCAACCTCGACGGCACCCTCACCGGCGGCGCCGGCCAGCGCCTGGCCCGGGGTTGCGCCGCGGGTGCGGTACTTGCCATAGGCGTCGGCCTGGGTCTGGGCGCCGATGGTGGCCATCAGCGGCGTCGGGCTCCGGGTCAGGATCGAAGCCACCAGGCCGGGCACTGAGCGCACGGTGCTGGCGGCGCCGCCGTAGACTGCCTGAGCGGTGCTGCTCTCGAATGCCGGGGTGTCGACCTGCTGCTCGAGCGAGAGCTGGCTGTACTTGCTGCGCGCGTCATCGCCAGCCGCCTTGAAGCCGAACAGGTCGGACAGCTGCATGCGGATGCCCTGGCGTGCCATGTCGGCGCCGGTGGTGAACGTCTTGAGCAGGCCGGCGCCCACGGTATAGACCGACGGCTTCGGCCCGACGATAGGGCCGATAGTCGCCTCGGTGCTGGACAGATTCTGGACGTCGTCGTGCGCCAGGCGCGCGTTGTCCGGATCGGCCAGGAACTTGGTGGTGGTCGGGAAGCGCGCGGCCAGCTCGTCGTAGTCGTGCTGCTGGACGGCGGCCTGGCGCTTCACATCTTCGGGGAACGCGCGGGCGGAATCGAGCGGCACACCGGTGCGTGCGCTGGCGCGGCGCAGCTCGGCCTCGAAATCGGGGTTGGCATCGACGGCCACCGACATCGAGGCCTGCGCAGCGCGCGCCGGCTGTGGCTGGTTCAGGTAGGCGTCGACGGCGCCGGCGGTGTCGGGCTGGAGATCGTCAGGCATTTAATTCCCTTTCGCGATTGTGATTTTCCCGGCCTTGGCCTGGGAGGTTTGGCGGAACGGTGCGGGTTGGCCAGGCATCTGCTTCAGGCGGAAGTAGGCGCCCAGCAGGTCGGCGTCGGTCGGCTTGTCGATGCCATGCGCCTTGAAGTCCTTGATCAGCGCGTCGCGGGTATCGCCCGGGATATCGCTCGGCTGGATCGTCAGCAGCCGCTGGCTGGTCTTGCCCGAGTCGAAGCCGAGGAACGAGGTGCGGAAACTGACCGATTTGGCGAACAGGCCGTCGATGTGTTTCTCGACCTCGGCGTCGGTCATCTGCTTACCGGTGATCTTCTGCTGACCCAGCATGCTGTCGGTGACGAACTTCTTAATGGCGCCTACGCGCGCGGCTTCGTCGCTACCGTCCTTCGGTGTCGGGTCCATCCCCAAGCTCTGGAAGCGATCGCGCAGCGCGGCATTCATCGCCGACATGTTGATTTCCTCGGTCTTGTTGGTCGACTTGTCCAGAGCCGCGGCCCGCTGGGCGCTGAAGTGCTTAAAGTCTCCTTCCGACAGCTCGGCGCGCAGCTGGAAGAACTCGTTATCGGACAAGCGGCGCAGCGTCAGCGGGTCGCTCAGCTTCTGGTAGACGGCCGGGTTCGTGATGTCGTCGCCCTTGGCCACCTTCTGGGCGAATGACAGCACGTTGTCGACCCGGTCGGCAGGGATCTGGGAGCGGATCGCGTAGGGCAGCGCGGAGAAACGCCCGCCGTTTTGCATCAGCCCTTGCATGGCGACGGTGACGCGCTGGTCCTCGTCCGCCTTGATGGCTTTGGCCAGGTCTTCGAACTGCTGGGTGGCGCTGGCCAGGGCCAGCTTCATCACGCCCGCCGGAGGCGTGGCGCCGAACTTGGCTTCGACCTGGGCCCGCACCTGGTCGTGTACCTGCTGCAGGGTGGGCTTCGTCGCGCCGGCGCCGGTACCGAGGGCAGCCATGTTCTTGGCCACGTAGTCTCGGGTTTCCTGCGGCGCGTGGTTCAGCCAGTCGCCGCCGTGCTCTTTGATCGCGGCGTCGACCTTGGCCGGGCCCCAGTTGTACGCGGCCCAGGCCTTCGCCGGGTCGCCGGCGTAGTTCTTCACCAGCGCCTGCAGGTAGTCACGACCGACGCGGGAACGCTCGGCGTCGCTGTCGTCCTTCGCCGGCTGCACGCCGAAGCCCGGGTCGACGCGGGTACCAGGCATCACCTGCATTGCGCCCTGCGCCCCCTTCGCCGAAGTGATCAGGTTGCCTGCGGCGTCGCGCTCACGGTTTCCGCTTTCGCTCTTCAGGGTGATGTCGACCATGCGGCCGAGATCGGACGGCGATGCCTGCGCGCGCGCCGCGGTGACCACGTTGGTGGCGATGCCGTCGGCCACGCGCTGGTAGACGTCCTTGTTGATCACCCCGCGCACCTTCAGCACGTCGTCGGCGGTCATCTGGTCCTTGAACTTCTCCAGGTAGCCCATTGCGTACTCGGGATTGTTCTGCTGCAGCGCGGCGTCGATGACGTTGCTGTGCACTGCGCTGGTGGCGTCCTTGATCTTTGCTTCGGTAAGGTTGCCCGGCTCGCCGTTGTTCAGGGCCTTCTTCCACACCGCTGCCTGGACGATCTTTACCTGGGCGTCAATCACATCGGGCTTCGACCAGTTGAGCTTCGCCTCATCGGCGGCCAGCTTTATTGCCCCGTCCTGTGTCTTATCCTGATAGGACCGGTATTCCTGCAGGTAGTGGCTTTTCACATCCCCATCGAACTGGATCGCGATCTGATTTGCATGCTCGAGAAAAAGCCTGCGCTGAGCGTCGTTCCCGAGCTTCCCGGACAATTCGTTGATCTTGTCCCGCATCTCCTCGCTGTACCGCTGCTGGAGGGAGCGGCCGAGAGGGTCGAATTCGAGTGCCGCGCTTCCCTTCTTAGACAGCAGCCCCTCCTGTGGATCAAAGGTCTGCTTCTGCTTGTACTCGATCAGCTGATTCCGGGCGTCGTCAGCACGTACTACGTTCGCCATCATCGCAATGTCGCTCACGATGTTGGCTCCGACGGCGCCGGCCCGCACCGCGCTGTCGCCCAGCTGCTGGAGCTGCTGCGGCTGAGCGTTGCCGGCGGTCGGCGTCGAGAAGCCCCCGCCAGGCGCAGAAGAAGGCGCCGCACCGACGCCGTTGTAGGTTGGGACGGTAGGCATGGGTCAGGTTCCTTTCGGGGCAGTCGGCACACCGGCCTTGTTGAGGGTGTACCAGCTGCTGGCCACCTGGGTTGCGCTGCCCAGCAGCGACGTGAAGGCGGCCATGCTTGGGCTGATCGAGTCGGCGCCGGCGCGCTTCGTCAGCGCCTCATTCTTGAAATTGGTTGCCTGCATGCGCTGGCCCCAGGCGGCCCGCACGGCGTTCGCGGTGATGGTGTTGATGTCGTTTTCCTTCGCCAGGTCGGTCGAGGTCAGGACCTCGACCGCGCTGCCGGTGCCGAGATCCACGCCATTGGCGGCGAGCGCCGCGCGTTGCGCTCCCTTCACCTGTCCAGCGCGCTGGGTGGCGGTTGCCACGGCCGCGTTGCCGCGCGCCAGCTCCTGCTGCGCAGCCAGTTCCGACTGCCCGGCGTTGATGTCCGCGATCTCGGCGGCGCCACGCGCGCTGATCTGCTGCGATCGGGCGCTGTAATAGGCGCCGACGGTCGAGGCCGCGGCCCCGGCTACCTGCGCGCCCAGCAGCGCTGGTCCTGCTGCTCCTGCTGCAATTCCCATGGTGTTCTCCTCAGTTTGCGATTGAAACTTCCATCGTCATGGAAGTGATGGTGATGGGCAGTGGGTCGGATTGACGCACCACGATGGCGGCGTCGTTGCCCCAGTCGGGCCGCACGTCGAGCTCAATCTCGTCGGTGCGCAGCGCCGGCGCCGTGCCGTACGGCTCAGTCGTGCGCTGCTTGAACTGGACAAGCTTGTCGATCGATGGACCCGCGAAGATGCCGCTGGACGAGACCATGCGCATCCACACCTTGTTCACGTTTTTGATCCGGCCTTGCCCGTAGCCGGTGTCGATTTGGGCCGCCAGCGGCAGCGTCTTCGCGTCGGCGGTGATGGGCAGGCCGACCTGGACCACGCTGGCCGGGTTGTCCAAGGTGATCTGGCCGCCGGTGACCACACGTTGCGGATGCACGGCGCCGTCGGCCAGGATGCTGACGGTCTTCCCTTCCAACCAGGTGAGGTTGCTGATCGTTGTAGTCGATGCGCCGGCGTAGGTCGACCCGCTGTCCACGAAGAACGCGTCGGCCAGGGCGCCGAACTTCCGGCTGGCCAGGCGTTCCACGTAGCGCCGCTGCACGCCGTTGACTTGGCGCTGCACCACCACGTAGAGCACGTCCTCCCTCCCTTCGGCAACCACTGCACAGGATTCGAACACGCCGTCGGTGTCGTGCTGATGCCATGCACCGACCTGTTGCTCGGGGACATATGTGAGGCCAAGGAGCTTGCCGGAGCTGCTGACGGCCCAGACGATCGGGATTGGCGCCTTCGCGTAGGCCATGTCGACCAGCTCGAAGTCGTCGAACAGATGAATTGAGCGCAGGGACAGGTCGCCGGACATATAGCCATTGGCGTCCCGGGAATAGGCCATTTCTCGCATGTGGCCGCCGCGCGCTGCGCCGTACAACAGGTTGCTGTTGATGATGACCGGCTGCACATTGTTTGCGCCGATATAGGACTGCGGCTTGACCGAGACGCTGGATGGCGTCAGGGCGTCGGTGTTCACCGATGTGATCCGGAACTCGGCCGAACTGGTAAGCACCAGCAGGTCCGAAAGCGGGACCACATGGCGAATTGTGTTGGCCTGCAGGGCGGCGATGCGGAAGGCGATCCGGTCGTCGTCCTTAGTGGGCAGCGAGTACGACATGTCGGCCTCCGTGCCCGACCTGGTCATCCAGATCTTCTGCGGCGCGTTGCTCGTCCCGCCAAACACGCGGCGCTGCTCGTAATAGCTGGTCGCGGCCGGGTAGTCGCCGACGGCTTGGAATACCTGGTCGTAGGTCGGCGGCGTCAGCGATAGGTCGGCCGCAATGTTGTCGTCCACCAGACTGGTGCCGGTGGTCCGGCCGATATATCCATAGGTGCCGCCCTGCAGCTTGTAGACCGCGTACTGGGTACCTGCTGGTGCACCAACCGGTGCGGTCCAGGTGACGGTGTTCTTCGCGCCCGCGGCGAAGATGTTGTTCTGGCAGGTACCGGCATCGCTGGCCACCGACTGCGTGAGCAGATCAGTCGAGAACGTGGTCACCACATAGGAGTAGTCGTACTGCGTACCGGCGCCGCTCGACGCCGCCCCGACGGCGGTCGGCGGCTGCACCTGGGGAGTAAAGGCGATGGGCACGAGCGTCCAGTTCGTGGCGCCCAGCCGGCGGAGCTCGCGCGGCGCGTACTTGGGATGCACCAGAGTAAGCACGTCGCCGGACTGGGTGAAGTGGATGTCGAACAGGTCGGCTTCGGCGTAGGGGTTTGCGATCTCGTACGGGACAGCGCCGTTCAAGACCGTGGCCCCCTGGGTGTGGAAGCGGAAGTAGCCGGCGCCCATCTCGAGGATCATCGTCTGGGTGGTCGAGAAGGTGAAGGGCAGCAGACGGGCCGCTTTGCTGGAGTCTTTCACCTCGCGCACGAATGCGAAGCCGGCGCGGTTCTCGATCGGGCCCTGTGGCTTGACCACGAAATTGCGGCACAGCGCCAGGCCTGTCTGGAATTTCGCGTCGCCGATCTGGCCGAAAAACTCCGGGGTGAGTTCGCCGCCGTTGAAGCTGGTTTTAAAGGTTCGGATGTTGGCGCCCATGTCAGCGGCTCCATGGATAGGCCTGCACCTGCTGCTGGCCGCTCTGGTTCGCGCTCGACACGGCGGCGCTGCTCAGCATTCCGAGCGCGATCTTCAGCATGGCCTGTCCGACGTTGATGCCCGTCTCCCCTTTCAGCACCGGGCCAGCCAGATAGCTGGCCAGATACCAGCCCAGCGCGTCGGTGAAGAGCGGCGAGAACTTGCTGGTGTCGGTGACCAGGCGCGTGTAGCGCACCAGGGCGCTCCCCTGGTTCGTGAGGATGATCTGGTTGCCGGTGCTGGCGTCGGTCTCGGTGGTGAAGGCCTGCGGGGTGTAGCCGGCGCACGCGGCGATGTCGCTTGCGGAATCAGACGGCAGGATCGCCAGCACCTTCAGGCAGTCCGCCGGGCGAGCATAGGAATGCTGCCACTGCGGGAACGGGTTCATCAGCTCGGCCAGCAGCGCGCGGGTGGTCGCGAAGCCCCACTCCTGCAGTTCGAGCAAGGAGTTGCGTGCGATCGGGTACCAGCGTTGGCAGTGCTCTGCCTGGGCCGAACCCTCTGGCGGGTTGATGCTGGCCACGGTCGCGCTGTCGCCGAGGTGGGCCAGCGCCAGATTGCAGATTTCTACTTCAGATGACATGCGGTTCTCCGGAAAGAAAAAAGGGCGACCCCGAGAGATCGCCCTTTGTCATGGTCGGGGTGCTGGCGAAGCGCCGGATCAGCCCTTGGCTTTGCCGGCGGTCTTCTCGGCCGGCTTGTCCTCGGTGATCGGCACCGGCGGCGCAGGTTCAGCCGCGGGAGCAGCCTGGGCCTGCGTCAGGGCGGCTGCCAGGACTGCCATGTTCTTCGCAGCTTCGGCCAGCTGAGTAGCCGACTCCTGCTGCATCGCCAGCATCTTGGCCATCGTTTCCTGCTGCGCGGCGACCTGTACCTGGTGCTCTGCGCGCTCTGCGGCCAGTTGCTTCGCGAATGCTGCGGCGAAGGCGGCCGGGTCGCCGACGGCGCTTTCCTGGTTGGCTTCAACCATCTTCTGCACGCGGGCGGCATTCGAACGCACGTATTCGGCGGCGCGCGCGCGGCCTTCGTCGCACAGGGGCTCCAGGTTCTCGGCAGGCAGACCGTCGTATTCGACTTCTGCGCCGGCCGGGTGGATCTGGTTGCCGATCAGCGACTGCTCTTTCAGGCGGTATTTCACCGGCTTGCGGGGCGCGCCGACTTCGTCAGCGCCGGCGGCTTCGATCATGCAGCCGGCCATCAGCGCGGCAGCCATCATGGTGACGCCGAGGCGGGAGTTCTTGAGGTGACGGTTCATGTTCTTTCCTATGTCAGGGGAAGATTGGCAGGGGCATGGCCCCCACCGCTTCATGGTTTATCAGGTGACCGAGTAGCCCGACTTCAGGCTGGTCTGGCGGGTCTGGACGTTCTTCGTGACGGCTGCGGCCACCGAGAAAGTCGCGATCGCGCCGGTGTTCACGTAGCGCGCGCCCACGTAGCGCTTCGGGGCGTACGGCGCCGCCGGATCCCAGTGCAGGGGCACGATGGTGCCAGCCGGCAGGTTGGCGATCGGCAGATCGTCGGTCTGGTTGATGACCTGCACGTTCTGGGTCAGCGCAGCGTCATCCGCCTGGATCAGCTGGAAGCGCACGTTTGTACCGACCGTCGGCGCGGTCAGCACCGAGAATTCGACGTACAGTTCTTCGCCCACGCCGATGTCGCCGGCCTGGTTGCCGCCGATGGTCAGCGGTGCGATGTCGATGGTGTTGGACGACAGGATGGAGCCTGCGCCATTCACCGCTTGGCCGGTCAGCACGCCAGCCGCGCTGTACGAACCGGAGAGGAGCATTGCTGCGTCGAGGATCATGTCTATGGTTCCTTATTCAGTGAGCGGCGCTTAGACGACGCGCGACTCGGTGTTCAGCAGCTGGTCGACCTTGCGCAGCGGGATGCCCATGAAGTTGGTCATCTTGTACGCGTTGCCGAACTGGTTGGTGGCGTTCTCGATCGACAAGGCGTTGTTCGACTTGTTGAGGGCGGCGACGCGCAGCATCGAGTAGACGGTGCGGTTGGCGTAGAACACCGGGCGGCCCATCGCCAGATTCGGCGGGCGGTCCATGGCGCGGATCATCAGGTTGATGATTGCGGTCGCGGCGGCGGCGGCTTGCGTGGCGCTCTGGCCAACGAGGTCGGTCACGTTGATGTTCGCGATCCGGACCACGTAGCGCCAGTCCTTGACCACCAGGCCGTTCTTCCACTGGTACAGCGCGCGCAGCGCCTGGAAGAAGTTGCCGTTGGAGTCCGGGACCGACTCTTCGCCCAGATCCTGGTGCTGCAGGCCAGCTTTCGAACCCTTTGGGAACGGGCAGAAGACAGTGTTCTCGCCCCACACCACCAGGTAGATGGAGGTGTTGTTGGTGCCGGTGCCGCCGGCGTCCAGGATGTTCTGGCCGTTGCCAGCGCTCAGCGAGCTGTAACGGGTTTGCAGGCCCAGGAACTGGCGCGGGTCGGTGCCCGGGTTACCGTAGAACATGGCGCCAGCCATGGTCTGGTTCATCGCCTCGATGAAAGCTTCGTCTTCCGACAGGCGGAACGCGGCTTCGTTGCCGTTCAGCTTCGCCAGTTCGACGTCGATATGCGAGCGCGCTTCCAGGATGCCGCAGGCTTCGTCCACCTGGGTGCTGGTCGACTTGGAGGTCGGGACGCCCTGGTTGATCATGCGGTAGAAGACCTGCGGCAGGCCGGTGCGGATGGTCACGCGGTGGCCGGTGGGCAGGTTGCCTTCCTTGAAGACCGCGTCTTCCAGGATTTCGTTGGTCTGGGACAGGAGCTCTGCCACCTTCGGCACCTGGCCGTCAGGATCGAGACGCTTTGCCCAGTCGGCGAGGGTAAGGGCGCCAGCTGCTAAAAGTGCCATATGTTGTTTCTCCAGTGGGTGAGGGAAAACCGAGGGCTGCTAATTCGGTGAGACTGAAGAGTAGATAAGGCGCGCGGCGGTACGTATACCGCCGCGGAGGGGACTTATTTCTTTGCTGCGGTACCGCCATACAGCACTTCGGCGGCCGAACGGTTCGCGCTGGCGGGTGCGCCGCCGGTGACGATCTTGTCTTCGCTGATTGCCTTGCCGGCGCGGACCATGAAGCGCACCAGCTCGGGGTGGTTGCCCAGGCCAGTCTCGCGCAGCATGGTCTTCAGCTCGGGGCTGGCGAAGGTGTCGACTGCCTTGGTGGCGTAGCCGAGGTTCTCGGCCAGCTTGTCGCCACCGTATTCCTTGTCGGCCGTAGCGGCCGCCTGCCAGTCCTGAGACAGCTGCTGCATCTGGGCCGCCTGCTGCTGGGCCATCGCCGGCGCCATCTTGTCGATCAGCTGCTGGGCCTTGTCCTGCGGCAGGTTGAGCTCGCGCGCTGCCTCTTCGAACTGGGTCAGGACGGTGGCGTCGATCGCGGTGCCTTCAGGTGCGACGAAAGGCTCATATTTCTCGGGCGCGCCTGCGGCCTTGGCGGCTTCGGCAGCCGCGGCCTCAGCAGCGGCGGCTTCGTCCGCGGCTTTCTGCTCGGGGGTCTTCTCGCCGGGCTGGCCGGCGTCGCCGCCTTCGCCGCCTTCGGTATTGCCAGCCGGGGCGGCGCCTGCAGCTGCGGCCTGGGCGTCGGCTTGGCCAGCTGCCGGTGCCGGTGCGGGCGCGCCTGCCGCCGGTGCTGCTGCTGCGGGAGCGGCGGCGGCTGCCGGCGCTGCATCGGTAATCAAGGTCATTTCGATTGCTCCTTCATCATGGTCACATAGAGGTCAGGGCACTGCGCGTGGATCTGCGCGAGCAAGCGCAGGCCTTCCGAGCGGCGCCCTTCGTTGAAAGCCATATTCATGGCGGTGGGGTCGAAACTGGACTGGAAGACGCCGGCGGCGGCCAGCTGGCGCCACACGATGCGGCGGCCGCGCGGGTCGGCCATCAGCCATTTGAAGTCGGCGACTTCCTGCTTGTTGGCCAGCTCCTGCCGCTTGGCCTCGGCATCGCGCTGGGCCTGCTGCAGTTCGGTATCGAGGGGGTCAAAGTCATCCATGGCCGCCAATGTAGGCGGGGCCATGGATGGGACGTATACGCCGGCGTCAGCCCTTGGCGCCGTACAGGACGTCGGCAGCCGACTTGGTGGGCATGGTGATGTCCATGTCGGTGATCTGCAGGTCGACGCAGGTGCGCATCTGCTCGCCTTCCTTGTTGGACTGCGTGGCGCGCTGGCTGGTACCGGTCACGGTGACGGTGATGGTAGCCGGCATCGAGGTACCGACCTTCGGCAGATCGGTGATGCCCAGCTTCTTCAAGGTGTCATCGTCCAGGTAGATCGACAGGCCGTACGGGTAGCGCGGCAGGTCGCTGTCCGTCGGCTCGGCGCCGTATTCGCTTTTTGCTTCTTCGGGGGTCATTGCCAGGTTGGCCATGGCGGGTTCCTCTCGGGTGGTGGGGTTATTGGCCGAAGCCCTGGGAGAACATCCCCATGACGTCGGAAGCGGCGTTGCCGCCATCGGTTGGCGTGGCGCCGAGGTTGCGCGCCGCGGCTGACGCCTGCTCGGCAGCCTGGAGCTGCGCGGCCTGCTGCTGGGCCTGGGCGCGCTGCTGGCGGACAATCGCGACCTGGTTGGATGCTGTGATCAGGCTCGGGGGCACGCCCAGCATGTCGCTGTAGATCTTCGTCCACTCGTCGGCGTTGAAGTTGTCCAGCACGTCCGGCTTCATCTGGGCGATCGTGCCGAGGTTGCCGACGAACCGGTCGACGCCGTTGGTGGCCACGGCGCGCTGGGCCTGCGCCAGCACCGAGGTGTACTCGACGTCCAGCTGCTGGCCGTGCAGCTCGGGCGGGGGCGGCGGCAGTGCGTTCGCCGCCAGCAGCATGTCGAAGGCGTTGTCGACCAGGGGGCTCAGCGCTTCGTTGTCCAGGCGCTCGAGCACCGGGCCCAGCATCAGCAGCTTCTCTTCGTGGCGCTCGGCGACCTCGGTGGCGGTCATGCCTGACTTGTCCAGGTTCGACAGCATCAGGAACAGGTCTTTGTAGAAGGCCTCGTCGATGCGCTGGCGGACGTCCTGCATGTTCAAGCGCAGGTGCGACAGGTCGAGATTCACCTGCCAGGCGCTCTGGATTGCTCCCTTGCCGCCGCCGCTCGCTGGGTCGTAGTAGCTGACCCCACCCGGCAGCGTGTCCATGGGCTGGTTTTTCATGGTGATGGGCACCTGCAGCGGCGGCTTGGTCTGGTAGTCGATGCCCTGGCCCAGGCGCAGGTTCTGGTGCTGCAGCTGCTTGATGTCGCCCAGCGCTTCCATGCCCGGGCTGTTGCCGTAGATGTCGCCACTGGCCAGGTCCCAACGCGGGCAGATGCCGGGGAAGCGCTTGAACCCCGATTCGCGCAGGTACCGGTCATCGTTCACGCCCGCCTCGAAGTAGGTGCTGGCCCATGCCATGTTGGCCGGATCCAGCTTCGTCGGGTCGCGGTCTGCGCGCGGCTCGATCGCGTGGATGACGGTCACCCAGCTGTCCAGGTCGCCACGATCGTAGAGCGCCTTCACGGTGGCGCTCACCTTGTCGGCGCCGAACTCCTTCACCATGCTGCCAACGGTGGTCTGGAACTCGCGGTAGATCGTGCAGACCTCGCCGCGCCAGTCGGTCGCGATGCAGTACTCGCCGGTCGTCAGCGGGTGGTGGTGTAGCACGTTGCGGAAGTCGGGGACGATCAGGCTGGCGCCGGTACCGAAACCGCCCATCTCGTTGTACAGGGAGTGCAGCGCGCGGTACGTGTTCGACTTTTGGAAGACGGCCAGGATCAGACCGGTGACGTCGTCCAGCCACTGCTTCACGGCCTGGGACTTCATCATCTCGGTGTCCTTGACCTTAAGGCGGAACCACGGCCGGGCCGGCGACGTGGCGCCGCCCATCAGGCCTGCGGACAGCACACGCAGCGCCCTGGTTCCGGTCGAGTCGTAGATGGCGTTATGCCGGCGCTCGCCGCGGTTCCGGTCCTCGATGAAGAAGCGCCCCTGGCGCGGCAGCAGGTTGCGGGAGATTTCCTGCCAGTGCGTGAACCAGCTGGCGCGCTCGCGCTTGAGCATGCTCCACCGGTTCAGCAGCTGGTTGCGGGTCGTGGTCTGGGTCATCAGCCGCCCCCGCCGCCCAGCAGCGTGGTCTTGCCGAGCGTGAGCGCGCTCGGATCGACGCCGGCCGGGCCGGTCAGCATGGTGCTGGCCTGGCCGTTCTGCCCGGCGGTGAGGTTCGCCGACAGCAGCGCGCCGCTGTCCGGCTTCTTCTGGTTGGCCTTATTGTTGGCCTGCTCGGTGGCGGTGGCCGTAGCCTTCGCGTTGGCGGTGGCCTGGTTGGTGGCGTCCTTTTGGGCGCTCGCGGCCTTGTTGCCGTTGTAGACGGCGGCCGCGGTGCTGGCGATGGCGGTGGCGATCAGTGCGGTTTCGATACCCATGGGTTCAGATTTCCTTCATGACAATGACATCGGCGGGTTCATAACCCCTGCGCTCGAGGGCTGCGGCCAGTGGCGTGCCGGCGCGGGTATGCCAGAGCATGCGGGACGCGCCTTTCTCCTTCGCCACGCGCTCGGTTTCCAGGATGAGCCGGGCGCCGACGCCGCGCGGGCGCCATTCGCGACGCACGAACAGCGCATCGCTGTTGCAGCAGACGATCGAGGGGTTATAGGTGTGGGGGGAGATCAGCGCCGACGAATAGCCGACCAGTTCGCCGTCGTCGAAAGCGCCCAGGACGAACAGCAGGTCAGCCTCCTGCAGCCGGCGCATCATCTCGCCGTCCGGACACAGGTCGAAGTCGAAGCCAGTTTCGGCCCAGTTCTCGGCCAGCAGGCGCTGGACCTTGCCGATATGCTCGGCGGCTTGGATTTCGCGAATGGTGAGCATGGTCCCCTCCTATGGACGAGCATCGTATGAGGGGGTGAAACGGGTACGTATACCGGCGCGGGCGTAAAAAAGCCGGCGCGAAGCCGGCGTCAGTGTGGATCTTGGGAGAGTGCTACAGCTTGGCCTTTCCAACCCCGGCAGCGGTAATCACGACCGCTCGCTTGGCAGCCACCATGGGATCACCTCCGCGGCTCTGCTCGACGGCCAATGTGTATTGGAAGGCGCCGTGCTTGTTGAGCATGTTGAAGTGCACCGCCAGTTCGAACGTGTCGCCGCTGAACTGCAGGGGATTCCAGGCGTTGACGACCCTACCATCGTCGAAGTGCAAGTTCCCGTAGCCTTCGCCGTCGACCTCCTCGAAGGTAGCGCCGAGAGCGCGCGCGGCCAGCTCGAGCAGCTGGCGGTCGGCTTCGGGGATGCTCTTGCGCGGCGGCGCCGGCAATTCGTCCACCTCGTAGCTATCGTCCAGGTTCATCTCTGCGGCTCCATGTTCGTGTCGAGCAGCAATTGTAGCGCGGCCCTGCTCAGATGTTGGCGTAGGGATCGTGGTCTTTCTGGCGGCCGCCGCCCAGGCCCATGCGCTCGAGCGGCGACTTCTTCGCCACCGGGTAGGCGAACGACAGGGCCAGCGCATCGCCGCGGCCTGGTGACGGTAGCCCGCGCGCCTTCATGTCCTTCTTCGACTCCAGCTGGATCTTGCCGTCCAGGCGCGGCACCGTCTCGGGCCCGGTGAGGTCGTCGGCCAGCACCTGGTCGTTCTTGTCGATCGCGCCGCCCTCCTTCAGCCAGTCGCGGGCGCCTTTCCACATCTCGGCGCGCTTGTTCAGGCAGCCCGGGTCGGACGACTCGCCGCTGAACCAGACGCCGATCCAGGTGCGCCCCATTGTGCGGCCGGCGCTGATGATGCCGGTACCGAAGCCGTTGTCGATGAACACGGCATCGGCCTGGTGCTGGTCTTCCAGGTTGGCCAGGATGTTTGCGATGTGGACGTCGTTGTCGTTCTTCGGGATCGTCCGGAGGATCTGGAAGTGCAGGCCCTGGCGCAGGCCGATTTCCAGCATGTCGTCGCCGTCCCAGGCCGGGTCGCAGGTGAGGATCTTCGGGGCGAAGTCGTACTGCTCGGGGCGCAGGATCCGCGTGCGCGCCGCGTCGACGTCGGTGGAACTGATGAACTGCTTCGCCGACTGGGACGGGAACAGGCCGCGCACGCGCACCTTCACGATGTCGCTATCCTCGCCGTGGGTGGCGACGAATTCGTCCAGGTACTGCTTGTTCGTGCCCTCGACGGTGCGGCTGTCGATGTGGCGTGTCACCCAGAGGTGGCGGTACCGACGGAAGCATTCGCGGAAACGGCCAGTGGACTGCGTCGGATTCCCGAAGGCGATCCAGATGATCTCGGTGTCCTCGTCGGTCAGTGCGCCGTCCGTGACTTCCCAGACCTTGTCGGCGATCTTCGAGGCCTCGTCGTAGATCACGATGATGCGCTTGCCCTTGTTGTGCAGGCCGGCGAACGCCTCGGTGTTGTGCTCGCTCCAGGGCGTGGCGTCCGCGCGCCAGCTCTTCTCGCGCCCGGGCTCGTTCGAGTAGATCGACATGGCCGGCACGTTCCACCAGTGCTCGGTGATGGTCAGGCGCCGCCACTTCGAGATTTCCGGCCAGGTCTTCGTGCGCAGCTGGCCCTCGGTGTTGGCGGTCACCACGATGCGGCAATCCTCGCAAGTGTCCATCCCCCAGCCGGTGAGCATGCCGATCAGCGCGGACTTGCCGATACCGTGGCCGGCCGCGACGGCGATGCGCAGCGGCTGGAAGCGGTTCGGCCCCTGTAGGTGGTCGCGGATCGTCGAGAGGATGTCGACCTGCCAGGCGCGCGGCCCGGTGTAGCCGGCCAGTTCGCCCTGGCCCCAGTCGTAGGCGTAATGGCAATAGCCGAGCGGGTCATTCGACAGCTCGGCCATATCTTCGATCAGGGATTCCTCGAGGTCCGCCTCGGTCATGCCTTCGCTTTCCGTTCGCGCGCCAGGCGCAGCCGGTCGGCGCGGGTTGTGACGTCCTTCACTTCCAGCTTGTCGGTCAGCATGCCAAGGTGGCGCATGGCCAGCGTCAGGGCGCCGACCTTGTCGGCCAGCTTGACCTTCTTCGTGTAGCCAACGAAGCGGCGGTCTTCGCCGGTGCCGATGTATTCCTCGGAGATGTCCATCCCGGCCAGCACGGCGGCGGTATCGTCGTCCAGCTCGTTGATCGGCTTCGGGGAGCCATCGGCGTTGAGCAGGCGCCGCGGGTCGAAGAAGGCAACGCGCCCGACTTCCCGCAGCACCCGCTCGGCGGTGATTTGTGTCGCCTTGGAGCGTTCTTCCATGGCTTTTGACACAAGTTTCGCAACGTCAACATCTTCCAACAAACGGGGGCCCTGCGAATGTGCCGTCTTGGCGCTGTAGCCGGCACGGATCGCAGCCTTGGTTGCGTTCAGGTCAACCAGGTACTCATCGACGAATCGCTGCTTTTTCGCGGTGATAGGCATAGGGGCACACAGCTGCGCGGATCAGGCCCGGGCCGAGTTGGCGACCACGCGCAGCGCGGTTTCCGTCATCGGGGGCAATCCGCCGGTGATCTTGCCGGCCGCCTTCATGAACTTCTTCTTCCGCAGCTGCACGTCGCGGGACTTCGTCAGCTCGGACAGCATGAACTCGGCGGCCAGCACCTCGGCGCGGAGCGTCGGCAGGCAGTTGCGCAGCATGCTCTGGTAGTCGCCGCGGTCGATCACGTCCTGGGCCTTCTGCTGCTCGGGCGTCAGGGCGACCTGTTCCGGCTGGGTGGTCGGGGCGTTCAAGGGCTGGGCGTTCATCGTGGATCCTCCGCGGTGTTGGAAAGGGAAATCGGAAAATGCAGCAGCAAGACTTTCCAGCGCGCGATCGTCGAAGCGCGGCGCTGGTAAGTGCAGATCTTCTGGACGGTGATGTACGGAACGCCGAAGTGCTCGGCCAGCTGGTCGTAGGTCCAACCATTCACTTCGCGGAGGTCGCGCATCAAGTCGACCTGGGCATCGGTCAGCTTTGCGTTGGGATGGGTTTCGCCGATGCGCAACCCGTTTTCGTCGACCGCAATGAACACCTTGCGGCTGGTGGTCGGTACGACCTGGTCGATTTCTTCGACCTGAAGCGGGATTCTGGAGCCCATCGGAAAATTCCCCTAGTCATTGGAATTGGGAAATTTTACCGCTTGCGAACAGGAAATAGTGTGAGTTATTTGCGTAATCCGCAGAAATATTGGCAGATAATTGCGGCGCGCGCAAAATCTGCCTGTCCTGCTATTCCTCAACCATACCGGCGCTGATAAATCGACCGGCGAGCGCACCGACGACAGGCGACGCGACCAGCCAGACGACGACGGCTGTGGTGATCACGCGGCCTCCGGAAGCTGCTCGCGCACGCGGGCCAGCGACAGGATCGCCAGCGCGTCGGCCTCGTTGTTGTCCTTTGGGCGGAAGCCCTTGGCGCGTGCGGCCTCGACCATGGCCAGCTTGTCGGCGTTGCCGGCGCCGGTCCAGTGCTTCTTGACCTGGCCGACGCCCACCGGGCGCAGCGGCACGTTGTTCGCCGCGCACCACATCTCCAGGCACGCCAGGAAGCCGCCGTAGATGTGCGCTGCGAGTGTGCCGGCGTGGTTCTTCACGTCCTCGTAGTAGACCGCATGGATCTCGCCGGCCTGAAGGCGCTGCTCGGCCAGGAAGGCGCGGAACTTCAGCCAGCGCTGGCCGGCCATTTCCATGCGCCGCACGGAGAAGTTCTCGCTGCCGCTGGCGATTGAGCCGTCGCGCGAGCTGCGCGCCCAGCCGGTGGTTGTGCCGATGTCGATGGCGAGGATGTTCATCGTTCAGGTTCTCCCTTGTGGTTGTTGTTGCCGCCCGGCTCGCGGGCGGATTGGCTTTTAAGCTTTCGAAACGCGCGGATCGTCGTGCGCTTTCTGCCACAGCTGTTCGTTCGTGGCCTGGCGGTGCAGCTCATCGCGCAGCTGGTAGCCCATCAGTGGCCAGATCTTCTGCACGGCGTTTTGGCGCGCGATGTTGCGGCCGATCTCGGCGTCGAAGTTCTCCGGGCTGGCGCAGGCGCTCTCGCCGGTGACGGTGAAGCCGTTGCGCAGGGTGAGCACGCAGAACGTCAGCAGGCCGAGCGACTGCGCCAGGTCGTGTCCGTCCGGGTCATCGATGAGGCCCGCGGCGAACAGGTCACCGATCACGCCGTCCTTGGCGGTGAAGTAGTGCGCGCTGGCGATGTTCGCCTCGATGTCGCTCGGGGTGACCCGCGGCGCGGTCTTGCCCTTGGTCTGGATCTGCTGCTCGATTTCTTGGTCGTCCATGGTCTTGCCTTTCAGGTTGGTGCTGCGATTGCTGCGCTCACGCGCGAACTGGTGTTTTCGGGATAGCGCCGGCGCAGATCCGCCAGTACTTCGGTTCTGTTTCGCCCCGCCAGCCTTGCCGCGCTCGACCCGCGCTCCAGAAACAGTGGGCACGGCTGGCTGTCCGGTTGCTCTGGCCGCTCGTGGCCGCGGCAGTAATGCGCAGCGCAGTCGAACTCGAAGCAGGCGACGCAGGGCTGGTGGGTCATGCTTCGGCAGCGAGCGCATCGCGCGCCATCTGCACGGTTGTCGGCGTCAGCTTCTCGCCAGCGGCGGCGCGATCGAGGATCTGGCGCGCCCAGCGCAAACGGTCAGCCGGTAGCTGGCGGTTAATCACGTTGCCGACCAGGTTGCCGATGAGGGCTTTCGCTTTTTCGCAGGTGGTCAGCGACTGGCCTGGAGCGGTCAGTTCGAACACGGGTTCGGGAATAGGGTCAAGGTTGTCCTTGTCCAGCTGCTGCCGCAGCACGGTTTCCCAGCGAGGACGAACGGCGCTGAAAGTCTGTTCGCGCAGTTCCTTGCGCATCGACCACGCGGCCCAGAAGATGGCCGGATGCGACCAAGTTCCGAACTCGCTCTTGCCGCGCGCTTCGAGTCCGGCCACGGCCTCGTAGTACGCCTTCATCGGGTCCAGGGTCGGCCGGCAGGCTTGGATGAATTCGGCAACGCTCGGCGGCCAGCCGTAGCGGCGGCGGCATTCGCGAAGGCCGACCTTCACATCCTGAGGCGTGATGCCTTCCTCCTCGAAGGCCTCGACCCAGCTTTCCGCCCAGTTGTCGATGGCCTGCTCGTCTGGGAAGTTGCTGCGCCACTTGTGCGGGTAGGCGCCGTCCAGGCGGTTGTAGAGGTGGTCGATGAGCGAGATACCAAGGTTCTCGAAAGGCTCGAACCACTGCGAGTAAGGGCGCGTGCTGGGCGAAGACGGCAGCGCCTGGATTTCAGCGAGGTCGTTCATGACGTTTTCCGGTTGCGGTTGACGTGGGCGGTGGGGTTGAACTTTTCGGGGCGGCCTGCCGGGGCTGAGCGAATCGGCGCAGCTGGTGGCGGGTTCAGGAGCTTTTCGACGATCGGAACCAGGTAGTTCGCCGGGATCTTCGCCGTCGGCCCCTTTTGTTCGCGAGCCAAGTCGACGGCGGCGTCCATCACCTCGGGTGCGATCTGCCGCTCGGCCCAGTCCAGCACCGCAGGGTGCGTGAACGTCGCGTCGACGCCGAGTTTGCGAAGTGCGACAGCCATGGCGATGGCGGGGCCGGTATCCACTGCCGGGGCTTCCTCGGGTGGCAACGACGCCAATGGCGGGCTCGCGTAACCACCGTCCGTAGAGTCGTCGTCGGCCTTAGGTGTTAACTCTGGTGTCTGGGTATTGGTGTCTGGTGTCTGGGTAGCCGTAGCAGGCGTTGCAGGTGCCGTTGCAGGTAACGGCGGATTAGGTGTTTCAGGTGCCGTGGCAGGCAACGCCTCAACCATGGCCCGCAACTCAGCCATACCGATGTTCCAGGGTGCGTGCAGGCCGGCGGCCGTGATCTGGGCAAACAGCTTGGCACGCTCCTCGCGGTGCCGTTTCAGACGGTTCTCCTCGTTCTTTTTCTTCACCTCGCGCTCGGGCTCGCCGTCCTTGAAGCGGGCCAGCTCGGCGTCGCAGCGGCTGTTGTGCCAGCCGTCTTCCTGCAGGGTGAAGAACTCGTTCAGCACCGTCTCGACCGCCTCGCGCTCTTCCTTCGTGCGTGCGAGGATCAGGCGCTGCACTGCCTTCAGGTCGGCGGGCAGCGGCTTCTCGGTCGAGTAGTACTTGCGGAGCATGCGGATATACGCCGCGTCCTCGACAAACGTCAGGTGGGCCGTGGCCTCGGCATAGTCGCCGATGTGGAGTTCGAAGTAATTCATGGCCGGCGCCCTCCGCGGCTGCGTAGGTTCATCTGCAGCAGGACGACGGCGGCCGTACGGGTTGCGCGCGCGGCGCGGCGCGCTTCAGTGGTGAGAAGCGCGCGCTGGGTGGAGGTAGCGGTTTGCTTCGTCATGGCGGGCAAACCTCCGCCAGCTGCTGGGCCGTGCTCCCGGTCTTGCGGGAACGCTCGATACGGCGCTGATGCCAGCCGTACTGCCAGTCCTTGCGGGCCGGCGCCCAAGGGTTCATGCCGTGGTCGTCGACGCCCAGGCCGCGATCGAACGCGTCGGCGCCGAGCTCGCGCATGATCTCGGGGGTGATGAGGCGGATAGAAAGATCCATCAACGAACCCCCGCGTCATCGATCACGCGGCGCAAGTGCTGGCGCGCGCGGTATTCCTCGCGCTGCTTCTGCGCGTCGCTCTTGTCGGCGATTGCGGCCTGGTCAAACGTCCTCCAGGTCCTAGCCTGGTCGGCGATCTTTTTTTCCGGCGTCGCCTTCCGGTTCTCTTGGTCGTGCATGTGATCTTTCCGTTCTAATCGTGTGCGGCCCAGGCAAGGGAACGCAGTTTGAAATCGCCTTTAAAGATGGCGGCGGCCGAAACCGCCTGCCACAGCTGCCCTGCTCGGGAAGCGCTGCTGGCCATGAACATGGCCCTGGCGTGGCCATTCGCTTCGGCGCTTCGGGCCTGTACGATTCGCCACGTTGCGGATGTGGGCGAAGACCAGGTCGCGTACAAACGGGGCGACCTGGCCCGGGCAGAACTTACGCAGCTGGTCCTGCTCGACGTCGTTCAGGGGCACCTTCAACGTGTTCTCGCGCTTCAGGTTCGGGGTGGTGGTGCTCATCGTTTTCTCCTAGTGGTGCGGCGGTTCAGGACTTCGGGGTGGTACTGGGAAACTGCCCAAGTGCAACTTTTTGGACATGAAAAAACCGCAGGGGTTACTGCGGCTGGGATGCCACATGCGCAGGAGCGCTGCGGCGGGAAGGCGACTCTGCATACATATCGGCGCAGTCTTGTGGCGCCACGCGACCGCCTGTAGCGCGCTCGATCTGGAGGGCATAGTCGAGCGTTACGCGAGTGATGCCGCGGATCCACTGACTGACCAGACCTTGAGAGGCAGGGGGCTGCAGCTGGCCGCCAAATTCGCTCTGGCTCTGGCTGACTTCCTTCAGGTATTCGTCGAGATGCATGGGGGTTCCTAAGATTAAGAGCAATGCTACTTTTCCGCGAATTCTACAGTAAGAGCAGTGCTTTTCAAGATCTTTGGCCGAAAAAAAGTAGTACTAATAAAATGTCCAAATGAAACGACGGGACTTAACAGCTGAAGAACTAGGGGAAGCGGAACGCCTGAAAGCGGCTTGGGAGAGCTATCGCGCTGCCAATGACGGCGCCACTCAAACGTGGCTTGCTGCCGAGGCTGGCCTCGGAACCCAAGGCGCCGTGAGCCAATACCTTCGAGGGGTGATCCCTCTCAATCTCCAAGCTCTGTTGGCGATATGCAAGGTGATCGACGCACAGCCCGAAGTCATCAGCCCAAGGCTGATGAAAGTCCTCGAGAGAGGCGAAACCGTTGTGGGCCTTCTGGGCCTTCGGCCAGGCAGCTATATGCGCGTGGAAGGGGCGGATCAGGAAGACCCGCGCCTGACGGTAATTCCGAAGGTACGTTTGCGCCTAACTGCCGGCCTCAGCGGTTTCGAGGTGGAGCCCGAGCCATATGACGGCAGTTCGACCACGGTCCCAACAGACTGGATTCATAGACATGGGTACCACCGCGACAAACTCATCGCCATCACGGTGCGCGGTGAGAGCATGGAGCCGACGTTCTACGAAGGGGATCTCGTCATCATCAATACGGCCGATACGAAACCCGTGGCCGGCGCCGTATACGCGGTCAACTATGAGGGCGAGCCGGCAATTAAGCGCTTGGCTCGAGATGCTGGCCGGTGGTGGCTGGTGTCGGACAATGCCGACCAGCGGAAGTATTACAGGCAGTCGTTCGAAGGTGATACAAGCCAGATCATCGGTCGGGTAGTGAAGAGAGAAACGGAACACTTTTAATGTTGCATTCGATTCAACGCCTGCGCGGTGTGCGCATGGCGGTTGTACTGGTGGAGCGCCGGCAGCTGGTGTGGGATGTGGCTGGGCCGCTAATCGCTGACCTGCAGCCGCGGTTCCAGTTGCCTGTGATGCTAGTTGCTCGAGATGATACCGCCTGGAACAACGCTCGGGCGGTTGCCGAGTTTGATGCGGTCCCCTATCTGCTTGAGCTGCTGGCTCTGGGTGAGATTGAGTGGACTGAGGCTGTATTTGCAGAGTCAGAACTGCCGTTTTAATGACAACGGTATTTTGAAATGCCGGAAAGGACGAGTAATGAAAAGCAGAATGATAGCGGGCTTGGCCGGCGCGGCTGTGTTGACCGGGTGCGTTACTTTCGGTCAGATGGACGAGGGGTTACGAAACCTCCAGGGCCAGCCTTTGAGTGTTGCGGTAGCAAAGATCGGATACCCAAGTTCTGAGCGCCAGGTTGCCGGTATGCGTTTAGTGGAGTGGGGACGCTCCAGCACGGCAATCGGCAGTATGCCTGTTACTTCCACGACGACCGGGTATGCACAAGCGGGCTCTCAGATCGGGACGTATGGCGCAACGACAACCTCGAGCGCACCAATGCTGTTGAATTTCCAGTGCCACATCACTTTAGAAGTCGACGCGAAAAACATCATCCAGGGCGGCCAGTACGATGGAAACCTTGGTGGGTGTGAGCCGTACATTCTTGCACTTCGACCTAAGAAGTAAAACTCAGCCTTAGCCGAGAAACCCGCTGCGAGCGGGTTTTTTTACGTCTGCGCCAAGCCAGAAATAAGAGCACCCAACAATAAATATAAGCATTGCTCTTGACACGATAAAGAGCAAAGCTAATAATGTGATCCAACGCAACCGAACTCAGCACCGCTGGGCAGCACCTGGAGAGCACGATGAAAGCCGAGAAGTCCCCGATCAAAACCTACGACCGCATCGCCACTGGCCTGATGCTGGTGTGCGCTGCCGGCTTCGTCTTCGGCGCGCTGTACGCCCTGGGGTTCTGACCATGGACCGCCTGAATTTCGACCTCACCGACCTCCGCGCCGACAGGCAGGACCGCGCCGAAGAGCAGGCGTGTGAGCTCTACGCGCGCCTGTTCATCCGCGAACAGCGCCGGCGCGCCGCCGAGTGGAAACGCGAGTTCGGCGACAAGTTCCCGGTGCCGAACACCGGTCCGGCGATCCACCAGGTGGTCGTTCAGCAGTTGGCCGAGCTGGCCGCCCAGAACCAATAACCCAACCGCCGGCGGCGCCGGCCAGAACGAGGAGCAGCAGGATGGAACTGAAGCACAGCCCCGGGCCGTGGTCCGTGAAGGATTGGGCGTCGCATGACAAAGACGGCGCACTCGAAGCATGTGGCGCGCAGGTGGTCGATGCGGACGGCCATATGGTCAGCGCCTGCACCATCGAAGGCGCGACCGAGACGGAAGAGGCAAACGCGCACCTGATCGCAGCGGCGCCCGAGTTGCTGGCAACGGCCCACGACTTCGACGAGGCGTTGACCGAGTTGGGCCTGCACTGCGAATGCGGCCGGGACAACTGCCGTACGACGCGCCTGCGCCGCGCCATCGCCAAAGCCACCGGGAGCGCCGCATGATCGCCGCCGCCCGCATCGCCCGCCAGCTGGCGCGCAAGATCGCCAAGCCGGCCGCCCTCTGGCTGACCGATCGCGCGCTGCGCGCCAGCGCCGCCGAGGCCCACCGGCTGATGAGCATGCGCACCGATCTGGTCGGCCTCGAGCTGAACGAGCGCAAGCGCGAGGTCGTGCTGGCCGCCCGGCTCAAGCAGATCCGCAACTGGTAACCCATCACCACCACTGAGGAATGACCATGCTCCGCCACATCCGCACCCAGTACCAGCTCTCGCTGCGCGCCGGCTTCCGCCCGGGCAAGGCGATCACCCGCGCCGTGCGCACCTACGTTTTCGGTTTCTAAAAGAGAGGAAGCAGACCCCATGAGCAGCAACCAAGTCGCAGTCAGCCCGGCCAAGAGCCTGAGCACGTTTTTGGACAAGTACAAGAGCCAGATCGCCAACGCGCTGCCGAAGCACATCAGCCCCGATCGTATGGTCCGCCTGACCATGACCGCCTTCAGCCAGAACGCGGCACTGCAGAAGTGCGACCTTCACAGCATCTTCGGCTCGGTGGTCGTGGCCGCACAGCTGGGCCTGGAGATCGGCGTCGGCGGCCAGGGCTACCTGGTGCCGTACGGCGGCAAAGCCACCTTCGTACCCGGCTGGCAGGGACTGGTCGACCTGGTGTCGCGCGCCGGTCGCGCTACCGTCTGGACCGGCGCCGTGTACCGCGGTGACGACTTCGATTGGGCGCTTGGCGACATGCCCTACATCAAACACCGCCCGGGCGACGGCGGCGACACCTGGAAGGACATTACGCACGTCTACGCCGTGGGCCGCGTGAACGGCAGCCAGTTCCCGGTTATCGAGGTCTGGACCATGGACCGCGTGGTGAAGCACCTGAACAAGTTCAACAAGGTCGGCGGCCGGCACTACGCCCTCGAGAAGAACGGCCAGAACATGGAGATGTACGCCCGCAAGGTGGTGCTGCTCCAGGTGCTCAAGTACATGCCGAAGTCGATCGAGGTACAGCGCGCCGTCGACGTGGCCACCGCGGTGGACGCCAACAAGCCATTCACCATCGACAGCGACATGGTGGTGATCGACGACCGCGACGACGATCAGGGCGGTACCGACCAGGACACTGGCGAAGTGCGTGGCGCTACCACCGGATCGAGCACCACCACCCAAGGCGGCGGCAGCCTGCCGGTCTGCACCGATGAGGAGTTCACGAAGAACACGCCTACTTGGCGCAAGCAGATCCTGGACAAGAAGAAAACCCCAGCGGAACTGACCGCGTTCATCGAAACCCGCGCCGTGCTGACCGAAGAGCAGAAGCTCACGATCGACAGCTGGTCGCACGAAGCCGAATAAGGAGACCACCATGCAAGTGCACACCCTCAAGCAAGGCACCCCGGCCTGGCATGCGTACCGCGCGGCGCACTTCAACGCCAGCGATGCCCCCGCCATGATGGGCTGCTCGCCGTACAAGAGCCGCAATGACCTGCTGCAGGAGCGTCACACCGGCATGGCGCCGGAAGTGGACGCCGGCACTCAGGCTCGCTTCGATGACGGTCATCGCTTCGAAGCGCTGGCACGGCCGCGGGCCGAGATCCTGGTCGGCGAAGACCTGTACCCGGTGACCGGCTCGCTGGGCGAGTTCTCGGCTTCCTTCGACGGCATCACCATGGCCGGCGACGTTGTGTGGGAACACAAGACCCTAAACGACGAAATCCGTGCGTGCGAGTCGGCCGACCAGCTGGGCCTGCACTACCGCGTGCAGATGGAGCAGCAGCTGCTGGTGTCCGGCGCCGAGCGTTGCCTGTTCCTGGCCACGAAATGGGACAACAACGACCAGCTGGTCGACGAGCGGCACTTCTGGTACGAGCCGAGCGAAGCACTGCGCACCGAGATCATCGCGGGCTGGGCGCAGTTCCAGAAGGACCTGAGCACCTACGTGCCTACTGAGTACGCGGCAAAGCCTGAGGCCGATCCGATCATGTCGCTGCCGGCGCTCGTGATCCAGATCCGCGGCGAGGTGGCCACCAGCAACCTACCGGCGTTCCAGGCCCGAGCCGAGCGCTTCATCGCAAACATCAAGACCGACCTGGTCACCGACGAGGACTTCGCCAATGCCGAAGCCACGGTCAAGTTCTGCGAGAAGGCCGAAGGCGACCTCGAGCAGGCGAAGCGCGCCGCGCTCGAGCAGACCGTCGACATCGCTGAGCTGATGCGCACGATCGACCATATCAGCGAACAGCTGCGCGCTAAGCGGCTGACCCTGCAGCGCACCGTGAAGGACAAGAAGGAACTGATCAAGGCAAGCATCTTGAACCAGGTGAAGCTGGCGTTCCAGGAACACGTTGCCGCGCTCGAGCAAGAAATCGCGCCGCTGCGCCTGGTGTTCCAAGCCCGCGACTTTGCCGGCGCCATGAAGAACAAGCGCACGCTGGCCACCCTGCAAGATGCGGTCGACACCGAGCTGGCCAGCGCGAAGATCGCCGTTGACGCGATCGCCCAGGCCGTGCGCGGGCGCCTGAGCTGGTACCGCGAGCACGCGAAAGGTTTCGAATTCCTGTTCGCCGACCTGCAGAGCGTCATCCAGAAGGCCGACGAAGATTTCCAGCTGGCCGTGCGCACTCGCATCGAGAACCACCAGCGGCATGAGGCCGAAAAGGCCGAGCGCGCGCGCCAGGAGCAGGAAGCGAACCGCCAGCGCGCGGAAGCGGAGGCCCGGGCCCGTGAGGAAGCAGCCGCGCGCGCCGTGCAGCAGGCCAGCGCCGTGCCAGCGCCGCAACCGGCGGCTGAGACACCGAACGACGACCCAGACTTCCTGGAAGTGCCGTCTGCATTGACCGCTCTGGGCGCGGCCGTGACGCCGATCGCAGCCGCGCGCGCGCCGACGGACGATGCGACGGTGCGCCTGGGCCAGCTCAACGAGCGCCTGGCGCCGATCATGCTGACGGCCGAAGGCCTGGCGCGCCTGGGTTTTTCCCACGTCGCCACCGACAAGTCGGCCAAGCTGTACCGCGAATCGGACTTCGTGCGCATCTGCGCCGCGCTGCAACGTCACCTCGTCGCCGTGGCCCAGGCGAAGGCCGCTTGACATGGCCGGCCAGACGCCGCGCCTCTGGACCGTCCTGCGCTGCAAGGAGCAGGACTTCCAGCAGTTCCTCGGCGTCCACGATGAAGCAGCCGCAGCGCGCCGGGTGAAGGAAGTCTGCGAGATCGACACCCGCGCTCAGCTGGACCGCGACCCGGCCGCGCAGGCGCGCTGGGATGAGCGGATCCGGCGCGCCTACCTGAAACACCAGCAGCACCCCACCAACCACAACCAGGACCAGGAGATGTAACCAATGTTCGACCTTTCCCAGACCGTCAAACTCGCCAACCTGAACCCCCGTGCGGAGAAGCACGGCGAGGACACGAAGCCGGCGCTCGACCTCAAGATCGAGGCCACGTGCCCGAGCAGCGCGCTGATCCACTTCCACCATGAGCTGCGCCAGCACCTCTTCAAGAAGGACGAGAACCCCGACCTGGTCGACCAGGTGACCGAAGGCGACGGCCTGACCGTCCTGCGCTACCCGAAGATGGGCGCTATCAAGTGGGACTGGGAATGCACTGGCTACACCGCGGAGGTGGACTACGGCCTGGGCGGCGAAAGCAACATCGTGCTGCACGACGTGAAGGTCGACCACTTCACCATCGAGGCCATGAACGGCGGTTCGGTGGCTATCACCTTCCGCATCACCGCGCACCCGGAAGCCGACGACGTCGGCAAGCTGTGCGAGTTCATCCAGCGCGACATCGAGCTGAAGCTGACGCCGCCGGAGGCGAAGACGGCCGACGACCTGTTCCCGGACAACATGCGCCGGGCAGCCTGACCATGACGTGCGTCCACTTCACCCACGTCGGCGAGGACCAGTGCGCCCAGGGCGTCAGCTACATGGGCCTGGCCGGCGGTGGCGCCTTCCGCATGCTGCTGCGCCTGCCGTGCCTGCCGTTGTCGAACCGCCGCGGCGAAGAGGCGCGCACGTGCACCAAGTACCAGCCGGGCGCCTGCCTGGCGACCGAATCCGAAGGAGCACAGCCATGACCCGCAAGCGCGCAGTCCACCAACGCAAGAGCCCCACCAATCTGTCGAACGCCGAGAAGGTAGCGCGCCGCGACATCGCCATCGAGCGGATAACCGAAATGCTGGCGGTGACCCCGCGCACCGTGATCGGCATGGCCGCCGAGCTGGACATACCGTGGAACACGGTCTACGGCTACATGCGGTTTATGCAAGAGGTCGGCGACGCGCACCAGACCGGGCGTTTCGATGGCGGTCGCCGTGAGCTCTGGGCTGCCGGCCGCGCGAAACCGGGTCAGGAAGTGGACGTGCCGGACGACAATCCGCGCCGTGCCTGGATCACGCCGGCGCGTCAGGTCGGCATGTTCCGCCACTGGATGGATGAGGCGCTGTTCGGGCCAGCGCAGATGGGAGCGGCAGCATGAGCGCGGTTTCTTGGATTGACGCAGCGACGAAGCTGCCGGACGACTCGATCCTGGTGCTGCTCGCGCTGAACGATGACGATGTGTGGCCGGGCTACCGCGACGGCGACATCTGGCGCTACGTCGACGCGATGCCGATCACCGGCGAACGGGTAACGCACTGGACGCACCTGCCGTCGGCGCCGGGAGATGCGTTGTGAGCCAGCTGTCGCTGTTCGATGCTTCGCCGATGACAGCGTCGCAGCCGGTCGACCTACTGATTGTGAAAGGCGGCCGGCCGGAAGTCCTCTATCGCAATCCGACGAATGAACACCAGGCCTGGACCGGCCGTGGCAAGCCACCGCGATGGGTCACTGAGTGGGTTCAGGGTGGTAAATCGCTCGAGGCCCTAATGGTTTCGGGAACGAAGCTATAAACCAAAAGGACAAGAGACATGGAGCAAAAAATCGACACTACCTGCGAGCACATCAAGCTACGCCTGATCGCCGCGGCCGTGGGCCTGCAGCAGTGCACGAAAACGGCGGCGAACGTGATCCTGATCCCGGGCGGCGACCAGGTGATCGTGATCGGCACGCCGGCGCAGCTAGCGAACTCGGTGCCGGAGCTGCGTAACCACGTGCTTGAGGAGGTCGCAGCGTGGTATGCCGAGAAAGGTTGGCTGCTTGACGAAAGTGAAATTGCCGGCGTGATTCGTTCGATGAAAAGCCCCGGTACCATTCAGGAGGGGGCGTGAGCGCGATCTTCAGCACGTCGCAGGAATCGTGCCGTCAGCAGCTTTGCGAGCTCCGAAAACCTGAGTGCCTCAACGTCATCTATTCGTACGGGGAACTTAGCCTGGAGACGCAGGTGGTGCATGCTCATGAGGTTGTCCGCTTCAGCCTGGTCGATCTGTCCACTGGTCTGCAGGGACCGGATCAGGCCGCGAATGTTGATTCCGTCGGCTCGATGGTTCAAGTTCGCTTTTACGACGAACTGGCGAATTGCCATCTCGAGCTGCTCCCATGCGTTGATAACTATGAAATGGGGGGTATGCGGAGCCGCGGGATCGAATACCGTCGTTTCATCAGAAAGCGCGGCTGCAGTAAATTTTTCATCCAACGTCGCTTGCTCCGCGGCAGGCGGGTGCCTGCCCTGGTCGGGATGCCCGATGGTGCTTTCGGTAGCCGTTTGCAAGGCGGCAGGCAACGACGTAGAACCTTCGATAATTCGCGCTTCTACGGTGTCCAGCTCGCGCTTGAATTCTGCCGAGAAGCCGCCGGGCAAATTCATTTTCGATATATCAGCAATGCGTTTTCGGATCTCTTTTCGAAAAGTAAAAACGATCGCCGTTGTAACTGCCGGCCAGGCCACGGCACTCGTCATGCTCGAAATGAATTGAAGGATGTCCATGCGGTTTCCTGTTGTTTGTTCCGCAAAATATTACCAGAAATACTATTTCTTAAAGAAAAGGAAGGGTCCCTATGATCGTAGCGTTACCTCGCACTGATGCGCTGATGACCCTGCCAGAAGACGTGGCCGCGCTATTCGGCGCCTGCGGCTTCGAGATCCGGTCGACCGACCCTGCAGAGAACCACCCGCTGGCGGTCTGCGGCTCCCTGGACGCGGCCGGTCTGGTGGTCGAGAAGCTGCTGATCGGCCATACGGATTCGGACACGGTACCGGCCGAGTTCGTCGCGCTGCTGCCGGGCGTGACCTACATGGACCCACCGGATGGGGGTAGCGTCAGCGTGCTCGAGCAGTTTCGCCGGATGTCGCAGGACGCCGCCCGGTATCGCTGGCTGCGGGACAAGAGCGAGCCAGGAATCTGCGCGTTTTACCTCTCGGTGGGCCAGGCCTTCAAGGATGTGCGCTTTGCCCCCGAGACGGTCGACCAGGCCATCGATGCTCAAATAGCCAAGCCTCTGGTTGTGATGGAAGGCGGTGCCGTATGAAAGAACGCGGAATCCTGTTCAGCGCACCGATGGTGCGCGCGCTGCTGGCCGGCACGAAGACACAGACCCGGCGCGCATTGAAGCGGCAACCGTGGGCATCCTGCTCGATCGAGGAAGGCAACGAGGGCGAATCGCCATTCGTCTACTCGGCGCTGCACGGCGCGGGCCCAGGTCACGAAGTCGAAGAATCGCGGACGCCTTGCCGCTGCCCCTACGGCATGCCTGGAGACCGCCTGTGGGTACGGGAGACCTGGGCGCAGCCGACGACACTCGACCCGGGCCCAACTTTTTACCGGGCCGATTATCCGGCGTGCGCAGCTGGCTTCTCGAACCTGCCGCCGCCCGATGAAATCACGTGGAAGCCGTCGATCCACATGTTCAGGAAGGACAGCCGCATCCTGCTGGAGATCGTGTCGGTGCGCGTCGAGCGGCTACGAGACATCAGCGAGGCCGATGCAGCGGCCGAGGGCTGGCCGCGCCGCCCTGAAGTCTCGGACGACCCTCAGGTGCATGCCGATGCGGCGCGCGACTGGTACATGGACCTTTGGGAGCAGATCAACGGTGTCGGCAGCTGGGGCGCCAACCCTTGGGTGTGGGTGGTTGAATTTAGGAGGATTGGATCATGAAAGCACGAGGCCCAGATCGCCGCTGGAAAAAGGACAGCGCGCGCCTGCTGCCGGACCGCCGCGACGGCTTCGACCGCCGTGCGCACCTGGTCGGTGCCGTACCGGCCGGCCCGGAATCGATCAGGCCAGCACCTGGCGAGGCGCGGCCTTTTATCGAACGGCGCCGGTATCCAGACTCGGGAATGGAGTAAGTATGCCGACCACGTACCTTACCGCCGATGAGCTGGCCGAGCTGATCGGCTGCGCCTCTACCAGCTTCGCGTGCATGCGCCGCTACCTGGAGCGACACAGCTGGCCCTTCGAGCCAAACCTGCGCGGCTTCCCACGGGTGAGCCGAGCGTATCATGACGCCCGCATGAGCGGCATGGCCGCACCTGGTGAGCCGCCTGACGCGGCCGCCGAACCTGACTTCAGCATGTTTGCAAAATGATCGGAAGAAGAAAATCACCGGACGGTATGCCGTTCCGCCTATACGAGCGCATCGGCAAGTTCAAGGTGAGCTATGGCTACAAGCTGCCAGACGGAACCTGGGCGTTCCGCCTCACATCTGCCGCCAGCGACAAGGACGCCTGCGCCCGGATCCGCGCGGAGGCAATCGACCGCGCCAACGAGTTGAACGGGGCACCGGTGGAGAGCGGCGCGACGGAAGCGCTGTTCAAGCGCTACTTCGGCTGGCAGCGCAGCCTATCGGCGGACAGCGAGGAACGGAAGGCCGACAGCACCCTGGACGAGAACGAGCACAACGAGGCGAAGCGCTTGCTGCGCACGTTCGGCAAAGTGAAGCCTTCGGTCATCAAGCCGGTGCACATCTACAAGTACCTGGACGGCCGGGCCGCCGAGGGCGCGCCGGCCAAGGCGAACAAGGAGATCGCGCTCCTGTCCGCCGTGCTGGAATTCGGGCGTCGGAAAGGCGTGCTCGAGACGAACCCCTGCCTGAACATTAAGTACAACAAGACGCGGCCGGACACCCGTTACGTGACGCCGGCCGAGCTGGACCTGGTGCTACGCACGGCGCGAGAGCGCGGCGGCATGTACGTGGTCGCAGCGCTGTGCCTACGCGCTGCCTATCTGACGGTGAGCCGTCCGGACGAGATGCGCAAGATCACTCGCCAGGCGATCACGGACCTGGGTATGGAAATGCCAGTCGGGAAAAGGAAGAAGGGCCGGGCCGAAAAGTTCAAGCTGATCGAGTGGTCGGACGAGCTGCGCGCTGTGATCAAAGAAGCGCTGTCCCTGCAGCGAACCAGCAGCCTGTATGTTTTTGGTAACAGCGAAGGCCAGCCTTACACAACCAGCGGCTGGAACACGAACTTGCGCCGGCTGATGGAGCACGCCAGGAAGAATGCCGAGAAGGAAGGTATCGAGTTCGCGCGGTTCACGCTGAAGGACATGCGGCCGGCAGCTGTCACGGACCGGGTAGAAGATGGAGACACCACTATCACGAACGCCACTGGGCATAGTAGCGACCGCATGGTGCGCCAGGTCTATGACAGGCGGAAAACGAAGACAGCCAGGGCGACCGAATAAAATGATAGTTCGTTCAATGCTACTTTTTTAATTTTGGCAGGTCCGGATGGGCGATTACTTGGGAATTCAATAAAACACTCGAGTCGTCTAGCGAGGTGCGCGAAGTAAATGGCCCAATTTTGCTCTCGAGAAAATCAAACCATTGCCCACCAAGTGTGTCGATAAACTTCACTAAGTCATCCCCAGCGTTCGGGCCATATGATGGAACCCATAGAAGTTTGGGTTCGTCGGAACCCGCTATCTCAACGTAGCGATTGACAGTCAAGTAGACCAATGCATCAATCGAAGAGTATGAGTTCGCCAGAATATCGCACGCTAGCGCCCGTACCATGAACGGACTAGTTGAAGTGAACCCATCATTGACCAAAAGCAGTACGCCAGTCGGTGACTTGATATTGAATTTCGCCTTCGTTTCCTTAATCTGGTTATTGGCTTTCTTCAATATTCGCGAAATAGCAGGGCGAAATATCCTTATTAACTCGACATTAAACCAGCTTGGAGTCGCACTGTTCCCGCCAAACAGTGAAGGCCGCCAGTCAGGATCTTCCTCAACCAACCTCTGCATAATTCGATCAAACCCGTTTGCAAAAGCAGGAGATAAGCTGAATTCGGTCTCGATTTCTTTCAACTCTGCAACGACACCTTGTTCATTAAACAGGAAATCTGCGTTTTGGAAGTTGCGTGGCTCTGGAACCAAGTCTTCAATGACTTGGCCGCCCACTGATCGAACGAACTCTCTCCACGTAGCCTCTACCGGAAATGGGTCATGCGGACCATCCTTCCAAAACCCTGGGATCTCGTTTCTCAAACCGTTTCCTTCGATCAAGTAAAGGTGGTGGGTAGGCGAGAAAAAGCCAGCCATCTTCCAAAATTTGGAATTCATCTTCCAAAAAAACAAAAGGGCTACAAGCTTAAAGCATGTAACCCTTTGTTTTTACTGCTGAATTCTTGGGGTGGCTGATGGGACTCGAACCCACGACAACAGGAA
>Ga0308170_10000620_pt1 | contig 41462 bp, 36 predicted proteins | sample PhyBR2_2_FD_202136 | JGI IMG/M metagenome (GOLD analysis project Ga0308170, IMG submission 202136) | Phyllosphere microbial communities from UC Gill Tract Community Farm, Albany, California, United States - DLSLSB.R2 | ecosystem: Host-associated > Plants > Phyllosphere > Unclassified | place... | reverse complement strand
GTCGGATTACGGGCACACCGAGCCTGAGCGAGGTGCCGAGTGGTGGGGCAAGAGCCTTTTGGTTACTTTGGGGCTCTTTTCCAAAGTGACCCGCTGTAAAAGCGGAACCAATATCAGCCGTTACCCAAATAACGGATATGTACTCGGTCTGATCCAACATCCTGGTCAGCCCTGAGGCCGCCATCGGGAGCAAGCCCCCTCCCACATTGACCGAGGTGTGTCACGTAGACGCCTGTCGATTGTGAGGCCGTAAGGGGAGCAACCCCCCTCTCCACAGGGCCGGCGGCGCGCGCCAAAGGGGCGTAGATACCGATGCCTATGCACGCCATGGGCGCTAGACCCTTGGCTGCAGCAGCAAAGCGACCAGGGCACTCCACCCCGTCTGGTGCGACGCCCCCAACCCTCGCCCTGTCTCGCCATGAAAGTACTCATGAAACAACACCAGATCACGGCTGGCCGGGTCCGCCTCCAGCTGCGCATACCCTGCCATGGATGGGCGCAAGCCATTTTCATCGCGCAGGAATAATCCGGTCAGACGCTGGCTGAGGCTGTCGGCCACGTCTTCCAGCGACGCCAGATAGCCGCTGCCTGTGGGGTATTCCACAGAGAAGTTATCCGCGTAGTAGCGGTGAAATTCACGCAGCGATTCGATCAGCATGTAATTCACCGGCATCCACAGCGGCCCGCGCCAGTTGGAGTTGCCGCCGTACAGGCGAGAGTCGGATTCGCCGGGCTGGTAACTGGCGCACAGGGTGTCGCCATTCATCTTCAGCGCCAGGGGCTGCTCTGCAAAGGTCTTGGACAAGGCGCGCACACCGAACGTCGACAAGAACTCCTGGTCATCCAACATGCGGCGCAGCAAATCCTTGGTACGCTCGCCACGCAACAGCGCCAGCAACAGGCGATTGCCCTGCCCCGGTTCGTTCCAGCGCGAGACCAGTTTGGCCAGGTCGGGCCGGTGATGCATAAACCCCAGCAGGCGCTCGCGCAGGCCGTCCAAACCTTCATGTTCGCGCTGCTCCAGCACCAGCACGGCGAACAGCGGCATCAGGCCGACGATAGACCGCAAGCGCACCGGTTCGCTCTGGCCGTCGGGACGGTGCAGTACGTCATAGAAGAACAGGTCCTGCTCATCCCACAAGCCTTCGGCACTGTCATCGACGCGGTTGATGGCGCCGGCGATATACAGGAAGTGCTCGAAAAACTTTACCGCAATGTCCACGTACACGGCGTTGCGCTTGGCCAGCTCCAGCCCGATGCGCATCAGGTCCAGGGCATAGGCCGCGACCCAGGCAGTGCCATCGGCCTGGTCCAACTGGTAACCCGGCGGCAGCGTGGCCGAGCGGTCGAACAAGGCGATATTGTCCAGGCCCAGAAAACCACCCTGGAACAGGTTGCGGCCTTCAGCGTCCTTGCGGTTGACCCACCAGGAAAAATTCAGCAGCAGCTTGTGGAAGATGCGCTCCAGAAAGTCCATATCGCCCACGCCGGTCAGCGCCTTGTCCTGCTGATACACGCGCCAGCTGGCCCAGGCATGCACTGGCGGGTTGGCATCGTCGAAGCGCCATTCATAGGCGGGCAATTGGCCGTTGGGGTGCATGAAGCGGTCTTTAACCAGCAACAGCAGTTGTTGCTTGGCGTAGCCGGGGTCGATCAGCGCGATGGCTACCGCCTGGAAGCCTTGGTCCCAGGAGGCATACCAGGGGTATTCCCATGTGTCGGGCATGGACAGGATGTCGAAGTTGGACAGGTGCCGCCAATGGGTATTACGGATATGCAGACGCTCGGGCGGCGGCGCAGGCTGGGCCGGATCACCGTCGAGCCACTGGTTGACGTCGAAATAGTACAACTGCTTGGACCACAGCAAGCCGGCCAGGGCCTGGCGCTGTACATTGCGCGCGTCGTCATCGGCGATACCCTGTTGCAGGGCTGCGTAGAAGTCATCGGCCTCGCGGCGGCGCTGTTCGAACAGCTTGCGTGCGTTGACCTCGGGGGCGTCCAGAGGGGCAAAGCGCAGATAGAGGCTTTTGCTTTCCAGGCCCGCCAATTCAAGACTGAATCGCGCCGCCACCTTGGTGCCCGCGTCACCGCGAATGGCCCCTTGATCACCCTCCACCACGTAATCGTTGATGCCATCCTTGAACGGCCCGGACGTCGGCTGCCCGCCCAGTTTGGCGAAGTTGCTCTCGTTTTCGCAGAACAACCATTGCGCCCCATCCTGGCCCCAGGCGCTGAGCTGGCGATCGTCCAGCTCATGATGACGGGCCAGCACGCGGTCGCCGTCCAGCGTCAACCTGGGTTTGGGCGCATCAAAGGTCCAGCTCCAGTCATTGCGCGCCCACAGCTGGGGCAGCACCTGCAGACGTGTCGGTTGCTCCGAGCGGTTGTGCACGGTGACACGCATGAAAATATCGTCGGGCTGGTGCTTGGCGTATTCGACGCTGATGTCGCAGTAACGGTTGTCTTCAAACACGCCGGTATCAAGGATTTCATACTCGGCATCGCCCAGCCCACGGCGAGCGTTTTCAGCGATCAGGTCGGCATAGGGAAAGGCGGCATGGGGGTATTTGTAGAGCATGCGCATGTAGGCATGGCTTGGTACGCCATCGACGAAAAAGTACAGTTCCTTGACGTCTTCACCGTGGTTGCCTTCGGCGTTATTGAGGCCGAACAGGCGCTCCTTGAGGATCGCATCCCGTTCGTTCCACAGCGCCAGGCCCAGGCACCAGCGTTGCGCCTTGTCGCTGAAACCGGCCAGGCCGTCCTCGCCCCAGCGATAAGCGCGGCTGCGCGCTTGTTCATGGGGGAAGTAGGTCCAGGCGTCGCCATCGGCGCTGTAGTCTTCGCGCACGGTGCCCCACTGGCGTTCGCTCAAGTACGGGCCCCACTCACGCCAACGCTCGGCATCTTGCGTCGCCAGGCGCTGGCCTTCAATCGTGTCAAGCAGGCGGTTTGCGGGTACGGCCGTCATTGAGTCCTCCATCACCTACACAGTGAGGCGCAGTGTAGAACCCAATGGTGCCCGGTTGCACATGAAGACTCAAAGCACCTGGCGTTGACAAGCCGCTGGGGCTGGGTTTGCTCCTGTTCATGGCATCTCATTCATTTGCAGAATGAAGTCCAGAAGAATCTTCGTTTGCAAGCCGGCCTGCGCCTCAACAAAATCGGGCAAAGGTCATTTTGCTCGCCACAGCCATCAGGAATTTTTCTATGCACGCCACTGCACATGTCAGCCCCGATGAGATCCGCAAGGGCTTTTCCAGGGCCATGTCCGACATGTACCGCGATGAAGTACCTCTGTACGGCGCGCTGCTGGAACTGGTGGCCCAAACCAATGCACGGGTACTCGACAGCCAACCGGAGCTGGTGCAGCAGTTGCAGCGTACCGGAGAAATCCAGCGCCTGGACATGGAGCGCCATGGCGCCATCCGCCTGGGCACTGCCGCAGAATTGGTGACCATCAGCCGCCTGTTCGCGGTCATGGGCATGCAACCGGTGGGCTACTACGACCTCACCCCCGCCGGCGTGCCGGTGCATTCCACCGCCTTTCGCGCCGTACATGAACACGCGCTGCAGACCAGCCCGTTCCGGGTGTTCACCTCGCTGCTGCGCCTGGAGCTGATCGAAAACCTGGAGCTGCGCGCCTTCGCCGAAAGTGCCCTGGCCAAGCGTTCGATCTTCACCCCCGGCGCCCTGGCGCTGATCGAACAGGCCGAAACGCAGGGCGGCTTGAATGCCCGCGACGCCCAGGCTTTCATCGACGAGGCGCTGGAGACGTTCCGCTGGCATAACACCGCCACCGTGACGGGCGCGCAATACGAGCAACTGAGCAACCAGCACCGCCTGATCGCCGACGTGGTAGCCTTCAGGGGCCCGCATATCAACCATCTCACGCCACGCACCCTGGACATCGACCAGGTACAGGCCGCCATGCCCGGCAAAGGCATTACGCCCAAAGCCGTGATCGAAGGCCCACCCCGGCGCCATTGCCCGATCCTGCTGCGCCAGACCAGCTTCAAGGCGCTCGACGAACCGATCGCGTTCACCGACGCCCACGGCAGCCACAGCGCACGCTTTGGCGAAATCGAACAGCGCGGTGTAGCGCTCACGCCTAAAGGCCGCGCCCTGTACGACCAACTGCTGAACGCCGCCCGCGATGAGCTCGGCGCGTTCCCCAATGAGGCCAACGCCGAGCGTTATGTGCAATTGATGGAACGGCACTTCACGGCGTTCCCGGATACCCCTGCGCAGATGCGCGAGCAGGGCCTGGCGTACTTTCGTTACTTCGTTACCGCCAAGGGTCTGGCGGCACGCGGCCAGCCCGATCAGCCGCGAACATTGCAAGCGCTGGTCAGCGCCGGTCACGTGGCGGTAGAGCCATTGGTGTATGAGGATTTCCTGCCGGTGAGTGCGGCGGGGATCTTCCAGTCAAACCTCGGGGATGCGGCGCAAAGTCATTACGCGGCCAACGCCAACCAGGCGCAATTCGAACAGGCGCTGGGGCGCAAGACGATTGATGAGTTGCAGCTTTACGGCGAGACGCAGCAGCGTTCCATTGATGAATGTCTGGGCACACTGCTGGCCTGAAATAGGGTGTCCTCCCCGGCTCAGCAGCACAATCCTTGCGCCGCAACAGTCCCCAGAGCCGGGTGGACGGGGCGCATCATAAAGACACAGTCCTGCGATGTCCCGCATACAAATCTGAACAAATATTGCCGTTTTGCGCCTAGCCTAATCGCCCGACGATTTCGTCCTTGATCAGCAGCCGTTTCTTCTTCAGGTTTTCTACGTCCTCATCACTGGCACTGGCTTTTTCTGCCTTCAGCACCTTTGCGTCAGCTTCATCATATTGCGTGAGCAGCGAATCCAGTCGTTTATCGTTCGCCCCGCGTTCGTGAACGTCTTCCTTGCTCAAACCCAAGTCCTGATACAGGTCGTGTTTCACTGGCATGGCGTACCTCCACAAATTGATCAATGGTCTACGCCCTTGAAGCTAGCCCATTCCAATGGGTCTTGTCATGTTTGAGGTCAATACAGTCCCGTTCGTCGTGCAGCATGCGATGGGATCAAACCTTTGCCGCGCCCTGCCCTCCACTGTAGATCGCCACCCGAGGGAGACAGGTTTCATGAATCACGCTGCCACTGCTGCCGACACTCAATGCATCAACACGCTTCGCACCCTGGCCATGGACGCTGTACAGAAGGCCAATTCCGGGCATCCGGGCACACCCATGGGCCTGGCGCCGGTGGGTTATACGTTGTGGAGTCGCTTTCTGCGTTATCACCCCGAACATCCCGATTGGCCTAACCGTGACCGTTTTGTATTGTCGGTGGGGCATGCGTCGATGCTGCTGTACTCGCTGTTGCATCTGGCCGGTGTGGTGGAGATTGACGCCCACGGCCAGCGCTCCGGCCAGCCGGCCATCAGCCTCGACGACATCAAGCAGTTCCGGCAAATGGGTTCCAAGACCCCAGGCCACCCCGAATACCGCATGACCACAGGCGTGGAAACCACCACCGGCCCGCTCGGCCAGGGCTGCGCCAACAGCGTGGGCATGGCCATGGCCCAGCGTTGGCTGGCCGAACGCTTCAACCGCGACGGCCAGGTGCTGTTCGACTACGACGTCTACACCCTGTGCGGTGACGGCGACATGATGGAAGGCATCAGCAGCGAGGCCGCTTCCATGGCCGGCCACTTGAAGCTGGATAACCTGTGCTGGATCTACGACAACAACACCATCAGCATCGAGGGCCACACTGAACTGGCCTTCAGCGAAGACGTGATCAAGCGCTTCCAGGCCTACGGCTGGCACACCCAGCACGTCACCGACGCCAATGACTTGCAGGCGTTGAGCGTGGCGCTGGAAACCTTCAAGGCCAATACCGGCGCGCCGACCCTGATCGTGGTCGACAGCGTGATCGGCTATGGCTCGCCGCACAAACACAACACCGCCGCCGCCCACGGCGAGCCTCTGGGCGAAGACGAGATTCGCCTGACCAAGGCTGCCTATGGCTGGCCGCAGGATTCGAGCTTTCTGGTGCCCGACGAAGCCCGCACGGTACTGCGTGATGCCCTCTACGAACGCGCCGAACCGCTGTTCGCCGAATGGAACCAGACCCTGGCATCCCTCGACCCGCAACGGGCCGATGAACTGCACCGGATGCGCGCCGGGGAAATGCCCGAGCAATGGCAGGCGCACCTGCCCAGCTTCGCCGCCGATGCCAAGGGCGTTGCCAGCAGGGCCTCCGGCGGCGAGGTATTGAATGCCTTCGCCCAACAGATCCCCTGGTTGCTGGGCGGCTCGGCGGATCTGTCGCCGTCGACCAAAACCAACCTGACGTTCGACGGCGCCGGGCGCTTCAGCGCCGATGACTACAGCGGGCGAAACCTGCACTTCGGCATCCGCGAGCACGCCATGGGCGCAATTGCCAATGGCATGGCACTGTCCTATCTGCGCCCGTACACCTCGACCTTCCTGGTGTTCAGCGACTATATGAAGCCACCGATCCGCCTGGCGGCGATCATGGAATTGCCGGTGATATTCGTGTTTACCCATGACTCCATCGGCGTGGGTGAAGATGGGCCGACACACCAGCCGATCGAACACCTGACCCAACTGCGCGCCACGCCGGGGCTGCTGACCCTGCGCCCGGGCGACGCCAATGAAACCCTGGAGTTGTGGAAGGTGGCCCTGGCGCAAACCCATCGGCCAAGCTGCGTGGTGCTGTCGCGTCAGGCGCTGCCGACCCTGGACCGCAGCCGGTATGCGTGCGCCTCCGGTGCGGCCAAAGGTGCCTATGTGCTGGCCGCTGCGGATAAGCCTGAAGTCATTCTGATCGCGACAGGCAGTGAGGTCAGCCTGGCGGTGGCTGCCTACGAGCAACTCAAGGGCGAAGGCGTGGCCGCGCAAGTGGTATCGATGCCGAGTTGGGAGTTGTTTGAAGACCAGGATCAAGCCTACCACGACAGCGTCTTGCCGCCTGCGATAAAAGCGCGGGTGGTGGTGGAACAGGCGGGGCCCCTGGGTTGGGATCGCTATGTCGGGCAAACCGGTGCCAAGGTGGTGATGAACAGCTTTGGCGCGTCGGCGCCATTGGCCAAGTTGCAGGAGAAGTTCGGGTTTACCGTGGAGAATGTGGTGAAGCTGGCCAAGGAGCAGATCCAGGGCTCAACGGCCTGCTAATGCCAGTCAGTTAAGGCTTCTGTAGGAGCGAGCTTGCTCGCGAAAAACGCATAGGTACTGCGTTCATTCAGGAAGCACGCGTTATCGTTGAGGTTTTTCGCGAGCAAGCTCGCTCCTACAGGCATTAGGGCTTGCCCCCTCCCACATTTGGACATCAGCACCTGCTAGATCAGCGCCTGGGTCAGATAAGGCGCGGTTCGGCTGTGCCTGCTTTTGGCAACCTTGTACGGCGTACCACACGCCACCACCTTCCCGCCCCGGTCCCCTGCCCCCGGCCCGATATCAATGACCCAGTCACTCTGGGCCACCACGCGCATCTCATGCTCGACCACAACCACGGTATGCCCCGCATCGACCAGTTGATTCAGTTGGCTGAGCAAGCGATCGACATCCTTGGGGTGCAAGCCGGTTGTGGGTTCGTCCAGCACATACAAGGTGGCGCCTCGGGCATTGCGTTGCAGCTCGGTGGCCAGCTTGATGCGCTGCGCTTCACCCCCGGACAATTCGGTGGCCGGTTGACCAAGGCGCAGATAGCCCAGGCCGATATCGCGCAGCACCTGCAACGAGCGCAGTACGCCAGCCTGCTCGGCAAAGACTTCCACTGCCTGCTCAACCGTCAAGCCCAGCACCTGGGCGATGTTCAAACCCTGCCATTTGATCGCCAGGGTCTCGGGGTTGTAGCGCGCACCGTGGCAGGTCGGGCACGGTGCGTACACGCTGGGCATGAACAACAGTTCAACGCTGACAAAGCCTTCCCCCTCGCAGTTCGGGCAACGGCCCTTGGCAACGTTGAAGGAGAACTGCCCGGCGTCGTAAGCGTGCTTCCTCGCCGCCGGCGTGGCGGCGAACAGCTTGCGCACGTTGTCGAACAACCCGGTGTAGGTCGCCAGGTTGGAGCGCGGCGTGCGACCGATAGGTTTCTGGTCTACCTGCACCAGGCGGCGAATGTGTTCCAGCCCGGCACTGATGCGCCCGCCACTGGCTTGCGGTGCGGCGTCTTCCAGGCTTGGCTCGTCGTCGTTTTCCAGCACGCGCCCAAGGCCCGTGGCCACCAGTTCCAGCAACGCCTGGCTGACCAGGCTGGATTTGCCCGAGCCGGAAATACCGGTTACCGCGGTAAAGCAGCCCAGCGGGAATTCCACCTTCAAGTCATCGAGGTTATTGCGCGTCACCCCTTCGAGCTTCAGCCAGGCAGTGGGCTCGCGCCGCGCCACGTTGGCCAGGCGCTGTGGCGCAAACAAGTACTCACGGGTCTGCGACGCCTCGATAGCCTCCAACCCCGCAGGCGGCCCGCTGTACAGCACCTGCCCGCCATGTTCACCGGCAGCCGGGCCCACGTCGATCAACCAGTCGGCGCGGCGCATGGTTTCCAGGTCGTGCTCCACCACAAACAATGAATTGCCCGCGGCCTTCAAGCGCTCAAGCGCACTGAACAACGCTTCGCCATCCGCCGGATGCAGGCCCGCCGAGGGCTCGTCCAGCACATAGATGACACCGAACAACTGCGAGCCCAACTGGGTGGCCAGGCGCAAACGCTGCAACTCCCCGGAGGACAAGGTCGGCGTGCTGCGCTCCAGCGACAGATAGCCCAGGCCCAATTCGATCAGGGTGTTCACCCGTTCGAGCAAGTCCTGGGCGATGCGTTGGGCTGCCAGGCGCTTTTCCACCGACAATTTCATCTTGTCCTGCCCCGCCGCCACCGGCCGCAGCAATTGAGCCAATTGCGCCAGGGACAGTTGCGACAACTCTCCGATATCCACCCCGGCAAACTTCACCGACAGTGCCGCCTGAGTCAGGCGCTTGCCGTGGCATAACGGGCAGGCACTGCCCTGCATGAACTGCGACACGCGCTTTTTCATGAGTGCGCTTTGGGTATGGGCGAAGGTGTGCAGGATGTAGCGCCGTGCGCCGCTGAAAGTGCCCTGGTAGCTGGGTTCGAGCTTGCGTTTCAACGCATCGCGGGTCTGCTGCGGGGTGAAGCCGGCGTATACCGGCACGGTGGGGGTTTCTTCGGTGAACAGGATCCAGTCGCGCTGTTTTTTCGGCAGGTCACGCCAGGGGATGTCGACGTCATAGCCCAGGGTCACGAGGATGTCGCGCAGGTTCTGGCCCTGCCAGGCCAGCGGCCAGGACGCCACCGCACGCTGGCGGATGCTCAAGGACGGATCGGGCACCATCAGCGCTTCGGTCACTTCATACACGCGGCCCAAGCCATGGCATTGCGGACACGCGCCCTGGGGCAGGTTCGGGGAAAAGTCCTCGGCATACAGCATGGCCTGCCCCGGCGGGTAGCTGCCGGCGCGTGAATACAGCATACGGATCAAGCTCGACAGGGTAGTGACGCTGCCCACCGAAGAGCGCGCACTCGGCGTGCCGCGTTGCTGTTGCAGGGCCACCGCCGGCGGCAAGCCCTCGATGCTGTCCACATCCGGCACGCCCACCTGGTCGATCAAGCGCCGCGCATAGGGCGCCACCGATTCGAAATAGCGACGCTGCGCCTCGGCATACACGGTGGAAAACGCCAGGGACGATTTGCCGGAGCCGGATACCCCGGTAAACACCACCAGGGCATCGCGTGGAATATCCACATCGACGTTACGCAGATTATGTTCACGGGCGCCACGCACCCTGACAAAGCCCGGTTGCCGGGCGGTAACCGCAGGGATGTTGCGCTGTGATGTCATGGGCAACCTTGTCTTGCACTGAGCACCCTGCGCACGCGCTGAGTCAGGGCCTCGGGGCTGTAGGGTTTGCTCAGCAGGTGGATGTCGGCGCTGAGCAAATGATTGGAGGACAGGATGTCGCGGGTGTGGCCGGAGGTGAACAGCACCGCCACCGGCGGGTTCTGCGTACGCGCCCAAGTGGCCAGGTCAGTGCTCTTGACCCGGCCTGGCATCACCACGTCGGTGAAGATCAGGTCCGGCGCTGCGCCACGCTGCAACACCTGCATCGCGCGGTCGCCATCTTCGGCGGTCAATACGGTATAACCCGACTGCTGCAGCAACTCGACCACCGTCAGGCGCACGCCTTCGTTGTCCTCGACCACCAGGATGGTTTCCTGGCCGCCACCTTGCGGGTCCACGTCACTGTAGTCGTCGAGGCACTCGGGCTCCAGGCTGTGGGGGAAGTACATCTGCACCACCGAGCCCTTGCCCTCCTCGCTCCACATATCCACGTGCCCGCCGCTTTGGCGCACAAAACCAAACACCATGCTCAGCCCCAGACCGGTGCCGTGGCCTTCACGTTTGGTGGTAAAGAAGGGTTCGAAGGCGCGCTTGAGGGTGGCCTGAGACATGCCCACACCGGTGTCGGTCACCGCCAGGCGCACGTACTCGCCGGGCTTGATGCTTTTGCCGATGCAATCGTCAGGGTTGAGGATGATGTTTTCCCCGGTGATCCGAATCACCCCTTCGCCCTGCATGGCATCCCGGGCGTTGATTGCCAGGTTGAGCAAGGCATTTTCCAGCTGGTTGCGGTCGACATTGATGCACCAGGAGTCCTGGGGCAATTGCACGTCGATATGGATGGTTTCCCCCAGCGCCCGTTGCAGCAACTCGCCCAGGCCGGCATAGATGCGCTGCGGGTTGTACACCGCGGGTGATAACGGTTGGCGACGGGCAAACGCCAGCAATTGCGATGACAACTTGGCCCCGCGCTCGACTGCCGCGATGGCCGCGGTCACGCGACGTTGCACCTGGCAATTGTCCGGCTCATGCCGGGCAAGCAAATGCAGATTGCCGGCGATCACTTGCAGCAGGTTATTGAAGTCATGGGCCACGCCCCCGGTCAGGCCGCCAATCGCTTCCAGCTTTTGTGACTGGCGCAACTGGTCTTCGGCGGCAGAGCGCGCCTGCACCTCGGCGGCCACGCGTTGCTCCAAATTATGGGTAAGCTCCTGGCGCACCCGCTCGGACTTCACCAGCTCGGTGGTTTCCACCACAATCGCCAGCACGCCGGCCGGCTGCTGGTTGTCACCCGCCACCGGGCTGTAGTAGAGATCCAGCCACACGCTTTCCGGTCGGCCGTGACGCGACAACACCAGTTCCTTGTTATTGAACGACAAGGTACCGCCCGCCAGGCACGTATCCACCACATGCCGATTGAACTCGGCCACTTCCGGCCAGCCCAGTTCCACCGGCGTGCCCAACAGGTAAGGATGGCGCCCGCCGGCAAATGCCGAATAGCTGTCGTTGTAGATCATGTACCCCGCCCGCCCCCACAGCATCACCATCGGCACGGGTGAGGCCAGCATCATTTGCACGGTGCAAGCCAGGCTTGTGGACCACTGATCCAAAGGGCCAAGGTCGGTAGTTGACCAGTCAAAGGTGCGTATCCGCTGAGCCATTTCGCCGGCCCAGCCTTCACAGCCGTGGGGGTTGGATAAAAATTGCATCATTGGGCTCTGTGCGCAGGAGAAGACGATCGCAAGTTTTGGAGCGCGCCGACGGTGGATGGTTTCATCTTGTGAACGCTGGAATGCAGAAACCACTGAACTCAATGAAAATCCCGGCTGCGCACCACCATTCCATCCAACAGCGGCGTCAAATCGGTCAAGCGCCCTGCGATCAAATGCCGCACCTCGCCCACCGCCTCCCAGCGCCCATCCACCTTGAGCAGACGTGACCCCACCAGCGCCCGGCGCTGGCGCTCGGCCAGGTCGCGCCAGACCACTACATTGAGGTTGCCGAACTCATCTTCGAGGGTGACAAAGGTCACGCCACTGGCCGTACCGGGGCGCTGGCGACCGGTCACCAACCCGGCGATGCTCACATTGCGCCCATGCTCCACCGCCAGCAACTCCTGGGAACTGCGGCAGCGTCGCTTGCGCAGCTCGGCGCGCAACAAGGCCAAGGGATGCGGCCCAAGGGTGGTGCCCAGCGTGGCGTAATCGGCTTGCAGGTCCTCGCCTACGCTGGGCGCGGGTAATGCCACCCCGGTTTCATCCTGACCTGGCTGGCCGGCAAACAAGCCCAACTGCTTGTGTACACCGGCCACGTCCCAGCGCGCCTGGTGTCGGTTGCCGACCAGGGCGCGCAAGGCACCGGCATCCGCCAGCAGCGCCTGGGCCCGGGCATCCAGGCCGGCGCGTGCGTCCAGGTCGGCGATGTCGCTGAACGGTTGCCGCTGGCGTGCGGCTTCGATACGCCGCCCGTCGTCCTCGCGAAACCCCGAGATCATGCGCAAGCCCATACGAATCGCCGGTTGCTGGCCGTCGATGGGCTCCAGGCTGCAATCCCAGTCGCTGGCCTGCACATCCACCGGGCGAATCTGCAAGCGATGGCGCCGGGCGTCCTGCAGGATCTGGTCCGGGCTGTAGAAACCCATGGGCCAGCTGTTGATCAGGGCGCAGGCAAAGGCCGCCGGTTCATGGCACTTGAGCCAGCAACTGGCGTAGGTCAACAGGGCAAAACTGGCCGCGTGGGACTCGGGGAAACCATAGCTGCCAAAGCCTTTGATCTGCTCGAAAATCTGCGCGGCAAAGGCTTCGGTGTAGCCGTTGCCGAGCATACCGTCGCGCAGTCGCTTCTGGTGCGGCTCCAGGCCGCCGTGACGTTTCCAGGCGGCCATGGAGCGGCGCAGTTGGTCGGCCTCGCCAGGGCTGTAGTCGGCGGCGACCATGGCGATCTGCATCACTTGTTCCTGGAATAAAGGGATGCCCAGGGTGCGTTTGAGCACGGCCTCCAATTCGGGTGAAGGATAGGTTTCTGCTTCCTCTTTGTTTCTGCGGCGCAAATACGGATGCACCATGCCGCCCTGAATCGGCCCGGGGCGCACGATGGCGACTTCGATCACCAGGTCATAGAACGTTTGCGGCTTGAGCCTGGGCAACATCGACATCTGCGCCCGCGATTCGATCTGGAACACGCCGATGGTGTCAGCCTTGCTGATCATGGCGTAGGTTGCCGGGTCTTCCTTTGGGATGCCTGCCAGGCTCAAATCCAGGTTGCGATGCCGACGCAGCAAATCGAAACAGCGGCGGATTGCGCTGAGCATACCGAGGGCGAGGATATCCACCTTGAGCAGGCCGACGGCGTCGAGGTCATCCTTGTCCCACTGGATGATGGTGCGCTCGGCCATGGCCGAATTTTCCACTGGCACCAGGGTGTCCAGCGGGTATTCGGAAATCACGAAACCGCCGGGGTGCTGGGACAGGTGCCGGGGAAAGCCGATCAGTTGCCGGGTGAGCGTCAACACGCGGCGCAGCAGTGGGCTGTCCGGATCGAAACCGCTTTCACGCAGGCGTTCAAGAGGTGGCGCGTCATCACTCCAGCGCCCGCAGCAGTCGGCCAGCGCGTTGATCTGGTCCGGTGGCAGCCCGAGGGCCTTGGCTACATCGCGCACTGCGCCGGCGGCGTGGTAGCTGCTGACCACCGCCGTCAACGCTGCACGGTTGCGGCCGTAGCGCTGGAATACGTATTGCAGCACTTCTTCGCGGCGCTCGTGCTCGAAGTCTACGTCGATGTCCGGCGGTTCATTGCGCTCTTTGGAGAGGAAGCGCTCGAACAGCAAGTCGGTCAAGCTCGGGTTGATTTCGGTGATACCCAAGGCAAAACACACCGCCGAATTGGCCGCCGAGCCACGGCCCTGACACAGGATCGAGCGGCTGCGGGCGAAGCGCACGATGTCGTGCACCGTGAGGAAATAACTTTCATAGCCCAACTCGCTGATCAGCAGCAGTTCCTTGTCGATCTGCTGCAAGGTCTTGGCATCGACGCCCTCGGGCCAGCGCCGGGCAATGCCTTCTTCGGTCACCGCACGCAACCAGGAGGCGGCGTCATGACCTGTCGGCACCAGTTCGCGTGGGTAGTGATAGCGCAACTGGCTGAGATCGAAGGTACAACGCCGCGCAACCGCCAGGGTTTCGTCAAGCAACGCTTGCGGGTACAGCGCGGTCAGGGCATCGAGGCTGCGCAAGTGCCGCTCGCCATTGGGATGCAACAAGGTACCGGCGTCGGCCACCGCGACGTGATGACGGATGGCGGTCATGGTGTCTTGCAGGGCACGGCGGCCACGAGCATGCATGTGCACATCGCCGCAAGCCACCGCCGGGATCTGCAACCGGGCGGCCAGGTTCAGGCGCTGCTCCAGGTGACGCCCATCGTCCTGGCCGCAATGCAACTGCACTGCCAGCCACAGGCGCCCGTTGAAAGTGCGGCACAGCCATTGGATCGAGGCCTGGGTGTCATGGTCCTGCGCCACCCACAGCACCAACAGGCCGGGCAATGGTTGCTCGAAGTCTTCCTGCAGCAGGCGGTAACGGCCTTTTTCAGCACGGCGACGGGCCAGGGTGATCAGCCGGCACAGATGCTGGTAGCCGTTGAGGTCTTGCACCAGCAGCACCAGTTTGGGGCCGTTTTCGATGTGCACTTCGCTGCCGATAATCAGCGGCAAATCCACCGCTTTGGCTGCTTGCCAGGCCCGTACGATGCCCGACAAGGTACATTCATCAGTGATTGCCAGGGCGCTGTAGCCCTGGTGTTTGGCCCGCTGGAACAGCTCCAGTGCACTGGAGGCACCGCGCTGGAAGCTGAAGTTGGACAGGCAATGCAGTTCGGCGTAACTCATGCGCTACTCGCCCCTGTAGGAGCGAGCTTGCTCGCGAAAAACTTGAAGGCGCCGCGTTCATTCAGGATGCCGACGTCATCGTTGACGACCTTCGCGAGCACGCTCGCTCCTACAGGGTTCATGCAAACCAGCCTTGCAGCCACAGCCCATCGCTGCACCCCACATTGCGGTAGGCCCAGCCTTGCTGGCCGGCGCGGGTCTGGATCAGGTAATAGTCGCGGCGGATATCGGCGCCATCCCACCAGCCGGATTCGATGCGCTCCGGGCCCATCAGAATGTGCACGCCCTGCTCGGCCAGCAGCGTCGGTTCGGGCAGCAACCAGCCGGGGCGCCGCACCTTGTTCAAGCTCGGGCATGGACGGCTGTCGGTCGCGGCTTGCCAGGCGCATTCGGGACGATGGTCGGCGTGAAAGCGCAGGCCCTGCACCGCCTCATCCCCCAGGCGCGCACGCAGGCGTTCGCGCAATTGTTCCCACGGCAGGGTTTGCTGTGGGCGGTCGTCGAACAGGTCCTGGCGCTGGGGCACGAACACCGGCAAGTCCTCGGCCACCAGGCGCAAACCGCGCACCGGCGAGGTGACCTGGACCTGTTCCAGGCGGCCACGGGCCAGTTCGAACAGCATCAAAGGCTCACGCTCGGCACTGAGCAAGCCCACCTTGATCACGCTGTCGGGCGCCTGAGCATGTTCCAGGTGCAGGTCAAAGCGCTGCACGCCACTGTCGCGCCCGCAAAGGAAGGCCGACAAATCTCCGGTCAAGCGCCGCAATGGAAACAGCAAGGCCTGGTGGGATTGCACATCGAAGTTCAACTCGATGCGCGCCTCGAACTGGTCCGGCGGCTGATAAAACGCCAGGGCCAAGGGGCGTTGCCCGCTCAGGGCGTCGAGGTGCTTGAGCAGGCTGGCGTCAAAGCGTCGCGCCAGGGTATGCCGCGGCAATGCCTGCACCTGGGCCAGGGTGCGCAGGCCCATGCGTGACAAGGCGGTGGCGGCCTGCGGGTCAAGACCTGCGCGGTCGACAGGCAGTAACGCCAGGGCCTGCATCAAGGCGTTGTCATCGGCCACGACCAGGCCATCGTAAAGGTTTGCCAACACCCGCGCCGCCGCCGGGTTGGGGGCAGCGACGATACGGTGACGAAAGCCAAGGTCGGTCAACTCCTTGCGCAAGCGCGCCTCGAACTGCGACCAGGGCCCGAACAGGCCCAGGCTCGATTCGATCTCGAACAACAAGGCGCGCGGGTAATACAGGCTGACCTGGGAACTGAAACGGTAGGCCCAGGCGGCAAGCAACTGCTGCAAGCGTTCGATTTCCAGGGGGTCGTATTCCACACAGGCAAAGCCCTTGGCCAGGGCATGGGCTGCCGTCAACGATTGACCAGGGCGCAAGCCCAGGGCACGGGCGGCGGCGTTGACGGTTTGCAGCACCCGCCGCTGCGGCGTGCCGGCCAGCAGTGCCAGAGGCTGGTCGGGTTCGGGATGCACACGCTGCGCCCCGTCCAGCGCCAATTGCGGGAATACGATACAGACCCAACGCATGGCAACCTCAATGCCCCGCCAGGGCAATCGGTGCCGGATGGGCCAACCCGCCCCGGCACTTGAGCACGCGCACTTGTGCAGGCTTTGCCTCGACCGCCAGGCGCAAGGCCGCGGGCGAGGCATTGACCGCCTCATTCAAGGAGCGCCAGGCAAATGCCAGGGTCTGTCCGGTTTCCGCCGCCACCTGCAAACGCCGCAAGGCCCGATCATCGGCCTTGCGCGGCCAGCACAACACCGCACCGCAACTGCCGGAGCGCAGGCATTGTTCCACCGCCCACAGCGCATCGCGCTCCTGGGCCTGGATAATGGAAAGCTGACGCACATCTACCCCGGCGTTCTGCCAGGCATGGGGATACGGCGTATAGGGCGGCGCCACCAGCACAATACGCTCACCCAGGGCCGACAAGCGCGCCAGGGTTGGCAGCACCAGTTGCAATTCGCCCACCCCGTCCTTGGCCATGAGGATTTCACTCAAGGCCGCTTCCGGCCAGCCGCCAGTGGGCAGCACCGCATCCAGCGCCGCCAGCCCCGTGGGGTGCACGCTGGCCGGTGGTGCGGCGGGCCGGCCCTTCCAGACTCGCCCGCCATTGAACAGCGAGTCCAGGGCAACCACGGCGCCCATCAGCCTTGCCTCACCAGGCCACAGAACACCCCTTCGATGGCCAGGTCCTGGTCGGGGCCGACCACAATGGGTTGATATGCCGGGTTGCGCGGCAATAAACGCACCCGCTCGCCGTTGCGCTCGAAGCGCTTGATGGTGACCTCACCGTCCAGACGCGCCACCACAATCTGCCCGTTCAAGGCTTCGGCACTGCGACGTACGCCCACCAGATCGCCGTCGAGAATGCCATCTTCGATCATCGAATCACCCTGTACTCGCAGCAGGTAGTCAGGGGTCCTGGCGAAAGTGGCCGGATCCAGTTGCAAGTGACTGTGCACGTCCGCATCGGCACCGATGGGCCGGCCAGCCGCCACGCGGCCAAGTACCGGGACATCCAGCCACTCGGGACGCACGGGTTGATTAAGCAAACGAATGCCACGGGCCTGGTTGGGGTTGACCTCAATGAAACCGGCTTCGGTCAAGGCCACCACATGCTTGCGGGCGACGCTGCGCGAGGCGAAGCCGAACGCCTCGGCGATCTCGGCGAGGCTGGGGGGCTGGCCTTGGTGCGCGATGCGCTCGCGAATGAAGGTCAGGATGGCGGTACGGCGGGGAGTCAGGTTTGTCATGGAGTACATTTGTACTCCTGTGGGAAATTTCTGACAATAACCGTCAGTCGGCGACCAACTGCCTGGTCATCACCGCATAAATATCTACACAACTTTATAGCTTCCGCACACCCCGTAACCACGATGCGAAGCGAGCCGCTCTTGATCTTGATCTGCTCTTGATCTGCTCTTGATCTCAGGCGCCCCGTCAAACCACGCTGGCCGTAATTCGCCATGGATTTGGGGGGTAAACCGGCAGGGATGCCGGTTTAGCCGCCCCGCGCCATGGATGGCGCGTGGCGGCGGCCCCCCAAATCCATGGCGGATTACGGGCACACCGAGCCTGGGCGAGGTGCCGAGTGGTGGGGCAAGAGCGTTTGGGTTACTTTTGCGCTTTTCAAAAGTGACCCGCTGTAAGAGCGGAACCAATAGCAGCCGTTACCCAAATAACGGATATGTACTCGGTCCGATCCAGCATCCCAACCAACCCTGAGGCCGCCATCGGGAGCAAGCCCCCTCCCACAAGATCAGTGTTGGCTTTAACCTGGCTCCCGCAATTGAGCTCAGCGCTGCGTCGGAATGCGAATATCGCCGCTACGGCATTGGCTTTTTACACTGCGCGGGCACCCGGTGAATGCCAGCTCCTTGGTCAGGCACACGCGCACCTCCGACAGCACCTTGCCCTTGCAGATCACCGCCAAGCCGTGATTACCCATGCGCGGGTTGCTTTCGCGAAACAAGTCCTCAATCTCACGCGCCTGTAGCGACGGTGGTGTATTGAATGGCTGCAGTTGCGGCGGGATGACCACCGCGCCGAGTGCCGTGTCGGTCTTGTCCAGATACTTCAGCGGTTCGAGCCCGCTGCAGGTGCCATGCTTGGCCCACTCGTGCTTGAGCAGCGCACGGGTTGGAAACATTGCCGCGCCCTTGTCCATTTCCTCGTCATTCAAGCGTGACTGTGGCGCACAGGAGGCCGGCCACCCTCCCCGCGCGTATTGCGGCCACAAGCCATGTAACACAAACCCATAGCCCTTGCCCGTGCACTGTTCATTGCCCGGGTGCGTCAGGCAGAAGGTCGGAGACCACGACAACGACAGCACATAAAAGTCAAACTCCCCCGGCAGCCCTTGGTCACGCGGCGCCGCAGTTGCAACTGTGGCGATCAGGAACCACAACACCATCCAGTATTTCATCCTGGTATTCATTTAAAAATGAAGTCTCACGCTATCGCGGCTGCTAGGGATGATTGGAGTAACGTTGCAACACCTTGTCCAGGATGATATCGGTCTTCAACGCCTCGATCGCCAGCGACGGATGTTCGGCGTCCCCGCGAATATGCGCATTCATGCCCAATACGTGGTGCCACTGGATATGCGCATGGCACGGCACTTCCAACACCTCGCTGGTTTCGCCTTCCAGGCGCAATGGCTGGTCCTCGAACACTGAAAACTGAATGCGGCCACGGCTGCCGATCAATTCGACACGGTCTTCGCGACGGTCCGCCACGAAGTTCCAGCAGCCCATGCCCAAGGCACCATTGGCGAAGGTCCAGCAGGCCGTCACGGCATCCTCTGCCGCGTAGCGCCCGGCCTGACGCGCGGAAAAGCCTGAGACCTCGACAATATCCCCGGCCAGGTACTGGAACAGGTCGAACCCGTGGCTGGCCAGGTCGGCGAAATAGCCGCCACCGGCAATGGCCGGATCGGTGCGCCAATTGGCGGCGTTGCCATCAGTTGCAGCGGCAGGCTTGCACAGCGTCCAGGTCAGGTGCCGCAACTCACCGATACGACCTTCCTGCAACCAGCTGCGCACTTGCTGAAAGCGCGGCAACGAACGCCGATAGTAGGAAACAAACAGGTGCAGCCCGGCGCGCTCGAAGGTGCGTTGCATCAATGCGCTCTGCTCGGCATTCAGCGACATGGGCTTTTCGACGCAGCAATGCTTGCCCGCCGCTGCCACCATCAGGCTGTATTCAAGGTGACTGTCGGGCGGTGTGGCGATGTAGACCGCATCCACCTCAGGGTCATTGATCAGTGCCTGGGCATCGGTATAAAAACGCGCGATACCGTGCCGCGTCGCATAATCGCGCACCGCCTCGATACGCCGCCCCATCACGGCCACCAATGCCGAACCTGGCGCTTTGTAGAAAGCGGGTCCACTCTTTAACTCAGTGACACTGCCACAGCCGATCATGCCCCAGCGTATGGTCTTCATCGAATGCCCTCGTTCGTCTTCGTCAATCGGGCAGTATCCACATACAGAACCCGGCACGCCATAACCACTTAGCATGACATTTGCATTACACTTTTGTGACATTCATCCGGCGCGGGGGCACATACGATGAAAATTAGGGCAACCGTCATTTGCGAACATGAAGGGCATATTCTCTTCGTGCGCAAGGCCAGATCAAAGTGGGCCTTGCCGGGCGGCAAGGTAGAACGCGACGAACGCCCGGTGGGCGCCGCCGAACGCGAGCTGGAAGAAGAAACCGGATTAAGCGTCGATGGCTTGCTGTACTTGCAAGAACTGAAGGCCCGCGACACGCTGCACCACGTGTTCGAGGCCTCGGTGGTGAATATCGAGGAGGCGCGGCCGTGCAACGAAATCGTTGCCTGCCAGTGGTACGCCTACAGCGCCCTGGACGAACTGGACACCACCGACGCCACCCGTCACATCGTCAAATCCTTCCTGCGGCGCCTCTGACGCCGCGCACAGCCACTAACCCACCGCCGCAAACCCACGGCGCCCGGCCTTGATCTCGGCACGCAACTCACCAATCAGGTTTGAGATGGAACGGATGCTGTCCAGGCCTTCAGGGGATACGCACGTCAACAAAAGATCGACGCGACCGGACTGCGGCTCATAGATGCTGATGCGCAGCGAGCCATCGCTGTTCAAGGTGCAGTCGCAGCAAAGAGGCTGGAACCCCGAGGCCATGATACGGTTGAATTCGACGATCGAGATCATGACAAGCGCCCTTGTGCGGGCCTACCTGGTGGTTGTGATCCAAACAGCGTAGATGAGGTTTTGCCGCAGGCCGGACGATTGATGCAAAAGTGTTAGCCATGCCTCATTTCGCCCGGCATCGAGCGCGTTTCGAGTGACAGGCCGTATCGCTGCCGTTATTGCCCGTACTTTATTCCAGGCAAAAAAAATCCCAAGTAGCTGATGGAAACCTGGGATTTAAAAATGCATAAACCGTGGGAGGTGAACGCCCGGCTATAGTAGCGACTGTAAAAACGTGTAACAAGATTATTTTAATCCTTTCGTCGGATTAAAATCGCCGTAAGTCATTCAATAACCACATGTTTTTTAAGGTAACGGGGACAATGAGTGCCACTTTTTGGTGCAAGTAACGGTTATACCCGTGCCCTAAGTCCATCTATAAAAAAGGGTTATTGATTAAGTACGGCACACTGTTCAATCACTGTTCACTCAATTGCTTGCACGTCTGTTGAAGTTCAGCGCGCCTGGCAGCGCTCACCTCCACGACGATCTCCATGTGCCGACAAAGCGCCAGGCGCTCAGCGGCCTCTTCACGCTGGCGGTCCACCTGGGCGTTGAGTTGAACGAAATAGAACCCCAGCAGCGCCGCGAGGCACAGCACCCCCACGGCGAGATACAGCAAGCCGTTGGAGGATGTGGGTTTTGGGGCATTCATGACCTTACGGCGCCCTGCTCTTTTCGTAGCGAACATCGTCGCCATCAACCGGGCAGACGTTGGACCAGCCCAGGCGCTGATAGAAGCCGTTGGCACGGATTTCATCACGCCCGTCAGTGACCAGGTACAGCCTGTCGTGGCGTTCAAACAAGGCGGCTTCAGCCACTGCCATCAGTTGCCGTCCCAGGCCCAGGTTCTCGTGCGTAGGCAACACAAACATTGCGAACACTTCACCTTCATCCAGATCAACCATGGAAAATCCGGCGGCCTGGCCGTTGACTTCGGCGATCCAGGCGCAAGGCGCTTGGCGTAACGCGTCGATCAGTACCGGCGGCGTAATCCCTCGTTCGGCCATCTGCTCAAGGCTCAGATGGTTTTGCACCACCGAGGTGCGAATAGCGCACAGCGTGTCGACATCATCGGCTGTCGCCGCTCGAATAAGCACTCGCATACAAGCCTCCATGAAGAAGTGCGCAATTGTATGCAAATACTCACACAGGGTTTGTGGGGGATTTGTAAGCGCCGTTAAACGGCTTCGGCTTATTTACGTGCGACTTTGTAGCGCAGGCAATCCTGGTAAAAACTTTTGCGGATCGCCTCCGGCTTCAGTCTTGAGTGGCTGTCATAGGTTTGCTCGGTAATCCCCATGGCCATCATGCGCATCCAGGATTTGTTGAACTTGATGGTCTGGATCTTCTGCCGAGCGGCATACAGCGACACTCCGGACAACTTCAACTCCTGAGCCCTGGCAGCTGTGCCCGCGCCCCAACTGCACATGTACTTGTCGCCCTCGCGCAACTCCCGAGCCTGTACGGTGGCCGCGCCCCCCGCCAGGGAGCAGGCAATCAGCATCATTCCAATAGTGCGCATTTGCATCCCCGCCTAACCACCTGAAAATAAAAGTGATTTTGGCGAGAATTTTGTTACAAAGGGGCCATTAAATTGCCTTATTGCGCAATATTTCGGGTACGGTGCGCACCGTGGCGAGGGAGCAAGCGCCTTCGCCACAGCAAGCTCACATCAAGGCTTGAGCTCGAATAGCGCCGGCATCGGCGGCCACTCCGAAGGGACTTTGCGGAAATGCCTGAACCCGGCCGCCTGCGCCATCTGGCGCGCACGTTTCTCGCCCATGAACGCTCCCAGCCCTTCCCCGCCATGGGACAGCGAGCAGGTCATGCAATAGAGGGTGCTCTGCGGGTACATGACACGGCCGAACAGGTTCATGTTCTCGTGCAGCTCTTCGGACAGGTTGAGTTCTACCATCAGGTAGGTACCGTCTTTAGCCGTGGCGGCGCGCAGGTCCTTGAGCATTTGCTGGGGGTCGGTGGCGTCGTGGATCACCACGAAAGTAGTCACGAAGTCGAACTGCTGGCCGCGCAGGGCATCCGAATCGTTGACCTCGAACTGCACTCGGTCGCCCACCCCGGCCGCCTCGGCGTTGGCGCGGGCCAACTCGATGGAAGGCAAGTGGAAATCGCAGCCGACGATACGCGCCTCAGGGTAAGCCTTGGCCATAGTGATCGCCGCCAGGCCCGCGCCGCAGCCGAAATCCAGCACACTGCCGCCGGTTTTGAGCTTCTCTTCGACGCCGTCCAGGGACGGGATCCAGTGCTGGACCAGGTAGTGCTTGTACCAAGGCATGGTCATGCGCTCCATGCCTTTCCAGGTTTCCAGCGGGAACGCTTCTTCGGCGCAGCCACCGCCATGGCGGAAGGCTTCGATGACTTTGGGCGCCATGCTTACGAACGGCACGCTCAACTGGATGATGCCACCGGCGAAATACGGCGAGTCCTCATCGGCGAGTACCGGCACAAATTCAGCGGGCATCCGGTAGCGGCGAGTTTGCGCGTCATAGGTCACATAATTGCCGGTGACCATACTGCCCAGCCATTCACGCAAGTAGCGGGCGTTGTAGCCGGTCTTGTGCGCCAATTGTTCCAGGGTGACGGCCTCGCCGTCGGCCAGTGCCTTGAACAAGCCCAACTGGTCGCCGATGTAGAGCATGGCGCCGCGCAGCGTGTTGCCGTAATCCTCCATGATGCGCGCCGAAAACTGTTTAACCTTGGCTTGATCAACTTCCATAAGTTTGGACATCTGTCGCTCCTTGATGATTGTGTAAGGCTGTTCAGTGATCAACGCGCCGCCAGTTTGGACAGCACGTTATCGACGATGTGTTCGGACATGCCCAGGTGAGTTCTCGGCTCGAACAGGCGCGCCAAAGCGCCTGCATTCATGACGGCAAGCACCCGGGCATCGGCTTCGATTGCGGCGCGGATCGATACGTGATCACGCTGGCTGGCCTGGGACACTTCAAAGATGATCTGGTAGGCGCTGCTCTTGCCCAGCTTGCGCGCCATTTCGAACACCACCGCTTCGGTGCAGATCGCATCGCCGTAGGCATGGGCAGTGCCCTCCATCTTTTTGACGTTAACGGTGAGCCCGTCGATGGTGTCGGTCAGGATCGACAGCGCCATCAACGCATAGTGAGAAACGTCCGCCACCGCACACCATTCCAGGCGTGTGCCGCGGTAATCACGCTCGTGTTCGAGGATCATCGCGTCCAGGGCCAGCATGACCTGGGCCTTGGCCAGCCGCGCCAACACCACCACTTGCTCGCAGCCTTCGGGGTTGCGTTTGTGCGGCATGGTGCTGCTGCCGATCTGCTGGTCGCTCCAGCCCACTTCCACTTCAGCGATTTCCCAGCGATTGAGCGTGCGGATCTCATCGGCCACACGGGCCAAGGAGGCCGTGACCATAGCCAGGGTGCTGACAAACTCCGCGACGCGGTCACGGGACACGTGCCACCCCGTCAGCGGCACTTGCAGCGACAGGCGCTGCGCAAAGCGTTCCAGCATCGGTATCGCTTCCGGGCCGAACGCCGCCATGGTGCCAACCCCGCCGAACAGCTGCACCACCAACACACGCTGACGCGCTTCGGCCAGGCGCTGGCGATGCCGCAACAGTTCATCGATCCAACCGGCGACCTTCAGCCCGAAGGTGGTCGGCAATGCCGGGATCGAGTGCGTCCTGGCCACCATGAGCGAGTCACGGTGCGCATCGGCCAGGGTCGACAGCTTGCCGAGCAAGGTCTCCAGGGCCTGGTCCATCGCGTCGAGGACGTCGCGCATTTCCAGGGACTGGGCGGTGTCCTGGATATCCTGGGTGGTGGCGCCGTAGTGCACGTACTCGCGGGCGCTTGGGCTGCAATTTTTTTGCAGGGCGCTCAGCAACGGCATCAGCGAATGGCCGGTGGCTGCCACGCCGTCGGCCAACTGACGCACATTGATGCCCGACAGCAAGGCGGCTTTTTCGATTTCCAGGGCGGCCTCGCGCGGGATGATATTCACATCGGCCTGGGCCATGGCCAGCGCGGCTTCCACATCCAGCCAGCGTTGCAAGCGACAGTGACTGCAGAAGATCTTGCGGCTCTGCGGGCCGGCATAGCCTGAACCGTGGGTTTTCGAGTCGAGAATGTGGCTGTGTTCATGGCGGCATTGCTCGCCTTCATGATCAAGGCCCAGGTGTTCGGTGCGTGCGGTGCAAGACGCACGGGCTACCGCTTCCAACGTTTGCGCATCCATTACATACCCTCCATAGCGTACTGGGACTGACTGGTATTGCCTTGGGTTGCCATCACCGCCTCAAGGCCATCGCTTGAACAGCGGGGGATTGTTTTATTGGCCACCAGTTCGACCATCTCCGCCGCCAACCCGGTGTAGGCGGCCGGGTCAAGCAGGTCGTCGAGTGCCTGGCGGGTGAAACAGCCGTGCAGACGTTGATCGCTGAGCAAGGCTTCGCGAAAAGAACCGCCCGAACCTTGGGCCTGCAGGGCGATGTCGTGGATCAGGTGATGGGCCGTCTGCTTGCCCAGACGCGGCGCCAGCGCGAGCATGATGCGTTCCGACAGGATCAGCCCGCCGAGCATGTCCAGGTTGCTGCGCATCCGTGCTTCACGCACGTCCAGGCCGGCCAGCAGTACGCCTTCCATACGGGCGAGCAAGGCCCCGGCGTAGATGAACAGCTCCGGCAAGGCCGCCCATTCAATCCGCCAGGTGGTGCCGTCTCGCTCATGCAGTTGGAATGCCGCGTCGGTGAGCGCAAGCATCTGCGCACGCACCAGGCGCGACAGCGCGCTGATCAAATCCACCGTCGACGGGTTGTGCTTGTGGGGCATGGTGCTGCTCCCCACCTGCCCTGCCCGTCGCCCTTCGCGCACTTCATCAATCTCGGTGCGTTGCAGGTGGTAGATCTCATTGGCAACCCGGCCCAGGGTTGCCGATGCCTGCACCAGCAACCACGCCGCCTCCAGAATGCGGTCGCGGGCGCTGTGCCAACTGCTCAACGGTGCCGCCAGGCCGAGGCTTTCCAGAGTCCGGCGCTGCACCTCCAGGCCCTGCGGGCCAAGGCCGGCCAGGGTGCCCACGGCGCCGGTGAGATTGCCCACCATGACCCGGGCATAGGCTTCGTCAAAACGCTCAAGGTGTCGATCGATCTCATCGACCCACACCGCCACCTTGTAGCCGAACGTGGTGGGCAGCGCTTGTTGCCCGTGGGTCCTGGCGACCATCGGTGTGTGTTTGTGCCGCAGCGCAAGCCTGAGCAAATGCCCACGGATAGCGCGCAAACGCTGCAACACCAGGCCCCAGGCATCGCGGACCTGCAACATGAGGCCGGTGTCGAGGATGTCCTGGGTGGTCACGCCGTAGTGCACGTATTCACCCAGGCCATCGGCGCACAGGGCCTCCAGTGCGCGAAGGGTCGGCACCAGGATATGCCCGGTTTCCATGCTTTGGCGTCCCAGGGCATCAAGGTCCAGCAGTTCCACACTGGCGACCCGGGCGATTTCCCGCGCGGCCTCAGGGGGGATGATGCCCATCTGCGCCTGGGTCGCCGCCAGTGCTGTTTCAACATCGAGCCACTTCTGCACCTGATTGGCATCAGAGAAGATCGCGGCAAATTCCGGGGACGAGTAAGCGCCCCCGTGGATACGGGATTCAGTGATATGACTTGGCATGTCGGGGTACTCGCGTTGTCCAGGGAGGGCTATTTCACGCGCTGCATTTCTTCCCAGACCGCATCGTAATAAGCCCGCTCCAGCCGAAAATGCTCGGCCAGCGAGGTCAGAAACGCGTTCTGGAACCCGAGGTCCGGAATACGGCGTGAAATCAACGCCCATTCACGCTTGGCCCGCGGCGGCACCAGGCTGATATGCACTTCGTAGTACTGCGCGTCGTCCTGGCTCAAGCCCGCGTTGCGCAAAGCGTTGTACAGCTTGCCGTGATTGCCGGGCACCACCAGCTCGGTGATATAGAACACCGCCAGGCCCCAGCCGACATCGGGGTTACGGAAACACCGCGCGCGGTTGTTCAGGTAGGCGATTTCTTCGGGCATGGTCGAGATGGCTTCGAAATCAGCGGTCAGGCCAATGGCGGCGAGGAGCTTGGCCAACAACCGAGGGTGGGAGCGCTGCTCGTCTTCTTCGCCCAATTCGCCGTACAGATAACGGCCCAGTGCGGCAGCCTCGTCGACGTCGGTCAGGTTGACCAACAGGTCGGCGGCATCACGGTACAGGCGGTAGGTGCGGAACCATTGATGGCGCAGAAACACCTGCAGTTGTTCGCGGGAAGCCTTGCCCTCAAACACATACTGCGACATCGGGTGATGCTCTCGCGATTGCGCGGCAATTTGTTCTTCCAGGCGTTGCTGGAAGCCGGTTTCGGACAAGGGCGATGCCAGATCCACCGAGGGCATGAAGCGCTCTTGCACGCGATAGATGGCATTGGCCAGCCAGCGGCGGGTCGAGGCGCTGGCAACGTCATCGCTCAGCGAAAGGATATACAGCAATTGCTGGCACTGCGCCGCATTTGCGGCGTCGCCCTGCAAGCCGGACTCGCACAGGCCGCTCAGCATATTGGCGGCAATCTCGATGCGATTGAACGTTGCCTCGGGCTTCAGCGCTTCGGCCAACAAGCGGGCTTCGGCGGTGTGGATATTCTGCAACTGCGGCTGCGAGAAATTACGTGGGCTCATCATGTGCTCCATTATTGTTGTTCTGCGATCACAGGGTTCAGGCAGACAGGCGCTGTGCCTGCATCTGCTGCCACAAACTGTCGAAGTAGGCCTTGTTGATTTCGAAGTGACGTTTCAACGCGCGCATGAACGTGCGCTGGAAGCCTTCATCGCCGGCGAACTTGGCAATCAGTGCCCACATCTCCTCGGTATCGATTTCATCCTGGGTGCCATGCAGGCGATGGAATTCACTGGGTTGCTGCGGAACGTCGAGGCGCTGCAACAGCTCGTAGATGCGCCGATGGTTGACGCAACTGACTGACTCCACCGCATAGAGCAGTGCAAGCCCCCAGGCGACATCGGTGTGGCGCACGCAGCGAATGCGATTATTGAGGTAGGCCTTTTCCAACGGATGCAGCGCAGGAAAATCAATCGCCAGCGCAATATCGAAATATTCCATCAGATGGGCCAGCATCGCCGGGTGCGAACGCTCCGGCGTCTCGGCACCCGCTTCACCGTAAAGGTTGCGGTAGAACACCGAGGCGTCTTCGATGGCTTCAAAGCGAAAGGCCAGTTCGGCCAGCAGGCTGTAAAAGTTGTAGGAGCGGGTCCAGTGATGCTCCAGGAAGAACCGCACATCTTGCACAGGCGGCGTACCCTGGAACAGGTGCACCGACATGGGGTGGTTGACCCGGCTGCGCGCGGCGATTTCAGCGTCGACCAACTGGCGGAACTCATCCACCGGCAACGCGGTGAAGCCCGGCAGGTCGGCGGCGAACTCGTCTTCGACGCGGTAGACCTCGCTGGCCATCCAGCGGCGGGTCGGCTCAGTGCGCGGCTCACCCGGGATGTGCAGTTGCAGCAGAGCTGACTGGTAATGGGCGTAAGCGTCGGCATCCCCCGACAAGCCTTGCCGGGTCAGCGCAAGCAGGGCTTCCAGCGCGCGAGTGACCTGGGCGTGGTGAGCACCGGGTTCCAGGGCATTGGCCATCAGCGTCGAGGCCGTGGTGAACAGGTCGGAATCCGAGCGTTGTAACAGGGCAGCAGTATCCATTGATAACCCCTTGATTCTTGTTTTTGTGATTTGGCGTACTCGGAAAAAAGCCTAAAGGTTCCTCTAGTGGCAAGGTCAACACCTGTAGGAAATTTCTTTTCAATGGTCATTTACCTTATGTGTGGAAATCAAAATGTGGGAGGGGGCTTGCTCCCGATGCAATGGGTCAGTGCCAGATGTACTGACTGACTCACCGCCATCGGGAGCAAGCCCCCTCCCACATTTGCACTGCAGCTCTGTGTTATTTGCTCTTGGGCTGTGGCTAACGCAACGCCGCAGCCCCACTGCAAGCCGGCCTCGCCTGTTCACAAATCTGCCATCCACCGCCCAGCGCCTTGTAAATCCCCACCACCGCCAGTCGCTGCCCGGTACGCGCCGCCGTCAACGCACGGCGGCTGTTGAAGTCTGCGCGTTCGGCCTCAAGCACATCCAGATACACGCCCTCGCCTTCGGTAAAGCGCGTACGCGCAAACCTGGCCGCCTCGCGATTGGCCGCCGCTTCCAGCAGCCTCAGGCTCAGGGTATTGCCCGCGGCGTTGTTGGCCTGAAACGCATCATCGGTCTCTTGCAGGGCACGCAAGACGGCCTGGTCGTAGGCGATCAGTGCCGCCTGGGTGCGCGCCTCGCTGGCGGCGATTCGCGCGCGCACGCGTCCGGTATCCAGCAGCGACCAGCGAATCACCGGGGCGATAAAGTTCGACTGCATACCGGCGTCCCCCAGCGAACCGAGGCTTCCGGCCAGTAGCCCGATGGAGCCCTGCACCTGGATATCCGGGTACAAACCCGCGGTTTCCACGCCTATTTGTGCAGTCTCGGCTGCCAGCGTGCGCTCGGCCGCAGCGATATCGGCGCGCCGGGCCAACAAGCCGGCCGGGTCGCCGACTTGCAGGGTACGCAGGTTCAAGGCCTCACGGCCGGGCTTGGCCGCAGGCGGCTTGAACCCCTGCGGCGCTTGCCCCAGTAGCACGGCCAGCGCGTTGGTGGAGGTTGCGCGCCGCCGTTCAAGGTCGGGCGCTACCGCCTCGACATTGCGCAGCAAGGCCTCGGCGCGCAGCCGGTCGAACTCGGTGGCGGCGCCGACGCTGACCAGATGTTCCACCAGGCCCAGGCTGTCGCGCTGGCTCTGGCTGATATCCGCGACCACCGCCTGTTCAGCTTCGATCCCTTGCAGTTCGAACCAGGTGGCCGCGACGGTGGCGGCGACGCTCGCCTGCACACTGCGCAGCAATGCCTGGCGCGACCCCGCCTGCGCTTGCGCTGCCTCTACCGAACGGCGGACGCGCCCAAACAGGTCGATTTCCCAGGCCGCATCCAGCGCCGCGCGGGTGGTTTCAATTGAGCGTTCCTGGCCCAACGGTGTCTCGACTTCACTGCGCCGTCGGTGCTCATAACCGAGGGCGGCACCGCCACTGGGCAGAAACCCTTGGCGGCTCTCGCGCAGCATCGCCTTGGCTTCATCCAGGCGTACGGCGGCGATGCCGATGTCGTGGTTAGCCGCCAGCGCCTGCTGGATCAATTGGCTGAGTGCCGGCTCGTCGAACACTTGCCACCACTGCACCTCGACTTCGCTGCTGCCCAGACCTGCAACGGGCGCACCGAAGCTTGCCGGCCTGTGCGCGGCGGGCAGCACCGGCGCGGAATAGTCAGGCCCTACCGCAGCGCAGCCGGCCACCAGCAGCAACGGCAACATAAAAAGTGGAAAAGACCGTTTCATGATGCGCGCTCCTCCAGCTGCAACTTCGGATTCGAACCCTGACGCTGCAAGCGCAGCGCCAGGCTGCGCATCACCACGTAGAACACCGGCGTGAGGAACAGGCCGAACAGCGTCACCCCCAACATCCCGGCAAACACTGCAACCCCCATGGCATGACGCATTTCGGCCCCGGCGCCACTGGCCAATACCAGCGGTACCACGCCGGCGATGAACGCAAGCGACGTCATCAGGATCGGTCGCAAGCGCAGTTGGCACGCGTGGATAACCGCCTCCAACGGGCTCGCACCTTCGGCTTCGAGGCTGCGGGCAAACTCGACGATCAGAATGGCGTTCTTCGCCGCCAGCCCGACCAGCACCACCAGCCCGATCTGCACGAACACGTTGTTGTCACCGTCCACCAGCCACACGCCGATGATCGCGCTGAGCAGGCACATGGGCACGATCAGCAAGACCGCCAGAGGCAACAGCCAACTGTTGTACTGCGCGGCGAGGATCAGGTACGCCAGCAACACACACAACGGGAAAATAAACAGCGCCGATGACCCGGCGAGTTTTTGCTGGTAGGTCAAATCCGTCCATTCATAGGTCACGCCTTCGGGCAGTACCTCCTGCGCCAGCCGCTCCATCAGTGCAACAGCTTGCCCCGAGCTGACCCCAGGCATCGCCCCACCGGAGATATCCGCCGAAGGGTAGCCGTTGTAGTGAATCACCCGGTCCGGGCCGGAACCCGGTGTGACGGTGACAAACGCCGACAACGGCAGCATGTTCCCGGCCGCATTGCGCACTTGCAGGCGGCCGATGGCTTCGGCCTGCATCCGATGGTCGGCATCAGCCTGGGCGGTCACCTTGTAGGTCCGGCCGAAACGGTTGAAGTCGTTGACATACAGCGACCCGAGATAGACCTGCAAAGACTCGAACACATCCGCCAGACGCACGCCCTGGCTCTTGACCTGGGTGCGGTCGATATCGACATTCAGCTGCGGTGCGTTGACGTCCAGGCTGGTCATCAATCCGGCGACCTGGCCCGACTCAGTGGCTTTGGTCATCAATACCTGGGTCTGCTGCACCAATGCCTCAAGCCCAACCCCGCCACGGTCCTCGACCTGTAACTTAAAGCCACCGGTCACCCCAAGGCCGGGCACCGGCGGCGGCGGGAATACGCCGAGGAAACCGTCAGGGATGCTCGCGAACCTGGCTTGCAGGCGCCCGGCGATGGCGACCGCGGACATATCGGACGAGGTTCGCTCCTTGAATGGATCGAGCATGACAAACATCACCGCGGCATTCGGCACATTGACGAAGCCGTTGACCGATAACCCCGGGAACGCCACCACGCTTTCTACACCCGGTTCATCCAGGGCGATCTTCGACATCTGCCGCACCACCGCATCGGTACGCTCCAGCGAGGCCGAATTGGGCAATTGGGCGATACCCACCAGATAGTACTTGTCTTGCATCGGCACAAAGCCCGCCGGTACAGCGTTGAAGCCGAACCAGGTCAGCGCCAGTAATGCGCTGTAGGCGACCAGCGCCACCCCGCGGCGGCCGACGACCTTGCGCACCGAGTTGCCATACGCCTGCGGCGCCCGCTGAAACGGTCGGCTCAGCACCTGCACCCAATGCGCAGCACGACCGCGCAGGCTGTGCGGGTCGTGCGCCACGGCGGCGCTGCGCGGGCGCAGCAACAGGCCGGCCAGTGCCGGGCTGAGGGTCAACGAGTTGACCGCCGAGAGGATCGTGGAAATCGCGATGGTCAGCGCAAATTGCCGATAGAACTCACCCTGCAGGCCACTGAGAAACGCTGTGGGAATAAACACCGCCGCCAGCACCGAGGTAATGGCGATGATCGGGCCGGTGACCTCCCCCATTGCCTTGCGCGCTGCCTCGGTGGGCTCCTCGCCGTTCTCGATATGCCGCTCGACGTTCTCGACCACCACGATGGCATCGTCGACCACGATGCCGATCGACAACACCAGCCCGAACAACGACAAGGTATTGAGGGAAAACCCCATCAGATGCATGACCGCAAAGGTGCCAATGATCGACACCGGCACAGCCATCAACGGGATCAGCGATGCGCGCCAGTTACGCAGGAACACCACCACCACGATGACCACCAGCAGGATCGCTTCCATCAGCGTGATGGCGACTGACTCCAGCGAAGCGCGCACAAACACGGTCGGGTCGTAGGCTATCCGCGACACCAGCCCTTCGGGGAAGTTGGCCTGCAGGCGCTGCATGGTGTCACGCACCGCCTGCGCCACATCGAGCGCATTGGCGCCTGGGCTCTGGATGATCTGCAAAGCCACGGCCGGCTCGCCATCCAACAGGCTGCGCAGCGCATAGGCATCGGCGCCCATCTCGATACGGGCCACATCGCGCAGGCGCGTGACCTGGCCGTTATCGCCGGTGCGGATGATGATGTCGCCGAACTGCGCTTCGTCCGTCAGGCGCCCGAGGGTGTTGACCGTGACTTGGAAAGCCGCATTGGAATCGGGTGACTGGCCGACCGAGCCCGCCGCCACTTGCACGTTCTGCTCGCGTACGGCGCCGATCACATCACCGGCGGTCAAGCCACGGGCAGCGATCAGGTCCGGGTCGAGCCACAGCCTCATGCTGTATTCACCCGCGCCCCACACCAGCACGTCGTTGATCCCCGGAATCCGCGACAGCTCATCGCGCACCTGCAAGTAGGCGTAGTTGGAGATGTACAGCGGGTCATAACGTTGGTCGGGAGACAGCAGGTGGACCACCATGAGGATGTCCGGCGAGGTCTTCTGCGTGACCACGCCGAGACGCTGCACCTCTTCGGGCAAACGCGGCAACGCACGCGAGACGCGGTTTTGCACCTGGATCTGCGCCATGTCGGCATTGGTGCCCTGGGCGAAGGTCGCCGTCAGGATCATGCGGCCATCGGTGGCCGACTGCGAGGTCATGTAGAGCATGCCCTCAACGCCGGTGATTACCTGTTCCAGTGGCGCCGCCACCGTCTCGGCAATCACTTGCGGGTTGGCCCCAGGATAATTCGCGGTGACTTGCACGGTGGGTGGCGTGACCGCGGGGTATTCGCTCAGCGGCAGGTGGAAGAAGGCGACAAGGCCGCCGATCATCATCAACACCGACAGGACGATGGCGAAGATGGGCCGATCAATAAAGAACCGTGGAAAGCTCATTGCACGCCTCCCACAGTCAGCGGTGCCTCAAGCGGCTTGCCCTCGATGCTGGCGGCCAGCGGCGTCACCGTCATGCCCGGGCGCACCAGCCCTTTGACGACAATGCGCTCGCCCGGTTGCAGGCCCTGTTCGATCACCCGCAGGCCGTCAGCCATCGGGCCCAATTCGACCGGGCGGTATTGGGTCTTGTCGCCGTCACCGACCACCAGCACATAGCGCCGGCCCTGGTCGGTGCCGATGGAGTGGTCGGCAATCAACACCCGCGTTTGTGCCGCGCCGGTGTCCAGCTTGACCTTGGCGAACAGCCCGGGGGTCAGGCGCCCGTCCGGGTTTTCGACCACCGCACGCACGCGCACGGTGCCGGTCTTGCGGTCAGCCGCGTTGGCCAGAAAGTCCACCCGCCCGGCCCGCGCATAGGTCGCATCATTGAGCATCGCGACCATCACCTTGGCGGCTTTGTCCCCCTTCGATCCGGCGTGTTCACGCGTCGCGGCCAACGAGTGCAGATAGGTGCGCTCGTCGACATCGAAATACACATGCAACGGATCGACCGAAACGATCGTCGTCAGCGGCGTCTCCCCTCGGGTGACATAGTTGCCTTCGGTGACGAGGGCACGATCGATGCGGCCACTGATGGGCGCGGTGACGCGGGTGTAGCTCAGGTCCAGCTGTGCCGTATCCAGCGCCGCCCTGGCCGCCTCGACCTGGGCCCTGCCGGCATTCAAGGAGGCAATGGCGGTGTCGAGACGATCACGCGCCACCACCTTCTTGGCAAACAGTTGCTCGGCTCGGCCATGCTCGGCCTGGGCCAGCAACGCATTGGCCTCGGCCTCGCGCAAGCGCGCCCTGGCAGCGTTCAACGCGGCCTGAAATCCCCGCGGGTCAATCACAAACAACGGGCTGCCCCTGGTGACGAACTGGCCTTCGGGCACGCTGACACTTTGCAGATAACCACTGACACGCGGGCGCAGTTCGACCTGCTCAATGGCGGTCAACGAACCGGTGTACTCGACAAACGGCGTCACCGCTCGCGCCACCACTTCGGCCACCGGCACACTGGGCGGCTTGGCGGCAGCGGCCGGCGGTGCCTTGTCTGTGCATCCGCCCAGCGTCAACACCACGGCCATTGCCCCGGTGATCAGGCTTATTGATTTGGCGTACATCGTTCACCCTCCTTGGAATTTTCAAGACAAATCGACACTGGAGGTTTTTATCGGGCTTGCCACATTGGGAAGGTCAAGCGCTATAAAACCGGGAGGGTGTGTTTTTGTCTGGAGGGTATCTGGAGGGAGGGAGCAGACCTGGAGGCTGACTGATCGGGAGATCAAACTGGGTTAGAAATGTAGGAGCGAGCTTGCTCGCGAAAAACTCACAAGCGCTGCGTTTATTCAGGAAGCACGCGCAATCGTTGACATTTTCGCGAGCAAGCTCGCTCCTACCGACGACTTGCCACCCTGGACTGAGACCATCAGGTCCACGCCACCACCAACAACCCGGCACCCAACACCAGGCACAACGGCGAGTAGAGGTACGTATCCAGGCGCGCAAACCGGGAGTTGCCGACCTTCTTGAAAAAACCTACCAGCTCCGAATCACCAATCGCCCGGGCAAACATCAGCACCGCAATTGCACTGATGCCCCACTGCAACGCGCCATGGGACACCGGCGAGAAATACAGCCCGGCGCGCAGGCAAACGAGCAAGGCAATCGCTACCAGCCCCATCGCGACCAGAAAGGTGCCCAGCGCCGACGGCTTGAACGCCGGTCGCGGCCCGCTGGCAAATTCGCCAGGCAGTTGCGGAATCGCCGCCAGGCTGCCGAATTTGCCGCCAGCCGCCCAGTAAAGATGCACCATGCTGATAAAGGTAAAAACCCCGACAATCCATCGCGCAATGACAAAACTCATGGCGCACGCTCCCGAAAAATGTGGGAATCAGGATAGTCGCCCTGAGATTTTTTGCAGGCATTTCGTCGGCCGCTGATGGTAAAGTGCCGCCCCATGAAACTCGCCCGTGCCGACCGCTCGCTCATTGCCTGGATGCTCTACTGCTGCGTCCTGTTCAATGTGTTCGCCTGCAGCATTGGCCATGGGCAGATGGTGGGGTTGCAGCTCAACGGCATCAGCGGCCAGTTCTGTGCGGTGGACCCGCGTACCCAGGCGCCCCTGCCAAGCAATTCCACGGATGAGAGCCTGCCAACGCTGTCGAAGGCGTTCGGTTGCCCGTTGTGTTCGACCGGCGGTATGGGCCCCGCGCTCAACAGCCACCTGAACGTGGCAGTCTTGCCACAACCCCACGCGCCGCCAGCGGCGGTCGTGCTTGCCGCTGACATCCCTGCCCGTTTCACCTGGCCCACGGCTAACCCGCGCGCGCCACCTGCCTTCGCCTGATCCCTGCGCTTTCTGATCTGCATTGCCGACCGTTTCCGTGAGGAAGGACGGGTGGCTGTGCGTTGTTTTCAAGCCAAGTTTTCAGGATTCAACCATGAAACATCTACCCCTGTTGGCGGGACTGTTCGGCTGCCTGCCTGTTTGCGCCTTAGCCCTTGAGCTGGCGCCGACCACCATTGAAGGCGGGCAAAGCGTTGAGCCCGGCCTGGCCCTGGACCAATCCAGCGGCATGGCCTCGCGCCTGGGCCTGAGCGTGCGAGAAACCCCGGCATCGGTGGCCATCGCCAACCGCAACGATATCGAGCGCCGTGGCGCCAGGACCTTTCGCGAGGCGGCCAATACCCTGCCCGGCGTCAACGCCAGCGCGCCGCCCGGGTTTGGTGGGTTTATCTCGTACCGCGGGTTTACCAGCAGCCAGATTACCCAGATGTTCAACGGCATCAATGTCGCCACGGGCCTGGCGCGGCCGGTGAATACGTGGATCTACGACCGCGTGGAACTGGTCGGCGGCCCCTCCTCCCTGATCAACGGCGCCGGCTCCGTGGGCGGCTCGCTCAACTACGTGAGCAAGTTGGCCACCCGTGAAGAACAGGCCGCAGAAGGCCAACTGACCTACGGCAGCTACGACACCGCCGGTATGGCCTTCGGCCTTAATCACGCGCTGACCGAGCCCGGCGCCGATGTGCAGCATTACGCGCGACTGGATGTGAGCCGCAACACCAACCACAGCCACATCGACCGCGCTCAACGGGATGCCTGGAGCGTGGCGTTTTCCCTGCTCAGCGACCTCACGCCCAACCTGTCCCATACCCTGGCCCTGGAATATCAGGATGAGCATGAAGACAGCCCGTATTGGGGCACGCCGGTGCTCAACCCCAAGGCCGGCGAACTGAAGATCGACAAGCACAACCGCTTCAACAACTACAATGTCGCCGACGGACGTTACGAACAGCGTACGATCTGGGCGCGCTCGATCATCGACTATCGGATCAACGACAGCACCACGCTGAAAAATACCCTCTACCATCTCGACAGCCAGCGCGATTACCGCAACCTGGAGACCTACCAGTACAACGCCGACAACAGCGCCGTTAACCGCTCCACGGCCTATCAGGTGCGGCATCAGGGCGAACAGAACGGCAACCAGTTTGAACTGCGCCATGACAACAACCTTTTCGGCCTCTCCACAACCTGGTCCGGCGGCTTTGAGTACAAGGTCAACAGCACCACCAACAGCCCCTTGAACGTATCGGGTCAAAGTACCGTCGACCCGAACAACTACAACCCGGGGCACTTCTATGACATCCCCGGCACCCGGCCGGGCTTCATCAAGGACAAGACCAACCAGGTCACCACCAAGGCGCTGTTCGTGGAAAACCGCCTGGGGCTGACGGATAAGCTCTCGCTGCTGACCGGCCTGCGTTATGACGCCATTGACATGGACGTAACCAACCACCGCGCGACCACCACCCCACGGCACTTCAAGCGCAGTTGGGAGCCGGTGACGGGACGGGTAGGCCTGACCTATCAATTTATCCCGTCAGCCAATGTCTACGTGCAATACAGCACCGCAGTGGAACAGCCCAATACCACCACCCAGGTGTTCGACGTGTCCACCGGCAAGCAGTGGGAGATCGGCAGCAAGTTCGATTATCTGGACGGTCGCGGCTCGGCAACGGTCGCCGTCTACAAGATCGAACGCGAAGACTTTGCCGTCACCGACCCGCAGGACCCCACCAACAGCATCCCGGTGGGCGCGCAGACGTCCAAGGGTATCGAACTGGCCAGCTCACTGCGCATCACGCCAAAGTTGCTGGCCGAAGGCAACTTCGCCTGGGTGGATGCCGAGTATGATGAATTCAATGAGAAAATCGCCAGCGGTGCCGTGGTATCGCGCAAAGGCAATACGCCGACCAATGTGCCCAAGCGCGTGGCCAACCTGTGGTTGACCTACGACTTTTCCGAGGACTGGCAAGGGGGGGTGGATGCGCGCTATGTCGACCAGGTGTATGCCGATTATGCCAACACCCAGACGGTGCCGGCTTATACGCTGTTCGGTACGTTCCTGCGCTACAAGCTCGACGCCCGTACCTCGGTGACCGGGCGGGTGCGTAACTTGACCAATGAGGTGTATGCCGAGTTTGCCCATGTGTCGCCGGCGTATTACCTGGGTTCGCCGAGAACGTTTGAGGTAGCGGTGCAAACCAGGTTCTGAGCCTGAAATGCAGTCAACTGTGGGAGGGGGCTTGCTCCCGATGGTGGTGGTTCAGTCAATGCATATGCAAGCTGATACACCGCTATCGGGAGCAAGCCCCCTCCCACATTAAGACTATCGGTTACTTGAGACTCGCCTCAACCTTCTGGGCTACATCCGGCGTCAACCACGCCTTCCACACCTCAGGGTGCTCCTTGAGGAACGCCTGAGCCACGTCCCGTGGCGCGGTGTGATTTTCGCTCATCTTCGCCAGGGCTTTGTTAAGCGGCTCGATGGGGAACTCGACTTTTTCGAAGAACTGGGTGATCTGCGGATATTGCCGCTGGAACGGCGTCGATACGCCAATGCTCAATTTGGATGCCAGCGAGCGCGTAGGCTTGGGGTCAGTGTTGCCAGCGTCGGTCAGGGTCTTCCATGCATCGGCATCAAACGGCGGTTCTTCCAGCTGGATCAATTTATAGCGCCCCATCAACGGGGTGGGAGACCAGTAATAGAACAGCACCGGCTTGCCCCGGCGGATCGAAGACGCAATCTCGGCATCCAGCGCTGCGCCCGAGCCGCTGCGGAAGTTCACGTAGCTGTCGTCCAGGCCATAGGCCTTGAGCTTCTGTTTGTTGACCACTTCGGACGTCCAGCCGATGGGGCTGTTGAGGAAGCGCCCCTTGCCCGGGGATTCCGGGTCTTTGAATACATCCTTGTAGCGCGCCAGGTCCTGTACGCTTTTCAGATCCGGCGCCAGGGCCTTGAGGTTTCTGGACGGGTCGCCCTTGACCACGTATTCCGGCACCCACCAGCCTTCAGTGGCGCCTTTGACCGTGTCTCCAAGCCCTGCCACTTTGCCTTCGGCTTCAGCCTTGACCCAAACGGGGCTGCGGCCCGCCCACTCTTCGCCGATCACCTGGATGTCATTCTTGGCCAGGGCGGTTTCCAGGGTGATGGTGGTGCCTGGCAAGGTGTCGGTGGGCAAGTCATAACCCTTTTCGACGATAAAGCGCAGTACTTCGGTGATCAGGCTGCCGCTTTCCCAGTTGAGGTCGGCAAAATGCACCGGTGCCTGTGCGGCCGAAACCGGCAGTGACAGACTCAGGGCCGTCAGTGACGCCGCCAGCAGTGACTTCAATCCTCTCATGCCTTTGCACCTCGCGTTTTCGCAATCATGGCAAACGGCTTTGCCGCTAATGCGCGAAGCCTCTGAATAGTTAAGTCAACTCAACTGTAGTAGAGGTTCCGAAAGACAAAGGTGCACAGCGTATTTATCGGTTATTCGCTGGCCTTGAACGTCACCAGTTCACCCTTGCGCCACTTGGCGGCCTTGCCCGTCACGGCCTTGAGGGTTTTGGTCAGCCCTTCCTGCAATTGTTCATGGGCGGCAAATACCAGCATCACGCTATGGCCTTCCTTGAACACAATGCCCTGGCCTTCGTTCGACGATACAAAGGCGTAGTCGCCGAGGCCGTAAACGGTCAACTTGATATCGCGAAACTTGAGTTCGAACTTTCCACCTTCGCGGCTGGGTAAAACAGCCGCACGGAAATGGTCGCCCACCTTGAGTTCCAGACGTGGCTTGTCATCCACGACCAGTGCCGCTTCGGTATCGATCTCGGCGATGTAGATGCCTTCCGGCGTCTGTTCAGTGACGTAGACAAACCGGGATTGAAACTGTTTGACCAACTTTGCGCGCAAATCACCCAGCACGAATAACGCGTGCATATCCAGATTACTGACTGCCAAGGAAACGCCCCCACATCAAGAAAGCGCTGGCCGCCGAAGCGGGCAGCACAAAAAAACGGCCGTTACGGCACGATCACACATTCGTCAAAAACCTGAAGATAACCCGCAGGACCCGTACACCCAGCCGCGGTGGACCTAAAGCAAGGTCAGCCGGTGGCACAGCAAATCACAGGTTCAACGACCCGAGAATACGAGTCGACCAACTTCAGAGAATAACCCAGTCAAAAGTGCACTTTCCGACACCCGAAACAAAAAAATACACGGGCATGGAACCAGTTGCGAACTACCGACGACAATACTAAAACAGCAAGCCGGGTCAAAACCACCCGAAACGCCAAACACAGGCTAACAAGATCGATCGACAGGAGCTGAGCATGCAACGACGTCAACACAATGCTACGTCCTTCCACACTCGTTCATCATGTCCAGACGAACGCCAATACTACTGCTTGCATAACCTTGATGGGTACTCCCATTCGGTTATTTACCAAGTGGTACCGGCCGGAAAGAACTTTTTCCACATTCTGGAAGTACCCAGTGGCAGGATCAAGGGGTTTCGCAGCGATCACAATAAAGCCTGTGAATTGGCCAAAATGCTTGAAGCCAGGCTGCATGCCCTTTGCGGGGGACTCGTTTCGTCACCTGGGTGACTTTACTGCGCCGACGCCCCTCAACAACTGCCATACTGGCCCGTCCATTGAAGTTTGCCCCGTGCGGGTCAGGTTTCATCAGTGCAGTTACCTTGAAGGGAAGGCTATACGTGACGGAATTTGATATTGGCGAATTTTTTATCCACGGCGATGCCAGGGAAGTAGACGGAGAGTTTCAAGCGATCATTATCATGCGGGCCAAACCACCGCTGACCACCGTGACCGCGCACCAGGTAGAGAAAGACCGTTGGTTCAAGACTGTAGACGCCGCAACCCTTGCGGCAAAAGAAGCCGCCAAGGCCCTGAAAGCCGCCGTGGATTCGGGTGCTCTCAATTCCTGACACCTCGATAGAACTCTAACGCGCCTCAAGCCTCCCATACACAACGACCCTAACTTTGTATGGAGTACCCAATGGACGCGCCAATCCCCACGCTCGAAACCCTGTTTGAACAACTGGGCCTGGACTCAACCCCTGAGGCCATTGATGCCTTCATCGTCGCGCATCCGTTGCCGGAAGACATGAAGTTGATCGATGCGCCGTTCTGGACGCCCCAACAGGCGCAGTTTCTCAAGGAAGAACTGCGTGAAGACGCTGAGTGGGCCATCCCGGTGGATGAGTTGAATCAGCGCCTGCATCAACCTCACTAGCACGTTCTCAATGCAGGCTGTCTGACTGTTCCATGCGCAACAGCGCTTGCCAGGCAGCCTGACACTCCTGCGCCTCATCGCGACTGGCAAAAGCGGTGCCGCGCTGTTCACCATTGAGCAACACTACCCAGCAGGCTTTCTGACCCAAGGCGCGCAGGGTCTCAGGTACACCGCTGCCGATCATCACGGCCACATCGACTTTATTTTGCATGGAAGTTCTCCGTAGCATTAGTTAGCTGCCTAACAATGTTGGCCATGCTACGGTTTTATTCCAGTTGGAAAAAGCTATCCTGGGAATAGCTTCATTGCATAAACAGCAACAATCCACCGCGCCAGACGCGGGCCGGATGATCTCGGGAGGTTGTTGCAGACGGGGCAGCCGGCTCACTGGCAGGCCCCCCCATTCAGCGCATCAGGCTTGACGCTGATGCTTGTCGATCTGCTCGTGGCGCTCTTGGGCTTCGATGCAGTACTTGGTGGTCGGGCTGATCAGCAGACGCTTGAGGCCGATCGGCTCGCCGCTGTCATCACACCAGCCAAAAGAATCTTCCTTGATTCGCTCCAGGGCGCGCTCAAGCTGCGGCAGCATACGCTGGTCGCGGTCAATGGCATTTACCAGCCAGGTGCGCTCTTCTTCGACGGAAGCCGCGTCAGCCGGGTCCGCCGGGGTGTCCAGGCTTTCAATGGCGATGCGGTTCTGTTCAATGCGCTCGTGGTGTTCCAC
>Ga0308170_10000619_pt1 | contig 41485 bp, 33 predicted proteins | sample PhyBR2_2_FD_202136 | JGI IMG/M metagenome (GOLD analysis project Ga0308170, IMG submission 202136) | Phyllosphere microbial communities from UC Gill Tract Community Farm, Albany, California, United States - DLSLSB.R2 | ecosystem: Host-associated > Plants > Phyllosphere > Unclassified | place... | reverse complement strand
CGCAGCATATTTTTATAGGTCTTCGCGCTGGCGCAGTGGACGTGCTACGTGGTGGTAATTACATGAATCGCCGGAATTATAAGTGGTTATACGGATGTGAGTCAAACGATTCCCTACTTATAACTGCGCTGTAAAGATGACGAAAATGTGACACGTTGCAGGTGGATAGGGCATTATTTTCAACAACTTAACGCCAGATGGTGTAGGCAGCAGGTGTCACATTGCAGGGTAATCCGGTCATCGGCGACCCTGCCTGCCGCACGCTGGCGGTCAGCCGCGCAGCCGCGCCAGCACGCCGTCAAGGATGTCGAGGTCGGCGAAATCGATGATCATCTGGCCCCTGCCCTTCGGACCCATCTTGAACACGACCGGCGTCGCCAGCTTGTCCGACAGTTCTTCTTCCAGACGCACGATGTCGCCCGACTTGTCTTTTGCACGGGCGGCTTGCGCCGGCGCGTTGTGCTCGTCGAGCGCGCGCGAGACGAGTTTTTCCGTTTCACGCACCGACAGGCGTTTGGCGATCACTTGATTGGCCAGCGTGATCTGGTGCGCGCTGTCGACCGCCAGTAAGGCACGGGCGTGACCCATGTCGATGTCGCCGGCCATCAGCATCGTCTGCACCGGCTGCGCGAGGTTGATCAGGCGCAGCAGGTTCGATACCGCGCTGCGTGAGCGACCCACCGCGCCGGCGGCCTGTTCGTGCGTGAAATTGAAATCCGAAATCAGGCGGTTGATACCCTGCGCTTCTTCAAGCGGGTTCAGGTCTTCGCGCTGGATGTTCTCGATCAGCGCCATTGCGGCCGCAGCTTGGTCATCGACGTCGCGCACCAGCACCGGGATTTCGTCCAGGCCCGCCATCTGCGCCGCGCGGAAGCGCCGTTCGCCGGCGATGATCTCATACGGCGTGCTGCTTCCCGGCGGCAACGGGCGCACCAGCACCGGTTGCATGATGCCCTGGGTCTTGATCGAGGCGGCCAGCTCCGACAGGCTCACTTCGTCCATGCGCGTGCGGGGTTGGTACTTGCCGGCCTGGATCTGGGTCACGGCGAGCACGGACGGCGTGTTCGGCACGGCCGGTGCGGCGTCCAGGTCGCCGCCAAGCAGGGCATCGAGGCCGCGGCCCAGTCCCTTGAGTTTTTTGGTTGCCATCTCTTTGTCAGCTTTGTGATTGATTACATGCTCTTGATGCGCTCGACCATTTCGGCGCCGAAGGCGATGTATGCCTGCGCGCCTTTCGAGGACGGGTCGAACGTCACGCCGGGGATGCCGTACGACGGCGCCTCGGCCAGCCGTACATTGCGCGGGATGATCGTCTTGAAGACCTTGTCACCGAAATGCTGCTCGAGCTGGCCCGAGACCTGTTGCGACAGCGTCATGCGCGGATCGAACATCACGCGCAGCAGACCGATGATCTTCAGGTCGGTATTCAGATTGGCGTGGACCTTCTTGATCGTGTTGACCAGATCGGACAAGCCTTCGAGCGCATAGTATTCACACTGCATCGGGATGATCACACCGTCGGCGGCGCACAGGCCGTTCAGTGTCAGCAGCGACAGCGCAGGTGGGCAGTCGACCAGGATGAAATCATAGTCATCGGTCACTGCCGCCAGTGCTTCCTTCAGGCGCCGCTCGCGATTCTCGAGCGCGACCATCTCGACTTCGGCGCCGGCCAGCTCGCGGTTGGCGGGCAACACGTCGAAGCGCCCTGCTTCCGAGCGCACGCGCGCCGTGGCCACATCGGACTCGCCCAGCAGCACCTGATAGATCGACGCTGCCAGTTCGGCCTTGTTGATGCCTGCGCCCATCGTGGCATTGCCCTGCGGGTCGAGGTCGACCAGTAGCACGCGCTGGTTCAGTTTGGCCAGGCCTGCGGACAGGTTGACACTGGTGGTGGTCTTGCCTACTCCACCCTTCTGGTTCGCAACGCAAAAAATCTTCGCCATCTTTTCCTTTCCTGGATGCGACATCAAGGCATCATATCGTTCATACCGTAAAACCGTTGCGACGATTTATATGAAATAAACGATATAAACTGTTTATACGATTAATACAGATAGTACGGTTAGTACAGTTCGTACTATTTATATAGTATGTACTGTTGGTAGCTTTTATGCGGCTCGCTCGATGAATACCAAGTGTCGCTCTGCCTGCAGTCTAGGCACCCACAGGGGCTGCAGATCCACGACTTTCCAGTCCTGCGGCAGGCGCTCGCGCTCCTCGCTTGGCGCGACGCCTTTCAGGGCGATGAATTTGCCGCCCTCGGCCAGCAGATGGCCCGACCAGTTGACGAAGTCGGACAGGTCGGCAAATGCACGTGACGTGATCACATCGAATTTGTCTTCTACAACGAGCTCTTGCACCTTCATTGTGTGCACGCTGACGTTGGTCAGCTTCAGTTCTGCCTTCACCTGATTCAGGAACGCGGTTTTCTTGTGCACGGTGTCGATCATCGACACGTTCATGTCCGGTCGCACGATGGCAAGCACGATGCCCGGCAATCCCCCCCCTGCTCCCACGTCCAGCACATTGCGGGCAGCAGCAAATGCCGGCACTGCTGCCAGCGAGTCAAGCAGATGATGCGTGACCATTTGGTGCGGATCGCGCAGCGACGTCAGGTTATAGACGCCGTTCCACTTGTTCATCAGTGCCAGGTAGCCCATCAGCTGGGTCTGCTGTTCGGGTGTAACGGCGAGCGTCATGTCCTTGATGCCCTGATCGAGTACCGCTGCCAGTGCATCGTGATCGAATGCATATTTCATTCGGCCACCTCGGCTGCAGTCGTGGCAAAGCCTTTGGCACCGCGCTTTTTCAGCGTCACCAGCAGCAGCGAGATTGCCGCCGGGGTTACGCCGGAAATGCGGGAAGCCTGGCCCAGCGTTTCAGGCCGCTGCTTGTCGAGTTTCTGGCGTACTTCAAACGACAGCGCCTCGATATCCAGATAGTTCAGGTTCTCGGGCAGCTTCATGTTTTCGTAGTGATCGTGCCGCTCGACTTCGCGCGCCTGGCGATCGATGTAGCCGGAATACTTCAGCTGGATCTCGACCTGTTCCTTCACGGCGGGATCTTCAACGCCCGGGCCGGCCAGGCTCTGGCCTTCAAGACCGCTCATCGTCATCAGGGTGTCGTAGTTCACACCGGGTCTGCGCAGCAGATCGGCCAGATTGTATTCGCGCTCGAGCGGCTGGCCGACGATGCGTTCCGACTCAGCGGCCGCCAGGATGCGCGGATTCACCCAGACTGCACGCAGGCGTTCCAGTTCGCGCGCGACGGATTCACGCTTGGTTTCGAACGCCGCCCAGCGCGCGTCATCGACCAGACCCAGGCTGCGGCCGATCTCGGTCAGGCGCATGTCGGCATTGTCTTCGCGCAGCGACAGCCGATACTCGGCGCGGCTGGTGAACATGCGGTACGGCTCGGCCACACCTTGCGTCGTCAGGTCGTCGACCAGCACGCCAAGGTAAGCTTCGGAACGACCCGGCGTCCAGGCATCCTTGCCCTGCGTTTGCAGTGCGGCATTCAGGCCGGCCAGCAAACCTTGCGCCGCCGCTTCTTCGTAGCCGGTGGTGCCATTGATCTGGCCGGCGAAAAACAGGCCCTTGATCGACTTGGTCTCCAGCGACGCTTTCAAGCCGCGCGGATCAAAATAATCGTATTCGATCGCATAGCCGGGCCGCAGGATGAACGCGTTTTCCATGCCGCGCATCGAACGCACCAATGCCAGCTGCACATCGAATGGCAGGCTGGTCGAGATTCCGTTCGGATAGAACTCGTTCGTCGTCAAGCCCTCCGGCTCAAGGAAAATCTGGTGCGACTCCTTGCTGGCGAAGCGGTGGATCTTGTCTTCGATCGATGGGCAGTAGCGCGGGCCGACACCTTCGATCACGCCGGTGTACATCGGGCTGCGGTCGAGCCCTGCCCGGATGATGTCGTGCGTACGTTCATTGGTGTGCGTGACCCAGCATGGCACCTGCTTCGGATGCATCGCTAGATTGCCCATGTACGAGAAAACCGGCACCGGATCGAGGTCACCAGGTTGCTCGGTCAGCAGCGAAAAGTCGATGCTGCGGCCATCGATCCGGGGCGGCGTGCCGGTTTTCAGTCGGCCCTGCGGCAACTTGAGTTCCTTCAGGCGCGCCGACAATGACGTCGCCGGTGGATCACCCGCGCGTCCGCCAGCATAATTTTGCAGGCCGACGTGGATTTTGCCGTCGAGGAAAGTTCCGGCTGTCAGCACCACCGCGCGCGCACGGAAGCTCAGACCCACTTGGGTGACAGCGCCGACAACGCGATCGCCCTCGACGATCAGATCTTCGACTGCCTGCTGGAACAGCCACAGGTTCGGCTGGTTTTCCAGGCGCGAGCGGATCGCCGCCTTGTACAGAACGCGGTCGGCTTGCGCGCGGGTCGCGCGTACTGCCGGGCCCTTCGAAGAATTCAGGATCCGAAACTGGATCCCGGCTTCATCGGTTGCGATGGCCATTGCGCCGCCAAGGGCGTCGACTTCCTTGACCAGGTGGCCTTTGCCAATGCCACCGATCGACGGATTGCACGACATCGCGCCAAGGGTTTCAATATTATGGGTCAGCAGCAGTGTCTTTTGACCGGTGCGTGCAGACGCAAGTGCAGCTTCGGTGCCGGCATGGCCGCCGCCGACGACGATGACGTCGAATTCAGTAGGAAATAGCATGATGGGATGTGAGGCGAGGAGACTAATGCGCGATTATAGATTCTTTTCCGCTGCCAGATTCTTCGACCTTCAGAAAACGACGAATTTTGTTTCACGTGAAACGTCAGGCTGATCTGTCAGCGCGATTGTTTCACGTGGAACATCCAAAAGAAAAAGCCGGGCGGAACCGGCTTTAACTTGTTTCACGTGGAACAATTGGCGCTACCAACCCAGCTTTGTGAATGCATCGTAAGCGGTCTTCACAATCAATGCGCTGACAACAGACAGAAACACTTTGCGCACGAAGCCGCTACCGTACTTGAGTGCTAGTCGCGTACCCGACAATGACCCGGCGATTTGGCAACCGGCCATCAACAGTCCTAGCTGCCATAAAATATGGCCGCTGTAGCCGAACCACATGAGTGCTGAAAAATTGCAGGCGACGTTGACAATCTTGGCGGCGGCCGATGCACTGAGAAAATCGAAGCCAAAAAACCGCACGAACAAAAAGATCAGGAAGCTGCCGGTGCCAGGGCCAAAGAACCCATCGTAAAAACCGATCGCAGCCCCGATGCCGATTGCCCAATACCGCTCCGCCAGACCACTGTGCATTGGTGCATGCACCGAACCCAGATCTTTTTTTCTGAACGTGTAGACCGCCACAGCGACCAGGATGATCGGCAGTAAGGCTCGCACGAAATCGGCGGGTACGCGCGTGACCGTCCAGGCGCCAGCAAACGAGAGCACGAATGCAGCGGCCGCCGCCGGCGCAGCGGTGCTCCAGGCTACCCGGACCCGACGTGCGTATTCCACTGCCGCCGAGCCGGTGCCGAAGATTGCTGCAAGCTTGTTAGTACCGAGAATGGTTGCCGGAACTTCTTTCGGCAATAAAGAGAACATCGCGGGAAGCTGAACCAGGCCGCCGCCGCCAACAACGGCATCAACCAGGCCAGCGGCGAACGCAGCGCCGCCAAGCCAGACAACATCAATCATGGAAGAATTTGGGTGGAATGTACGAGATGCAATTTTACGCCATGCCGTACGTACTCACCCGAGAATCAGTCGATCGGTGACTTCACGAAATCGAGCAGCAATGCATTCAGACGATCCGCACCAGAAAGCTGCAGCCAGTGACCGACACCATCGATGCGTTCATACCGAAAGCCGGCAGGACACTGATCGCGCGAATCGAGCATCTGTTGTTCACCGAGGGCCGGATCATGGTCGCTCCAGACGCCCATCACCGGCACATTGACCGGCAACCAGGTTCGCGCCGATGACGGCTTGAAATTAGCGCGGTAGTAATTCAACGCTGCCGTTAGCCGACCTGGCGGCGCAAGCGCCGCGATCCAGATTTCTTGCTGCTCGCGGCTGCGAATCATTTTTCGCAGCGCGGCCCAGTCCCCTGCTTTCAACAAGGCTTCGGCGACCACGGGTGTCTTGAACACCAGCATGTACCAGAACCGCAGTTTCTGCCCGAGTCCTGATGCAGCGATTGCTTTGGGATGGCCGACCGACAAGGCGGCATATCGGACGATGCGCTGTGGCGCATGCATGGCAAGGTGCCAGCCGATCAATGCACCCCAGTCATGACCGACGACGACCGCTTTTTCGATTCCCAACGCATCCATCAATCGCAGCACATCATCGGCCAGGAACGACACGGCGTAAGCGCCAACGTCTTGCGGCATGTCGGTTTTGCCGTAGCCGCGCAAGTCGGGTGCAATGACACGCAAACCCGCTGCGGCAAGCGCAGGAATCTGACGACGCCAGATCTCGTGGGTGTCGGGGAAACCGTGGAGCAGGATGACGGGTGGACCGTCGCCAGCTGTCACGTAGTGCATGTTCAGGCCATTGACGGTGGCGTACAGCGACGCGAATTCCATGCGGTTCCCCTTGGCGCTGACTCGATGAAACACAGCTTACCAGAACGTAAACGCCTGTCCAGACCCCACCTGTGGATAAGCAAATGGATATCCACAGGTACGGTTTGTGCAGAACTACGCTTTTATACACAAGCTAAAATGTTGTCCAGATTTGCCACCAGGAAGCCGGATAACTAGTGCACTGCCTTATGCGCACCGTAAGTGGATGATTTTGTTCTCGTTAACCGGGTTGTCCACAGAAGATGGTCACCCTTACTTATTACTATCAATGTTGTATACAGTTATTGGTTGTAAACCTGAGATGCATGTTTTCAAAAAAAAAAATTCGTCCGTGGCAAATCAACAGCATCCTGCGTTGGCAACCTCAATTGCAGGTCTGTGGAGAACCCGCTGCATATCCACAGGGCAGAATGTGCACAAACCCGTTTTGCAAGACGTCCGAGATTTCTATCCACCTTTGCTGCACGACGATCACCATGGTTTTCCAGCCAGTTGGCGATCACGTAAACCATTGATGTTGTGGAAAAATCCGCGCTTATCCACAGAATATGCCGCGTTTACTATTACTACTATTTTGTATACAAGCTTTTAAGTAAACAAACTGCGTAAGTTGCGCGCTGCAGATCCCTGACCAGCAACGCCTCTGGAGATCGTTTTGAAAAGCGCTTTTAAAAAAAAAACGATCGCAGCATCGACACAGCCGCGACATCGACTGACCGCCCACCTGTTCGGACACCGGAAACCATCGCCGACCAGCGCCAACCAACAAGCGCCTGTGGACAAGCAGCTGTATATCCACAGCATCGGATGTGCAGAACCCTGCCTTTTTCACCCAAGCCAATTTTTGTCCCCGATCCATGCCTGGTTCACGCAAGCTTTGTCCCGCGCAAAAATGCCGACTTAAAGCGCTGATTCTGTTGAGTAAACCAACCTTATCCACAGAAATGTCCGCGTTTACTTACTACTACTAAATTTGTATACAGATCTCTTAATTAAATAAGCAAACAAGGTTGCAGGCAAAAAAAGCGTTTTGCAGAACGACCATCCAAGTCACGATATTTGTCTCCAACGCCTGACAATGCTGTGTACAATCCGGCGCTTATGCACAATGGCCCAGCAAAAAAAATGCGTTTAGGCATCATCAGCGCGTTGCACGAAGAACAGGCAGGGCTCGTGGAAGCCTTGCAAGGGCCCTCCACGCTCATCCATGGCAAGCGTGAGTACTTTCTCGGACAGCTGTGGGAAATCGACGCCGTGTGCGTCCTGTCGCGAATTGGCAAGGTTGCTGCGGCCATGACCGCGACAACGCTTGTGGAGAAGTTCGGAGTTACCCACATCCTGTTCACGGGCGTGGCTGGCGCAGGGGACGCCTCGATCCGGGTTGGCGACATCGTCGTGGCCGAATCGCTCGTCCAGCACGACATGGATGCCAGTCCCCTGTTTCCCCGCTTCGAGGTGCCATTGACGGGGCAAACGCATTTTCAACCGGACGCCCGGCTGTCGCTGCGGGTGTCCAGTGCAGCGCATGCATTTCTCGACGACGACTTGGTGAAGGCGATCGGCCAGGCTGACCGCGCCACCTTCGGCTTGATGCAGCCACGGGTGCACCGCGGCCTGATCGCCAGCGGCGACCAGTTCGTGCATGAGGCGGTGAAAATCGACGCGATGAATGCGGCGCTGCCCGGTCTGGTAGCGGTGGAGATGGAAGGCGCTGCAGTGGCACAGGTGTGTCACGAGCTGGACGTGCCGTTTGCCGTCATCCGCGCGATCTCGGACAACGCCAACGAACACGCGGCGCACGACTTCATGGGTTTCGTGAAGACGGTGGCCGCGCAGTACGCCTTTCACATTACCCGGCGCCTGTGCCGGGATCTGGCCCGGGCACCGCTCTAGTTCAGCAGCGACTCGGCCGGGACGTAATCGTAGCCCAGCGCACGCGCGACTGCTTCAAACGTAACCTTGCCCTGGCAGACATTCAGGCCCTGGCGCAAGTGAACATCGTCCGCCAGTGCGCGCCGCCAGCCCTTACCGGCCAGTGCGAGGACGTGACCGATCGTGGCATTGTTCAGCGCAAAGGTGGATGTGCGCGCTACTGCGCCAGGCATGTTCGCGACGCAGTAATGCACGACGCCATCGACGACGAAGGTTGGATCGGCGTGGGTGGTGGCGTGTGAGGTTTCAAAGCAGCCGCCCTGATCGATCGCCACGTCGACGATGACCGCGCCCTGCTTCATGCGTGACACCATGCTGCGCGTGACGAGTTTCGGCGCTGCGGCGCCCGGCACCAGTACGCCGCCGATGACCAGATCGGCCGAGAGAACGGCTTCTTCGAGCGCCTGCGCATTGGAATGTAACGTGGCGATGCGGTTGCCATAGATCAGGTCGAGCTGACGCAGGCGATCGAGGTTCTTGTCGAGCACCGTCACCCGTGCGCCCGTTCCCACGGCCATCTGGAGGGCATTGGCGCCCACCACGCCAGCGCCGATGATGACGACGTGGCCCGCAGCCACGCCCGGAACACCGCCCAGCAGCAGGCCCATGCCGCCCCTGGATTTCTCCAGGTGCGCGGCGCCCGCCTGGATCGCCATGCGCCCTGCCACTTCGCTCATCGGCGCGAGCAGCGGCAAGCCACCGTCAGGCCCGGTGACGGTTTCATAGGCGATGCAGATGGCCTTCGAGCGCACCAGCGCTGCCGTTTGATCGGGATCGGGCGCCAGGTGCAGGTACGTAAAGAGGATCTGGTCGTCGCGCAGCATCGCGCATTCGCCCGCCTGGGGCTCCTTGACCTTGACGATCATGGCGGCCTGCGCAAATACCTCTTGCGCGCTGGCCACGATGCTGGCGCCGGCCGCGACGTACTGCGCGTCGGGCAAGCCGATCTCGCTGCCGGCGCCCTGCTGGACAAGCACCTGGTGGCCTTGCACCACCAGTTCATGGACCGACGCCGGCGTGAGGCCGACGCGGTACTCGTTGTTCTTGATTTCGGTTGGAACGCCTACAAGCATGGTGAGTCTCCTTGTTGTTGGTATGGTTCCTGCAACTGCTGTTACTGCTCCTGACGTGAATGCGGGTTAGAAAGCACATCGGCGACCGAAGTCGCCGATGTGGTGTGAATTACAGGCCCAGTGTCATCAGGCTGGCGTTACCGCCGGCTGCCGTCGTATTCACGCAGACGGCGCGTTCGGCCACCAGGCGCCACAGATCGACCGCAGCCAGTGGTTCGGTATCGACCACGCCGATGATGGCGCCGCTGCGCGCTGCCAATTGCGTGCGCAGCGAGCCGGCCAGGCCCGATTCGACCAGGGCAATCGCGAACTCGCCCGCATCCACTTCATCCTTGCCGATGAAGCGCACGCGTTCCTTGACCGCCTGCGGCAGGTTGGCCGGGATCGCCTCTGGTGACGTGGTCAGCACCAATGCGCGGTTGCCGGTGGCCAGCGCAGCTGCCACTTGATTGAGCAAGCCTGCCGGCGTGCCCGATGCGCACAGCACGACGCCGCGCGGCGTGAACGACAGGCGATTGCGCTCGCCAGTCGGACCCGGCAAGTCGATCGACACGCCATTTAACGACGTGCGCGCATAGCCTTCGGCCAGCGCTACGACGGTTTGCTGGTCGCTCATGCGCAGCCAGGCGATCAGTGCTTCCAGTGCGACGTCAGCCTGACGGACGTGGTCCATCAATGGCGCCGCGCCGCGCTGCAGGCGCTTGATGTACAACGGCCCACCGGCTTTCGGACCGGTGCCGGATTTGCCTTCGCCACCGAAGGGCTGCACGCCGACGACCGCGCCGACGATATTGCGGTTCACGTAGATATTGCCGACGTGCGCATGGTTCACGATGTAGTCGATCGTTTCATCGATGCGCGAGTGCACGCCCAGCGTCAGGCCAAAACCGGTGGCATTGATCGATGCGATCACCTTCGGCAGGTCGGCGCGGCGGTAGCGCACGATGTGCAGGACCGGGCCAAACACCTCTTGCTTGAGTTCCGACAGCGATGCTATCTCGAGCACCGTCGGCGGCACGAAGGTGCCGCAGCTGGTGATGGCGGTCGGCAGCTCGAGTGCGAAGTGGCTGCGCGCCGTGGCCTTGGTGCGCTCGATATGCGCCAGCAGGTTGCGCTGCGCTTCTGCATCGATGACCGGACCGATATCGGTCGCCAGGCGATCCGGGCTGCCCACGCGCAGTTCCAGCATCGCACCCTTGAGCATCTTGATGGTCTTGTCGGCGATGTCTTCCTGCAGGAACAGCACGCGCAGCGCCGAGCAGCGCTGACCGGCCGAATCGAAGGCCGAACTCAACACGTCGCCCACCACCTGCTCGGGCAGCGCCGACGAGTCGACGATCAGCGCGTTCTGACCGCCCGTTTCGGCCACCAGCGGAATATCGATGCCTTCCTGCTCCGCGCGTTTGGCCAGCGTGCGGTTGATCAGCTGCGCGACTTCGGTCGAGCCAGTGAAGATCACACCCTTGATGCGGCTGTCGGCCGTCAGCGCAGCGCCGACGACTTCGCCGCGGCCCGGCAGCAGTTGCAGCGCCGCGCGCGGCGTGCCGGCCTCGAGGAACAGCTCGACCGCGCGGTGGGCGATCAGCGGCGTCTGCTCGGCCGGCTTGGCCAGCACCACGTTGCCGGCGGCGAGTGCGGCCGCGACTTGCCCCGTGAAGATCGCCAGCGGGAAGTTCCATGGGCTGATGCAGCTGACCGGTCCCAGCGCCTGGACGCCCGACTTCATGTTTGACTGAATATCCTTTACAGCGCGGATCTGCACCGCGTAATAGCGCAGGAAGTCGACCGCCTCGCGCAGTTCGGCAATCGCATTCGGCAGCGATTTGCCGGCTTCGCGCACGGCCAGGGCCATCAACTCGACGCCGTTCTGCTCGAACAGGTCGGCGGTGCGTTCCAGGATCGCGGCGCGCTCGCTCGTGCTGGTGGCGGCCCATTCGCCGGCAAAGGCACTGGCGGCTGCCAGCGCGGCATCGACATCGGCGCGTGAGGCTTCCTGCACCAGGCCGACAATATCGGCCGACTGGGCCGGGTTGACCACGTTGGCGAACGGCCCGGCTTCAACCTTTGCTGCGGTCAGGGGCGCAGCGACGTGGCGACGCTGTTGCGACAGCCCGCCCGCCAGCACGCCCAGGATGTCTTCGTTGACCAGATCCATGCCGGCGGAGTTCTTGCGCTCAGTACCGAACATGTCCACCGGCAGTGCGATGGCCGGATGCGGCTTGCCGCCGCTGGCGCGGGCAGCCTCGAACGGATCGGTGATCAGGGTGTTGATGGCGACGCTCTCGTCGACGATCTGGTTCACGAACGACGAGTTGGCGCCGTTTTCAAGCAGACGGCGCACGAGGTAGGCCAGCAGCGTTTCGTGCGAACCGACCGGCGCGTAAATACGGCAAGGCTTGTCGAGGTTCTTGCTGCCCACGACCTGGTCGTACAGCGTCTCGCCCATGCCGTGCAGGCACTGAAACTCGTAATTGCTGATGTTGCCCAGGCGCGCCCACGTATAGATCACCGACAGCGTGTGCGCGTTGTGGGTGGCGAACTGCGGGTACAGGATGTCGGCCGCGCCGAGCAGCTTGCGCGCGCAGATCAGGTAAGACACGTCGGTGTGGACCTTGCGCGTATAGACCGGATAGCCAGGCATGCCGTCGACCTGGGCGCGCTTGATCTCGGCATCCCAATAGGCGCCCTTGACCAGCCGCACCATGAACTTGCGACCGCTCCGTTTGGCCAGGTCGATCACATAATCGATCACGTACGGGCAGCGTTTCTGGTAGGCCTGCACCACCAGGCCAATGCCTTCGAAGCCGGCCAGCTCAGGATCGAACGCCAGCACCTCGAGCATGTCGAGCGAGATTTCGAGGCGGTCGGCTTCTTCGGCGTCGATGTTGATGCCGATGTCGTAGCGCTTGGCCAGCAACACGAGGCTGCGCACGCGCGGCAGCAGTTCGTCCATCACGCGCGCGGATTGCGCGCGGCTGTAGCGCGGGTGCAGCGCCGAGAGCTTGATCGAGATCCCCGGCCCGTCCTTGATGCCGCGGCCATTCGAGGCCTTGCCGATCGCATGGATCGCCTGCTCGTACGATGCATAGTAATGTTGTGCATCGAGTTCGGTCAGCGCCGCTTCGCCCAGCATGTCGTACGAGTAGCGGTAGCCGCGCGTTTCGTTTTCGCGGCTGTTCTTCAGCGCTTCGTCGATGGTCTGGCCGGTGACGAACTGGTTGCCCAGCATGCGCATCGCCATGTCGACGCCCTTGCGGATCAGCGGTTCGCCGCCCTTGGCGATCATGCGCGTGAGCGCCGAGCCCAACCCTTGCTCGCTATTGGTCGACACCAGCTTGCCGGTGATGAGCAGGCCCCAGGTGGCCGCATTGACGAACAGCGACGGCGACTCGCCCAGGTGCTTGCGCCAGTCGCCCTTGCTGATCTTGTCGGCGATGAGGCGGTCGGCCGTTTCGCTGTCCGGAATGCGCAGCAGCGCTTCAGCCAGGCACATCAATGCGACGCCTTCTTCGGAAGACAGCGAGAATTCGTGCATCAGGGCGTCCACGCCCGACGAGCGGGTGCGCTTTTCACGCACGGCGGCGACCAGGCGGTGCGCCAGTGCCTGGGCATCGTGGCTGGCGCCGGAACCCTGGGCCAGCAGCCACTGCACCGCCTCGGTTTCATCGCGGCGGTAGGCGGCAGTGATGGCGGCGCGCAGGGGAGTCTGGTCGCGCTTGATTTCAGCGTGAAGGGCATCGAACGGAACGAAGGTGGAGGCCGGGTGAGCAGCAATCTGCATGGCTATCTAGTCAAAAGAAAAATACACAACGAGGGCCACCGCACAGCAAAAGCGCCGTGCTGTAAGCAACAGCCGGCGCAGATTGGAACTTGGTGGAAATGATTCGATTGTAGAAGGATTTCTTCTGGATTTATTCTGGATTTAACCGATACTGGCAATAGATAGTTTTTGATGCGACAATCTGACCAAATAAAATTTACAAGGAGATGTAGCATGCTGGACAAGATTAGCAAAAAGATTCTGGCCGAATTGCAGAACGACGGCCGCATCAGCAACGTCGAACTGGCGGCGCGCGTCAACTTGTCGCCGGCTGCCTGTCTCGAACGTGTGCGCAAGCTGCACGAATCGGGTTACATCATGGGCTACACCGCCCAGCTCAACCCCCAGTTGCTGGACGTGTCGCTGCTGGTGTTCATCGAAGTCGTGCTCGACCGCACCACGCCTGAAGTGTTCGATGCCTTCAAGCAGAGCGTGCAGATGATTCCCGAAGTGCTCGAATGCCATATGGTGGCCGGTGGCTTTGACTACCTGGTCAAGGCGCGCGTGAAAGACATGGCAGCGTACCGCGAATTTCTCGGCAAGACGCTGCTGCAGAAAGGTGTGCGCGAGACGCACACCTATGCGGTGATGGAAGAAGTGAAAAATTCCACCAAGCTGCCGATTCGCTGAATCACGGCTGCCCGGTCTTGCGCACCTGGCCGGTCAGGCGTAGCGCGCCGCGGTACAGTAGGTTGGCCGGCGGCGCCTGCGTGTCCTGACTGGTAGCCTGAGTCAGATCTTGCGGCGTATCGGTACCACGGCCGGCTTCGAACGTTGCTGTATGCATCGCGCCCACCGCAGCCGCTTCGTCGATGCGCACCGCCATCCTGCTGGCGCTGGCCGACGCGGCGCCCTCACCCGCCACGGCATCGATCACGAAGCGGTAGCCCGGGCGACTGTCCAGTTGCCCGGTGCCTTCCAGCCGGACCCGGTCGCCATCGAGCGCGATCCGATCAAGGGTTGTACCTTTGAACGACGTGCTGCCCAGCAGACGAAACACGAACGGCGTACCACCCCCTGTCTTGAGCGTGAGTGGCGCTGCCAGCCGGAACAATGTTCTGGTGGCAGGCGAATTGACACCACTGCCGGGCGCCACGCCCGATTGCAGCATCCCTTCGCCCACCAGTTGCGCGCCGTTGGTAAAGCCGACCCGGACCAATGCCGACATCGTCGTACGCCGGCGCCCCGAATCGGTGACGATCACGGTCACGCGGTAATCCCCGGCAACACCGTACGTGTGTTCAGCCTGCACGGTACCTGCGCCATTGCGCTCGCGCACGACCGCCGGCAGCGGCCCGCCGGCATCGCCCCAGTCGATGGTGGCAGTGTGGGTATCGCTGGCATTACAGTCGCGAAATGACAGCGTGAGCCTGGCAAGTTCGTTCTCGCGCGGCGGCGGGATTTGTATCGGACCCAGCACCGGCGCATCGGTGCTGCCGCCATTGCGGCGCAGGAACACCAGGCCGGCGTTCGACTGGGCCAGGATGTCGCCGTTGGCCGCAATACCAAGCCCTTCGGTCACCACCAGCCCTGGTGGCGCGTTGTGCAGGCGCAGATTGAGATCGGTTGCCACGCCCGTGCGCGACCAGCGATACGCGCGGCCTTCGTCGAGCATGCTGGAGCGGACCAGGCCGACGCTTACGCCATCATCGTTCAGTGCATTGGCCTCGGACGTGAACATCCCTGCCGGGTGCAGGTTGAGAAAGCCGCGTGCACGCGAATAACGGAAAGCGCGAAACTCGCTCGTGGTCGGGCCCCGCACGGCGCCGATGACCTCACCCGCTTGATTGAGCGTCGTGGGATAGGCGGCATTGATGCTGACTGTGGGCTTTCCAGGGCTCGACAGGAAGAAGCCCCGGGTTGCAGCGTCGACGATGCGCCAACCGAGAATGTCGCCCTGATTATTGATGCGGATACCGAACGCACTGCGTGCCCCGAACGTTCCCAGATTCGTGGGAAGACCGTCAGCGTTCCAGACCAGCGTGGTCGTGCCGCCATTGACAGCGCTGCCCGAGCCGACGACGGCATCGAGATCGTTGATGCCGTAGGCAGCGCCTGGAACGAAGCCGGTGACGCCGGGCAGTGATGACAGCCGATTTGCCGACGTCCAGCGCACTGCACGCACGCTGCTGTTGTCGCTGGACGTGGCAGACAGGCCCGCGATCTGGCCATGTTCATTGATTGCATCCAGGGAGGCGTATTCGCGCGCATTGAGCGACGGTAGCACGACCCGGCCCCGCGCGGCCGACCAGCGCAATGGCTGGTAGCGCAGGCCGCCGGGACTTTGCGCGTCAAGGAAGCGTGCATTGAAAATCACCTCGCCTTGTTCGTTCAGGCCGCCGACAAACGTACGCTCATTGCCTGGAGGACTGATATCGACAATGCGATCGCCATTGAAGAACGCCACCTGTGTGCGATCGCCCGGCCCCAGGTACTCGAATGCCGCCTGGTCACGTGCATTGACAAAACCGATGTAGCTCGTTGGTGGCGCGAGATTGACGATGCCGTAGAGGTCGCTACCACTGCGCCCGGTCTCAGTGACGCCATCCTCGGTAGCCGCATCGGCACTGCCGGATAGCGCAAGCATGAGTAGCACAGCGATCGCAAACACCCCGTAGTGGCCCGTCGATAAATGGCGCATTGTCATCTCCCTATCTTCATCGATGCGCGAATGCGGTATGCACTGCGCATGACCATTCTGGAACGTGAAGAATCGTGCAGGACGACCTAGCGCAAACCCGGTGACGGATCTCGCGCAAAATGGATTGGGGAATTGCATGGTAGGCAGAGCCACCAAGCAAGGAGGTCAGCGTGCAGGTAAAACGGGAAGGTGCGGTTGCGCCATTCCCGGTGACAATTTATCAGACGACCTTGCGCACGCCGCCCTTGGAAGCGCTTTCGGCCATGCCTTCGAGGTTCTTGCGCAGCCAGCGGTGCGCCGGACTGCGACCATCGCGTTCGTGCCACAACATGTCCAGGTGAACAGCTGGCAACTGCAACGGCAGCTCTTTCCAGATCAGGACATCCGCCATGCCGGTCGATACCAGCAAGTGCTTCGGCAACACGGTGATCAGGTCCGAATTGGCCACCACCCGGCCAGCCGTGAAGAACTGATTCACCGTCAGCAGGATGCGCCGTTCGCGGCCCATCTGACCCAGCGCTTCGTCCACCAGACCGTGGGCGCGGCCCGAGAAGCTCACCAGCAGGTGATTCGCCTTGCAATACGTGTCGAGATCGAGCTTTTCCTTGGCCAGCGGGTGATCCTTGCGCATCACGCACACGTAGACGCCCGAATACAGCCGTTCGTGGCGGATCGGCGAACCGGTTTCGTACGACAACTGCGCTGCCACCCCGGGGAAGAAACCCACCGCCAGGTCGATATCGCCACGCAGCAGCATCGGCCTTGGCTCGCGCGTGGTCAGCGGCACCATGCGGATGTTCACGCCCGGCGCCTCGCCTTCAATTGATCGCATGAGCGACGGCAGCCACAGGGCGGCGGTGGCATCGGCCATCGCCATCCGGAACGTGGCCTGCGCCTTGGAGACGTCGAACGTTTCCGGCATCACGGCGGCTTCGAGCGCTGCCAGCGCCTGGCGTACGGCAGGCCACAATGCTTCGGCGCGCGGCGTTGGCTTGACACCGTAGGCGGTGCGGATCAGGAGTTCATCCCCCAGGCTTTCGCGCAATCGCTTGATGGCATTCGAGACTGCAGGCTGGGTCATGGCCAGATGGCCGGCGGCGCGCGTCAGGTTCTGTTCGGTCATGACGGCATCGAATACGCGCAGCAAATTCAGGTCTAGCGTCAGAAAGCTCATGGGATTCGGGATAAAACTGTCGTGAATACAAGTGTACCTCAACTCATTCACAAACAGTATAAGTGCCATCAGCGATGGGAATTAGATTTATATGTTGCAATGCACTAGAGTTATCCACAATCATAGAACGAGTACATCATGTCTTCCACCGCCACCCTAGTTCAAGCCGCCAGCGCAGTGCCCTACAGCCTGTTGTTCAGCATGACCGTATATCTCGCCCTGTTCGGCGGGATCGCCCTGTTTTTCCGACCGCTGCTGGTCGGCATCGGCCGCGCGCTGTACTTGACGGTGCGCCCACGTCGCAGCAAGTCGGCTCGGCCGTCGACATCAGTTTGATGATGCGCCCTCACTGATCTGCTCTTCCCCTCGCTGAAACGCGGCACCGGACACGGTAGCCGCGTTTTTTTTCGTCTGTTGCTTGGTATTCCAGCAAAGCACGCCCAACTCTCTTGGCTTTGATGGTGACTCGATGTCAACTGGATTTTCTCGGAGGATGTATTTAACGAAGTTCACATAGAATTACATTTATCTGAAGTAGCATACTGCTTAAATATTGATTTTAGACCCATGAAGCATTTAAATATGCAGATTAAGACCTTTTTTAGAAGAACTTGAAGAAATATATAAGTATCTTGGTATTAGCCATAAATTAGATAAAAATAGAATTAATTGATCATTAAAGGCGAATTTAATCATCTTATACCGTATTTTAAAAGAAGTTCACATTTATTACTATTCATATGATAACCATAAGTAGTAAAAATGACGTCGTTAAATTTACTACTGAAAGTAGCAAGTAACATTAACCATGTAGAACGTGAGAAGGTAGACGGGATGCAAGGCGGCGTCAGGACGCGAACGAACGCCGCCAGCGTGTCAAGCCAGCTGGCGGTGAAGCGATGCAGTGAGGGAAAAGCAAGCCGACAGGAGGCGTCGGCCAGAGAGGCGATCAGGCGGCGGCTTTGTCGGCCGTCAGACGTTCGTACTTGATGAGAAGTTCTTCGCGCGATTCGCGCCAGGCCGGGTCGAGCGGAATGCATGCGACCGGGCACAGGAGTTGGCACTGCGGTTCTTCAAAGTGACCCACACACTCGGTGCACTTGTTCGGATTGATCTGGTAATACTCGTCGCCCATCGAAATGGCATCGTTGGGGCATTCGGGTTCGCAGACGTCGCAGTTGATGCAGTCGTCGGTAATCAGAAGGGCCATGGTACTTCCAGGTAAATCAGGCGACCGGTGCTGGGGGCAGGCTGGCGATCTTGTTTTGCAGCCAGCGGTCGACCGATGGGAAAACGAATTTGGACACGTCGCCGCCCAGCATGGCGATCTCGCGCACGATGGTGCCCGAAATGAACTGGTACTGGTCGGACGGGGTCAGGAACAGGGTTTCGACATCCGGCAGCAGGTAGCGGTTCATGCCCGCCATCTGGAACTCGTATTCGAAATCGGATACCGCGCGCAGGCCACGCACGATCACGCGGGCGTCGTGCTTGCGCACGAAGTCCTTGAGCAGGCCCGAGAAACTCTCGACCTGCACGTTCGGATAATGGCCCAGCACTTCATTGGCGATCTCGAGGCGCTCTTCAAGCGTGAAGAAGGGACGCTTGTTCCGGCTATCGGCAACGCCGACCACCAGACGGTCGAACAGGCCGGATGCGCGGCGTACCAAATCCTCGTGGCCGCGGGTGAGCGGATCGAAAGTACCTGGATAAACAGCTACAACCATTGCGGCTCCTGTGAAAAATACACCGTGATAGAACGCGCATTATGCCTTAAATACCCGGCATTCGCCCCAGCTTGGGGCGCGGTTTGCCCAATGGCTGTGCAGTTTCCACAGCCTTTCAACAACTCATGCCTGCTTTTCTTGCAGCTTGAGCAGATGATAGTAGACCATGCCGGCCTTGTCGGCACGTACTGCCTCCCAGCCTGCCAGCCAGTCGGGCACGTCTTCACCGTCGGCCAGCAGCGGCGCTTCGGCTTCCGCATACACCATGCCGCCCTCGTTTAGCAGCGCCGCGCACAACGGCAAGGTCTTGGCCAGCAAGTCTTGCTGGTACGGCGGATCGAGAAAGATCACGTCGAAGCGCTGGCCACGGCTGGCCAGGTCACGTACGAGCGTCAGGGCGTCGGCACGCAGGATGGTGACGTTGGTCGCCTTGAGCTTGTCGCGGTTTGCTTCCAGCTGGCGTACTGCCGGGCTGTGGTTGTCGACCATCAGCACCGACGCCGCACCGCGGCTGGCCGCTTCGAAGCCCAGCGCTCCGGAACCGGCGTACAGGTCGAGCACGCTAGCAGCATCCCAGTCATTGCCGAGCTGGTGATTGATCCAGTTGAAGACGGTCTCGCGGACGCGGTCCGGCGTGGGCCGCAGGCCAAGGGCGTCGACGACGGGGAGAAGGGTTCGTTTGAAGGCGCCGCCGATGATGCGGACCTGGTGCTGCGCCATGCGCGGCGCGCCGTGCGGCTTGAGGCCGGCAGGCTTGGAGTTGATGGACTTTCTGTGCATGGGCGGCACTATAGCATGGGGTTTACATGCGATTGCGTGCCGCCCTTCAGGTGCTTTTTTGCGTGCTTATTTACCTGCAGCCAGCGCGTCGAGATCACCGATCCAGCCCTGGATGCGCTCCTGCGCATGGGCTTTCTGCTGGGGCGTCGCGATCCGGATCGCCGTCAGGATGAACTTGGTAGTGTGATCGATGCTGGCATCATAGAAACCCTTGCGCTCCGGCGAGTCCATGCGGCTGGACATCTCCCGCATCAAGCCCGATACGCGCGCTGCAGCTTGCTCGCGGTTGAGTTTCTTTTGCTGAATCTCGGTCAGTACCGCCAGCACACGGCGCTGGCGATACTGGCGCTCTTCCAGCCACAGGTTGTTGTCCAGCGGACGCAGGTCGGACGCGCGGCGCAGGGTTGCCTCCTGTTCGCTGCTGAAGTTTCCGAACCACAGTTCCATTTGCTCCATCGATTTCTTGAAACGGGCGCGTTGGCGCTTGTCGGCACTGCCATCGATGAACTTGCGGCGGTATTCGTCGTTCTTGTCCTTGAACTTGCGCTCCATGTGGGTGATCTGCTCGGGTGTGATCGACATGGCGAGCGTCGTCAGCTCCGGCACGGCGCGCTGGCCCAGGCGATCGGCGCGTACCCGGATCTCGCGATAGGCGCCGAGCAGGTCGGCCTGGGTCGGGTTGCCAGCCAGCTGGCGCTTGAACGTGCCCAATAATGCAGCATAGTCACGCAATTCGGTCTTGCGATGCCATTGGAATACGGCTTTGATATCGCGCTTGGCCACATCCGCTTGTTGACCTTCGAAGTCGACATACGAGTTCATCCACCAGTACAGTAAAGTGTCACCTTGGTTGTACGAGAAGCGAATCGAGCTGCAACCGGCGGCCATGACCGTCATGGCAAGCAGCAGGAGTGCGAACGCACGTCGGAACGCGCCATCGCGCATGCTAAAATTTTTCATATATTCAACTTTTTGAGAACGGCTTATGAACGTTGTGATCCTCGCCGCCGGTATGGGCAAACGCATGCAGTCTGCCTTGCCGAAAGTACTGCATCCATTGGCTGGTAAGCCCCTTTTGCGCCACGTCATCGATACCGCGCGTGGCCTGAGTCCGCAGAAATTATGCGTGATTTATGGACATGGAGGCGCAGCGGTGCCAGAGATGGTCGCAACAGTGGCAGAATCCACCGGCAGCATGATCGATACCGCGCTGCAGGAGCCGCAGCTGGGTACCGGTCACGCCGTCATGCAGGCGCTGCCGCAACTGGACGATGATCAGCCGACGATCGTGCTGTACGGCGACGTGCCCCTGACCACGATCGACACGCTGCGCCGCCTGGTCGAGGCCGCAGGTAGCGACAAGCTGGGTATTCTCACCGTCGAGCAGGCCAATCCGTTCGGGCTGGGCCGCATCGTGCGTGAAGACGGCAAGATCGTGCGCATCGTCGAAGAGAAAGATGCGACCGAGGCCGAACGCGCCATCAAGGAAATCAATAGCGGCATCATGGCAATTCCGACCCGCCACCTCAAGAAGTGGCTGGCGGCGCTGTCGAACACCAATGCCCAGGGCGAGTACTACCTCACCGACATCGTCGCCCAGGCCGTGGCCGACGGCGTGCCGGTCGTCTCGAGCCAGCCATCCGGCGAATGGGAAGTGGCGGGCGTGAACAGCAAGGTGCAGTTGGCCGAGCTCGAGCGCCGTCACCAATTGAACATTGCCCACGCGCTGCTGGAACGTGGTGTGACGTTGATGGATCCGGCACGCATCGATGTGCGCGGTGAACTCATTTGCGGCCGCGATGTCACGATCGATGTGGGTTGCGTGTTCGAAGGCCGCGTCGAGCTGGCCGACGGCGTGCGTATCGGCGCGCACTGCGTGCTGGTCAACGCCACCGTAGCCGTGGGCACCAATATCAAGCCGTTCTGCCATATCGAGGACGCCACGATCGGCGCCGCCTCGCAGATCGGTCCGTACGCCCGCCTGCGGCCGGGCACGGCACTTGGCGAAGATGTCCACATCGGTAACTTTGTCGAGGTCAAGAACAGCACGGTCGCCGCGCACAGCAAGGCCAATCACCTGGCGTACGTGGGCGACGCCACGATCGGTTCGCGCGTCAACATCGGCGCCGGCGTCATTACCTGCAACTATGATGGCGCCAACAAGTTCCGCACCGTCATCGAGGACGACGTGTTCGTTGGCAGCGACACCCAGCTGATCGCGCCGGTCACGGTCGGCAAGGGCGCGACGCTCGCAGCCGGCACGACGCTGACCAAGGATGCGCCGGCCGGCAAGCTGACCATCTCGCGCTCGAAGCAAGTCACCATCGACAGCTGGAAGCGTCCGGTGAAAATCAAGAAGTAATCCACCGGCCGTGCACAGGCTAATCACAGGAAATGAACAAGATAAACACAGGGTAATACCCTGCTTATCCCATGTTCTTCCCTGTGGTCATCCACATTGTTATCCACAGACATTCGCGGGGCTTTCTGGCCTGATTACACGGCAATGCGCGTCTCGAACTTGCTGCGGTGGGTCGCAAAATAGGTCTTCACATTACGTACATTGGCGTGCGCGGTGAATAGCCGGTGTGCCAGCTCGTGGTAGGCCGGCATGTCGGCCACCTGCACGATCAGCACGAAATCCGGCCCGGGCGACACGCGGTAGCACTGCAACACCGCTCCTTCCGTGTCCGCCAATTTCTCGAATTCGGCCATGCGCTCGGCGGCCTGCACATCGAGCGTGATCTCGACGATGGCACTCAGGCTTGCCCCCACCTTCTCGGGCGCAACGATGGCCACCTGGCGCTGGATGACGCCGCTGTCCGTCATGTTCTTCACGCGGCGCAGGCAGGTCGGCGGCGACACGTGCACCTGCTCCGCCAGTTGTGCGTTCGTCTGCGATGCGTCAGCCTGCAGAATGGTCAGAATGCGACGATCGACGTCGTCAAGAACGGGCGGAGCATTGTTTGGCATGAAATTTAACAGTGTTTGAGGCTAATTTTTGAAACAGGATTTCACCGAGCACGGTTGGTGAAATAATATGACGAATTTAGCTGCACACTGTACGCTTATTTCATGCTAATTGCTCTACGATAATACTCATTGAATATTTTGAAGTGAGGTTAGCCATGTGCGGTATCGTCGGAGCAGTCGCAAAACGCAACATTACCCCTGTCCTGATCGAGGGTCTCAAGCGCCTCGAGTACCGGGGCTATGACTCCTGCGGCGTGGCCGTCCACCTCGATGGCCGCCTGACCCGTTCGCGCTCGACGTCGCGCGTGGCCGAACTGGAAGCGCAGGTCAAGGAAGCGCATCTGGAAGGCTTCACCGGGATCGCCCACACCCGCTGGGCCACCCACGGCGCGCCGGCATCGCACAATGCTCACCCGCACTTCTCGCCAAGCGAAGACAACGCGCGCATCGCACTGGTTCACAACGGCATCATCGAAAACCATGACGAACTGCGCGCCGAGCTGACCGCCCTGGGCTACGTCTTCATGAGCCAGACCGACACCGAGGTCATCGCCCACCTGGTCGACCACATGTACAACGGCGACCTGTTCGAGACCGTGCAGCAAGCGGTCAAGCGCCTGCACGGCGCCTACGCCATCGCCGTGTTCTGCCGCGAAGAACCGCACCGCGTGATCGCCGCGCGCCAGGGCTCGCCACTGATCGTCGGCGTGGGCAAGGACGAGAATTTCGTTGCCTCCGACGCGATGGCGCTGGCCGGCACGACCGACCAGATCATCTACCTGGAAGAAGGCGACGTGGTCGACCTGCAACTGGCGCGCTACTGGATCGTCGACGTCGACGGCCGCCCGGTCGAGCGCGAAGTCAAGACCGTGCACGCCCACACCGGCGCGGCCGAACTCGGCCCATACCGCCACTACATGCAGAAAGAAATCTTCGAGCAGCCACGCGTGATCGGCGACACGCTCGAAGGCGTCACCGGCATCATGCCGGAACTGTTCGGCGACGGCGCCTTCGCGGTGTTCAAGAAAATCGACCGCGTGCTGATCCTGGCCTGCGGCACCAGCTACTACGCGGGCCTGACCGCCAAGTACTGGATCGAATCGGTCGCCAAGGTGCCTGTGAGCGTCGAGATCGCCAGCGAATACCGCTACCGCGACAGCGTGCCGCATCCGGACACGCTGGTCGTGACCATCACCCAGAGTGGCGAGACGGCCGACACCCTTGCTGCACTCAAGCACGCGCGCAGCCTGGGCATGGAACACACGCTGACCATCTGCAACGTCTCGACGAGCGCCATGGTGCGCGAATGCAAGCTGGCCTACATCACCCGCGCCGGTGTCGAAGTCGGCGTGGCCTCGACCAAGGCCTTCACGACCCAGCTGGCCGCCCTGTTCCTGCTGACGCTGACGCTGGCCCAGGTCAATGGCCGCCTGACCGATGCCGAAGAAGCTGAGCACCTCAAGCAGATGCGTCACTTGCCGGTCGCGCTGGCCGCCGTGTTGGCACTCGAGCCGCAGATCATCGCCTGGGCCGACGACTTCGCCCGCAAGGAAAACGCCCTCTTCCTGGGCCGCGGCATTCACTACCCGATCGCACTCGAAGGCGCGCTGAAGCTCAAGGAGATTTCGTACATCCACGCCGAAGCGTATCCGGCCGGCGAACTCAAGCACGGCCCGCTGGCGCTGGTGACCGAAGAAATGCCCGTGGTCACGATCGCACCGAACGACGCGCTGCTGGAAAAGCTGAAGTCGAACATGCAGGAAGTGCGCGCGCGTGGTGGTCAGCTGTACGTGTTTGCCGACGTCGATTCACGCATTACGTCGGGCGATGGCCTGCACGTGATTCGCTTGCCTGAGCACTATGGTTTGTTGTCACCAATCCTGCACGTGGCCGCGCTGCAGTTGTTGGCGTATCACACGGCGCTGGCGCGTGGCACCGATGTGGACAAGCCGCGTAATCTGGCGAAGTCGGTGACGGTGGAGTAAGCGTTAACTCGTAAAAGCACTGCTGTCCTAAAGAAAAAAAAAAGAGAATTATACCCGGCTAAGATAGTCGAACTGCCTAACTACTCGCGATGCGGATAATTCTCCCTTTGTATGGGCCATGAAATTTTAAGGAAGTTTATAGATAATTTCTTATTTTCAAGAAAATATTCTTTAGTGACGTATGCTGATGTCGTTTTGTGGCACGTAAATTCGATAACAAGTGGACACTCGTCCCGCAAATTTTCCAATTCACTGTTTCTCGTTGGAATTCCCCGATGAGCTTTTACGGAGTTGGTTTTGGCGATTGGCTGTACTTAACGCTAATTCGTCACTTACTTCGTTTCGAGGCAATTGGGCTCAATCTCAATGTTGAACTTGCGGTAGCCGACCCTTTGAATGGTGCGGATTATATGAGCAAAATTTTCAAGGTATTAGGACACAAATATGAAGCAACCGTCCCATGCTTCGACGAGGAATATAATCGCACGACACTCGACAGATTCATAACATCGACTCCCAAGCTAAATCCGCTCTTTAGCCTGTTTTGCAAGTACCTCGGATACATGCGGAGATGAGGATCCCATTCCATGCAGTATAGAGTACGACGCTGTCCACAAAGTGCCGTCTAGTCAGGCATGGGTTCCCGCCCATACTGTTTAGAGACTGGCCCACACGCTCATTGTGGACACTTCGGTTCTCGCCAAACAAGGGCTAGGATACGTTCAACCGATGCCACTGGCAGGCATTGAGCGTATGCGACCGCCTTGCCCACACGCTCATTGCGGACACTTTGGTTCTCGCCAAACGAGGGTCAGGATGCATTCAACCGATGCCACCGGCAGGCGTGGAGCGCATGCAACACGCTGGGTTGGCAACCGCAGCCTTCGAAGTCTAACTTTGGGCCATGGGCTTTTTGAGTGTCATGATGAAATATTGCTTATAAGAAAGTACCCTTCTTGCGCTTCGCAGGTTGCACGTTGTCTGAAAGATGAGCTGTCGCTGAAGTTCAACAAGGGGCATTCATTCGCCTAATGGCGCTAGACATTGGCTATAATGGTCGCCCAAAAGGCGACCAAAATGAAGCCATAGCGTGCTTATACAAAATAATCTATGAATACCGAAACCATTGTTCAGAAAATCTGGAGCTTATGCAATATTTTGCGTGGGGATGGCGTGAGTTATCACGAATACATTTCCGAGTTGACTTATTTGCTATTTCTGAAAATTGCTGAAGAAAATAAATCCGAAAAATACTTGCCCGAGGGTAGACGGTGGGGAGATTTAATAAATTTCAAAGGCGATGATCTGCTTAGCTTCTATCGGGAAATGCTGACGTACTTGGGTGAACATGCACCTGACGAGCAGGTTCGTAAGATCTACGCTTTTCCGACTACTGTATTTTCTCATTCAGAAAACCTCAAGGCGGTCATTCATGGCATTGCAAAATTAGACTGGCATGCTTTTGGCATGGACCGTATGGGAGATATTTACGAGGGTCTCCTGGCCAAGAATTCTCAAGACGCACGCTCTGGAGCTGGCCAGTATTTTACTCCTCGTCCATTGGTTGACTGCATCGTTCGGTTAGTGAGTCCTGCACTTGGCGAAGTTATTCAAGATCCGGCAATGGGAAGTGGCGGATTTCTAATTTCCGCAGATCAAAGCGTTAGATTAAACTCGACAAAGAATTCATATGCCGCGACCCCTCCCTTTTACGAAGGTGTTGAAATCGAAAAAGGTACATATCGAATCGCATTGATGAATGCTTTTCTTCACAGAATTAGCTCCAGTCTCATTCTCGGCGATGCCTTGACGGAAGATGCAAACGGCCTGAGCGAAGCGGACGTTATTCTTGCAAATCCGCCTTTCGGTGTGAAAAGTGGCAGCGCTAGGCTGCAACGCGACGATTTTTCTTTTCCGACAGCAAATAAGCAGCTTGCCTTCTTGCAGCACATATATTTAGCTCTTAAGCCGGGCGGACGCGCCGCTGTGGTATTGCCAGATAATGTTTTATTCGAAGACGGTGTCGGTAAGAAAATTCGACAGGAACTGATGAGCCTGTGTCAATTGCATACCATTCTTCGCCTCCCGTCGGGGATTTTCTACAGCCCCGGTGTGAAGACAAACGTTTTATTCTTTTCACGATGTGAAGATGGCCAGAAAGGCACTCAATCGGTCTGGATCTACGACATGCGCTTCGATGCCCCCCGGTTCGGCCGGAAACGCCCTTTGTCCGATAGCGACTTCGCGAAGTTTGAAAAGGCATTTGGAAAGGATCCACGCGGACTCGCAAAACGGAGCACCGACGGATTCGAGGGACGTTGGAAGTGTTTCAGCCGTCAACAAATTTCGGATAGGAATGATAGTCTGAACCTTGCATGGTTGGGAGATGGCTCAGATCAAGATGAAGCAATGACTGAACCTGACGAGATTGCTCTTGTTATTCAAGATCATCTTCGGGCTGCCTTACGAGAAATAGAAGCCGTGACCAACGAACTCGCTGAAGCTGATGAGGCTGGTGAGGTTGTTAGATGAATGAAGCTCGTTGGACGCTGCCGCCCAAGTGGGTGTGGGCTCGTGCAGGCGAAATTGCAGATATCATCGGTGGTGGAACCCCATCCAGCAAGGATGAAAGCAACTTCGCTGACAGCGGAATCCCATGGATTACACCCGCTGATCTCACTGGCTTTGAAGGACCCTACATTTCAAAGGGGCGGCGGGATTTGTCTGAGAAGGGGTACGCAAGCAGCGGGGCACAATTGGTTCCTGAAGGGGCTGTCCTCCTTTCATCTCGCGCTCCGATCGGATACTGCGCAGTCGCTGCAAACGAACTGTCAACAAGCCAAGGATTTAAGACTCTATTACTTCGTGACGGTATGCTGCCGCAGTTTGTCAGGTACTACCTTCTAGGAGCAAAAGACTATGCAGAAAGCCTAGCGAGCGGCACCACATTCCTTGAATTGTCCAAATCACGGATGGGGGACATTCAAATCCCGATCGCACCGCTCGCGGAGCAAAAGCGTATTGTCGACAAACTTGATCTTTTGACGAGTCGCATTGCGTTGGCTCGCTCTGAGCTTGCATGTCTGCCAGCTTTGTTGAAGCAGTACAGAAGCTTGCTACTTCAGTCCGCATATGACGGCAGTATGGTAGGTAATAAAACTATCAAGCTTCAAGCCCTGAGGGAATGTGTTTCCACCCTTAGGTATGGGACTGCGCGGAAATCGTTTGAACATGGCGCCGGCACGCCCATTCTACGAATTCCCAACGTCAGTCGGGGGGGAATTGACCTGTCTGAGCTTAAATATTCCGAGCTCGACGAAAAAGAGTTCGAAAAGCTTAGATTAGAGATTGGAGATCTGCTTGTAGTTCGCTCCAATGGGAGTCCAGAATTAGTAGGGCGACCCGCAGTGGTCGGTGAAAGTGCAGCAGGAATGGCTTACGCTGGATACTTAATTCGGATTCGGCCGCAACTCGACAACGTGGTTCCGCAGTTCTTGGCATACATGTTACAAGCGCCTCAGCTTCGTACGAAAATAGAGGCAGAGGCAAGATCGACCAGCGGGGTGCACAACATAAATGCACAGGAACTGTCGGCATTGCCAATACCCCTATTTTCCTTAGCCGAACAGGAAAAGATAGTAGAGAAGTTAGACGCCGCCTTCACATGGTTGGAGAGAATTGAAGTCGAGGGCACTAGTGCCGAAACCCACCTAACAAACCTTTATAACGCCCTCCTTGCGAAAGCGTTCAAAGGTGGTCTTGCCACTCAGAGTAGCGATGATGAATCGGGAGAGGTTTTGCTTAAAAAAATGCGCGAGACGCCCCTGCGTCAAACTAACAGTGTTTCCATGATTGTGAAGAAAGTAGTTGCTGTGACAAAAAATGCGCAGGAGTCGCTGCTTCTTGACAGTGAAGGCTGGCCAGAGCTAGGCCTTTCATTTGATGAAATTTCAAAGCGAGTTCCTCTCGCACATGATGACATGCGCGATGCGTTATTTGCTTTGCTAAGCGGTAAGTCCCCCAAGCTAAGGCAGGTATTTGACAAAGCTGAAGGACGTATTCGGCTTTTGAGGAATGCGAAATGAGGTTGCGACGACTGAAGATTCTTGAATCAGGAGCCGGTGGCGGGCTTTTCGACGGGGCAGACATATCATTTGGCCGCGAAACCAAAGATAGCGACTCTGAAGCACTTGCTCCGCTCTGTCTCATCGGTCCAAATGGCTCGGGGAAGTCGCAATTTCTTCAACTTATTGCCGAAATTTTTCAAGCCGCATGGCACGCCCACGATCGGAAGCAAGAAAGGTTGAGTGCGAACGAACAGTTGCTGTTCGATCTGACCTACTCAATCGTGCCAGAGGGCGCAAAGAAGGAAGAGGAAGTGCGTTTAGTCAGAACCATGAAGGCACGTTCACGCGGGCCGATTGAGCTTTACCGTGGGGATGAACTAGTGGCAGCCTCCAGCATAGAGTTTGCTCGATATCTACCTCCGCTCATAGTTGGCTATACGTCAGGCGATAACGAAACACTTAGCCTGCCTTTCTTGGCCAGTCGGGCAGGGTATGCCGATGATGTGGCCAAAGCAGCTCTGAGAAAAGTGGTTGATGGCGAGATCGCCGACAACCGTATGATGCTGATCGATTATGGGACCAATCTTGAGGTTCTTTTTGCCAATATGATTCTTGGTAAATTGTTAGTCCGCAATGAAATCATCAAGCATGCAAACCTGACTGATTTGGCATCATGCCGATGCACACTTCGTTTAGCTCACTCTGCCATCAAGAAGGCTCCAGCAGTACAGGTCCGTAGAACTGGAAGGAAAGGGATACAACTTACCTCGGAACTGGAAGAAATCGTTGACCGACTGAAGAGGATTTCAACTTGTTGGCACGAGGACGTGGAGACCGAAACATACACGTTCGATTTCTTTATTTCGGATGCCACGCGTGAGGCATTTGGACATTTTTGGAGCAGCAGTATTTCGCTCTATCGAGATCTTCATAAACTTGCCCTTTTGAATGATTTGGCAATTCCCAGGCCGGCACGCAGGCGTTTGGAGCGAGCGGTAAAAGAGCGACGATTTGCATTGCGGCTGCCAGAGCCGCAGCAAGAAGATATGGTTTTTGGATTCGAGGAAGTGCGTTTCTCCCCAAAAAATCTAGAACGTGCGCCGGTTGACTATGTGTCGCTGTCGGATGGTGAGCACCAGCAAGCGCTAGTGCTGGGTGTCTATGCGATGGTTAGCGAAACTAATGCTATTTTTCTCCTTGATGAACCAGAGTCGCATTTCAATCCAATTTGGAGGGTAATGTTCATTCAACGTTTAAAAAGATTAACAGGCAAGCGCTTAAACCAAGAGCTGGTACTGACGACGCACGCACCCTTCGTACCTTCAGACATGCCACGTGAGAGCATTATGATTTTTGTAAGGAACGGTGAGAAGGCGGCGGTTGAGCAACCAAAGATTGAGACGTTCGGCGCTGAGTACGATCGCATTCTTGAAATGTGTTTTCAGATACGGCCTACAAGTTCGCTCATCGCGGAACAAGAAATTGAAAAGTTGCTTGAGTCAAATGACATTGGCGTTGTAGAGGACGGTCTGGCAGAGCTGGGACCTTCAATTGGTAAGGCACTCGTAGCTGACCATCTGCGCAAACTTCATAAGACTTAATATTTAATATGCTTTTTGCGCTTTCGCTTAAGGGCCTTGAACACAATTGGCTAAGCCCCACAGTTGTGACTGCAGTTCTGGATGGATTAGATGCCATAGATGCTGGTAAAGCGGTCGTCAAATGGCCCACCGGCGCACCTGCCGAGCGCCAGGACTGGCTTAAGCGCCGACATGGTTTTCGCAAAAAAATCCATGCATTTTGGAAGGAATATCGAGGGTTAGCGGCTCACCAGAAAGCAATAGTTCGGAAGGCTCTAACGGATCAGACCAACTTGCCGGCCATTCTGTCCAACGACCAAGCCTGTGGCGTTGTGCAAGCTTTGCCGGCAATGGAGAAGGCAATATCTGATCTGTTTGTCTACATGTTCGGTCAGCTAAAGAGCTCCGACGAGAATGCGAAGTGCATTCGCGACGAACAGTACTCGGCAATCTATGACGAGCTGCCGCGAAAGATTTGTCCTTTTTGCGGGCTGCTTCATTTTCGCGGACCTAATGGCCCTCGTCATGCTCTCGATCACTTTATGCCTATCTCGATCTATCCATTTGCGGGCGGCGACTTGAGGAATCTTCCGCCGATGTGTGACGAGTGCAATGAGACATTCAAAAAGGCAGTTGACATCCTGTACACCCCCGCTAAAGTAAGACGTCGATGCTCAGATCCTTACGCAGGTCCTACGTATGAAGTCAGACTCTCTCAAAGTGTATGGTCAGCAGGCAAGAAAGAGAGAGGTTTTCGCTTGCCGCAGTGGCAGATTGATTTTGTAAATGGACCGCCAGAACAGGCTGAATCTTGGGACGCGATTTTTAAAGTTCGTGAGCGGTACAGCCGGGATGTATTAGATGCCGACTTCTTAACTTGGATAGGTAATTTTGCAAGATGGTTCAACGTCCAAGCTGACGCGACGCGGGATGCTGACGGCATAGTGGCCAAAATTCAGCCTTATATCGACATGGCTATCCAAGAGAAGTTCGGAGACAGGGCCTTCTTAAGGGCAGAAGTATTCCGTCTCGTCAAGACTACCTGCGCCAGTATTCAGCACGGGGACGAAGTAAAAAACTGGCTGCTTTCCATGGTGGAAAATATCGGTTAGTGCCTCATTAATTACCTAACGCCTAAATACTCGACCAGAAATAAACGTGAATTTTCGCAAAAAGAACTGGATGCGGTGCAAGCACGAGCCAACGCAGCAGTGCCGGTTCTGAGAGCCAAAAACACGCTTATTTTTGGGAGTACTTAGTTGTCCAAGCTTTTTACCAAATTAGTGAGGATGGACAACTCGGCACGATTCAGTAAATGCTCCGCAGAATCCGAAATTAACTCCCTTGAAGCGGCAGTTACTGCGGAGAGTGATGTGGCCCTACGTTTGATACCGGCCGCCTGGTTTCCCGGTTAGCCGCGATGCCGGCAATGTATTTTTGAAGCTTGACAACCTCTTTACGCCAGTACACATCGCGCTGTGCCTCCTTCACCGATCGTCCGGTCAAACTCTCCACTAGATTCCAAAAGCCTGCAGAAGGCTTGCCTTTGTTTGGCCCCGTCTTGTTGATCACAACGGCGGAAAGCAATGCTCTGCAATTTTGGTCTTGTAGTGTCGCCTCGCTGATCGTTCCAAGCAGTGCTCCAACATGTTGCCGGTCCCGGGCTAACTGATTGGAAAGGCCAAACGGCCTCATGATGTGAGCGCCGTATTCAAGCAACCGAGAAGAGTCGTTAGCAAAGTTGTTGTTTAGCAGGCTGTCGACGATATGTTCACGAAGTGAATCCTCGTTAGCGGCATTGCGCCGACGCTCGCGCTCGCCACGCTTTGTGGCTAGACTCCGAACCGACACTTCGGTGAGGCCATTGATTGTCGTGTCGTCCATCTTAATCTTGAGCAGAGTCAGCTCATCGCCCTCGTTGGCAATGGCTATCAGCCTAGCGCGGCTGAGATCAAGCATTTCGCCAGCCAGCTTTAATGGAACCATGCCGCCGACGGCGCCGTCCTGGAACGCCCTATGGAACTCGGAGGGTGACTGAAAAGTGATGATTCCCACACTATTCCCCCATTTGACAGATATATAGAGTCAAATATAACACGCTTTATTAGGAGTTCATGCAATCCGTGCGTTATAGAAGCGCAAATCGCTTCCCAGAATCAGGTGGGCTTTGTTGCACAAATCGGCCGGTGTGGCGTTCGAGCGTGGGCGCGGGGTAAACTGTCGGCATGAGTGCCCCAGCAAAACTAAGTACCGAATGATCAACTGGAAAGACTACAACACGGCGCTGAAGGCGCGTGGCTCCCTGCTCATCTAACTGGACAAGGACATGTGATGGCACGGCAGTGCAAGCGGCAAGCGTGGCCGCCGTCCGAAGTACAGCGATGCGGCGATCCAGTTCTGCTTGACGATCAAGGGCTTGTTCAATCTCGCCCCGCGCTAGGCAATGGGTATGGCGCAAAGCATGCTCAAACTTGCTGGCCTGGACTGGCAGGTGCCCGACTTCAGACCGTTAGCCGTCGCCAAAAGCATCTTTCGGTGACGATCGGCACGCAGCCGACAACAAAAGGATTGCACCTCTTGGTCGACAGTATCGGCATCAAGATGCTGGGTGAAGGCGAGTGGCAGACCAAAAAGCATGGGGCCGACTACCGTCGCCAGTGGCGCAAGGTCCACCTTGGCATTGATGCGGCTACACTGGAAATCCGGGCTATCGAAGTAACCGACAACGTTACCGGTGATGCGCCGATGCTATCGTGCTTGCTCGACCAGATTCCCGCCGATGAGATCGTCGCCAGCGTCAGCGGCGATGGTGCCTACGACACCAAAGGCTGTCACGAAGCGATTGCGCAACTTGTGGCGCAGGCGATTAACCCCACTCGCAATAACGCCAAGCCATGGAAGGTCCAGCGTCCTGGCGCCCAAGCCCGTAACGCTATCCTGGCAGCTACGCGCCGGCTTGGCAGGAAAATCTGGAAGAAGTGGAGCGGCTTTCACCGGCGCAGCCTTGTCGAGACCAGGATGCGTTGCTTCAAGCTGCTTGGGGAACGCGTCATGGCGCGTGACTTCTACCGCCAAGTCGCCCAACTGCAAGTGCGTGTCGCTATCCTCAATCGGTTCACCCGGTTGGGCACGCCCACAACGGTGGTGGTAACCATGCCGTAATTCCACCTGGGGTTTGGGGAATTACGAACTTTGCTGATTTATGCAACAAAGCCTTTAATAGCTGTCATACAAGCTACAAATAATTTCCTTCTTAGAGAATCCAAACTCCTTCTGGACTTGTCGTTGTTTGCAAACAGTGACCACGTATTTTTTCCTTTTCTTATCTATTCTAAGTATTAGTTTATCTGTGCCATGCAGCTCTCGCAAATGCTTCTGAATTTGCTCGATCTTCCTAATTTCGTTATCATACGCGCACCAGGCTCTAAGAGGAAGCTTCCCATAGTCAATACCATTGAGCACACACGACGCTATTGCACTGTTCTGATTGTTGCTAAGAGCATAACTCGAGCCATCCTCTCGTTCGCCATGTGCAGGCGCGATTAGGTTGAATTGATAACGGTCATCGTTGGCAAATCTCTTAAATTCTTTGTCATCAATTCTCGCGGTATTTCTAGCTTGAATAGATTGCGTATAGCGAAAAAGTTCGGTAGGCCAGTTTTTCTCGGCGATCGACACCATCTCCTGAGCTTTATAAATATTGTGATGTGTGCCGATATCTATGGCGTAGAATTTTTCGTCAACGAAGACTCCGAATACTAACTCGTTACCTATACCGCCATCCTTATTTTTTCGAAAATGAAGATGGCGGATATCTAATGTATATAACAAATAATCTATAGAGTTCCAATTTTTCAGGCTCTTGCTCATGTATAAATTGATATCAAGCCCATCTTCGATAGCTTTTTTCAGATTGAGCCAGTCTTTGTTCTTTTGCCATTCACCATCTTGAATTTTTTTGCTCAAGATAACTTCTCTTTTCTGGACCGGAACTCTTTTATGGTGCAGGCAGCAATAGACGAGTGGCGAGACATCAGGCTGGTACTGCGCCACCTTCTTAACATCCATACCGAATTCTGAAAGAATTCTTTCCTCAAACCAGTCAAACCACTGCTCGGTTAATGACTTATTCATATTAAATTTTTATCCATTAAAAGTTGTCTTGATTAAGAGCAAATTTAACACATCTTTGCAGGCAGCCACGACTGATTCCTTCAAAGTGCTGCTCTACGCGACATCGAGTCAACCGCGCCGCGCCGCGCCGCGCTGCGCTGGCGATAACTTGAGCCGCTCCGAAATGCCATCTGTAGAACTGGCATTTACCTGTATGGAGCTTGGACGCTATCCTGCTGCCAAGCGAGTGTTCGACAAGCTTTCGCAGATAACGGGCACGACTGACTTTACGCGAGCGCTAGCGGCACGCGGACATAAGATGTGTCCCAAGGTCTTCGTCAAGCATGCTTGAGCAAACGCACGCAGGCGCCAGAGCGGTGTAAGCCCACTCTGCCTGAGCTGCGACTTTCCTAAATAGCAATCTGAGCCCACCGAGGCGATGATATTATGCGCAACTGGAAGATTGGTTGAAATTATCGATAGTATTTGTCACTTCACGGATGTGACACGCCGATAAAGCACGCCACAGCGCAATACAACTTTCCAGAAGTGCCGACTGCGCCGCTACTTCGATCGCCGAGTTCCCACGTCGGCCCCGGCCCGCTGCAATCTGCAATTATCTTCAGTACCAATTTCACTCACACCGCCCCCTTGTATCGAACCGTTGGCTCACAAGTGCCTGCGATCGTCGTGTCAACTCTAGCTAGAAAAGTCGGTGTCTGCGATGCAGCGAATGGATGTGTGGACTGGTCTACAAAGTCTTTTTAAATTATTAATTTCTAGTGACTAAGTTAATGCAGCCCGGTCAAGATTCATCTGTAAATACAGCCTCATCAGCGACTTACTGGCTGACACATCCCAATAAACCGACCGTTCTCGGAGCTCACATGACTTCGTTCAAATCTGTTCTGGTTTCCCTTTTTCTGGCTACCTCTGCACTCGTCGGCGCGCCAGCAAGCGCCGTCCCGACGGTGATCACATTCGACGCCGGTGACCCGGTCGGCGGGCTGGGCGTGGGCGCAGTGCTTGGCAGCCAGTACGCCGGCTACGGGGTGACATTTGCTCCCAATGCATTTACGGGAAGCGGAGGACCGACCGGAAACTGGGCAACCAACACGACAATGAGCGTCGTCAGCAGTTCCGGCGACGTTGGCGGGCTAGGCAGTCCATCGCTGGTCAGTGGCAACATGCTGCGCGCCTTCAGCGGCTGGCTGGATGAAAACGGCGACCCAAGCTTCTCGGCTTTCTTTAGTGGCGGCATCAATTCCTTCAGCGCCGACTTTGCTGGCGTGTCCACGCCTGCAGATGTGCGCGTTCTTGCTTACCAGGGAGCGACGTTGCTGGGCACCGTGGTCGGGTCGACCATCGGCCAGTTCAACCTGGCGTTTGCCAGCAGCGTTCAGTTCGACCGCATCGTCATTATCCTGGGCAGCTTCAGTGATTGGGTTGGTATCGATAACATTACATTCGACCGGTCGGCGCCGGCGGACGTTCCTGAACCGGCAACGATGGCAATCATGTCGCTCGGTCTGACGGGCATGGCCTTTGCGCGTCGCCGTCGTGTAAGGTAATTGAAGAAGCCTCACCGTTTTAAACGAAACGGATAGGATTGATGTCTGCCTGCGGTGGCAGGACCGGGGCAGACATCAGCGATCAGCCGCGCGCAATGTAATGTTCGGATGATCAGCAAACACCTGCATCACCAGATCAAAGTAAGTCGGCCCATTCTGCTCAAGGCGCGCCAATGCCGCGTGAATCGGGCCAGGTTTGAACACCTGCGGATGCTCGAGCTTTGCGAGATAGTAAGCACGGGTCGCCTCGAGGCCAAGGGCAACACGGCTACTGTCCATCTGCTGCCAGACGACGATCGCTGGCGACTTGCCGCGCAGGGCTCCATAGCCACCGTATAGCATGTCATCCAGTCCATCCAGGCTGGCGCCAAGCTGCCAGTCCTCGCCCACCATGAAGACGCGGTTGATCTCGTCATACAATGAAGCGATGTCCCGGATGTTGGCGCCGTCAATGATCAGGACCTGCGGTGGCGATTCGGCATGCAAACTCGTGGTGGTTGTCATCGATATCGCATCCCGTAGCAAAAATCTCATATGCGCCCGCATCCACCGGATTCAATGCGGGCCAACCCGGTCAGAACCGGTAAGTACCCGTCAGCCTGACGTTGCGCCCTTCACCCGGCATGATCCAGCACGAGACATGCAAGTGGCTCGACACGAAATAATGCTGGTCGAACGCATTACGTAGTACCAGCTGCACCTCGATCGACTGACCGTGGCCAAGCTTTCTGGCCCAGGTGTGGGTGGCGTCGAAGCGGCCGTAGCCCGGCAGTGTCGTGCCGTTGGCCTCATCGGCGAAGCGCGCTCCTTGCAGGTACAGGCCCGCACCGGTTTTCCAGGCGTCGTTCCAGCGATACTGGCCCCACAAGGTCATGGCATGGCGGGCCACGTTGGGCACGCGCTTGCCGGCATACACGGCATTCTGGCGGTAGGCAGCGTCCGTGTACGCATAGGTTGCCGCAACGTCCAGGTTCGCGGTGACCGATCCGGTCAGCGATGCCTCGATGCCTTGCGAACGCGCCGAACCGTCGACGGTGAAGTCAAAATTATTTGCCCGCGTGCTTTGATCGGCCGAAATCATATTGGTCTGCTGCAGACGATACAGGGCGATATCCCCCATCAACAGTCCTTCCAGCCACAGCGATTTCCAGCCCACTTCCGTTTGCCTGGAAACGCGCGAAGGCAGCGATCGGTTCGAGGACGACGACACCTGGTTCGGCGACATACCGGACGCGATATTCGCGTACAAGGTGTGCTGTGCCGATACGCGGTACAGCACACCCAGTTTCGGCGACCAGCGGGACTCGTCCACTGGCAGCGTGCCTACGGCGCCATACAAGAACTGCTGGTCCGTGTAGCGCAGGCCCGCCACGAGTGACCAGGCCGCAAGATCGATCTGGTCTTGCGCAGAGGCAGCAAGCGAGGTCAGATCTTCGCTCGTGCGCGAACGCGGTAACACCACGCCGGCCGGTGGCGCGGTCACGCGGCCGAACACGGGTGCGTAGACATTGATGGGCGGGCTGGTCGCTGCCGGGACAGTCAAGGCAGGCTGGTCGAGCGTCTCCTTGTACCTGTCCTGCCCGAAGAACAGCTTGTGGGTGATGCCGGCCAGTTCTTGCTTACTGGCCAGCGACATGGCGATGCTGTCGATCCGTCGTTTGGTAGCAGGCTCCTAGGCCGAGACCCTCGCGTAGGTGCCGGCTAGCTGCCCCGCCAACGGCGCGCCGTTCAACAGATTCTTGATCGACGTCGAGTGCGCTGCCAGATGGGTCATATCGACGGCAACCCTGGTAGCGTCGGTGATCGCGAAGTCGCCGTGCAGGTCGACGATGCGATTCTTCGTTGTCGAATCGCCGATTAGTATTAAATGTTCAAAAAATATAGTATGTAAATACTAATATGGTAATACAAAAAAATGGACGTCAAGAGGATTTTCTGGGTGACCATTTTTCTCTAAAAATTCTAAAGCTTCTTCCACATTAATGTGGATACATTGCACTGCGCGGTAATACCCAGGTATTTTTTCAATTGAGTATCTGAAAACGCCTGTTTCGACCAACGCGTCAACTACAGCTGTGGTTGCCTGCATTGTGTTCATATAAGGTGAGTTGGGTGGGAGAAAGCAACGGCGTAAAATTGCATCCAGACCATTCTTTAGCTCATTTTCGAACTTGTCGTAAGCTTGTTGACGTTTACTAATTGCTACTACCCAGTTTGTTCCACGGCGCACCCAGGCATCAATAAAACGACGCAGATCGATTTTTGCGCCGGGACCGCCGTGTGGCAAAGTGACATAAAGGCCATCTGTACTTAATAAGGACGTCGAAACCTTTGTTTCATCAGCATCGATATTCATGGTTTCATTGCGTTGATATTCCTCATATGGTATGACAACGTAGGCAGGATTGCCATTTGCGTCATTTATAAATTGAAGGGACATAAGTTCTCGGTTTGGTTGAATTACATCGAAATATACCGTGAAATAATTGAAAAGTCTACTTTTTTTCATCAAACATTGTGGTCAGAACCGGTAAGTACCTGTCAGCCTGACGTTGCGCCCTTCGCCCGGCATGATCCAGCGCGACACATGCAAGTGGCTCGAGACGAAATAATGCTGGTCGAACGCATTGCGTAGTGCCAGCTGCACCTCGATCGACTGACCGTGACAAAGCTTTCTGGCCCAGGTGTGGGTGGCGTCGAAGCGGCCGTAGCCCGGCAGTGTCGTGCCGTTGGCCTCATCGGCGAAGCGCGCTCCTTGCAGGTACAGGCCCGCACCGGTTTTCCAGGCGTCGTTCCAGCGATACTGGCCCCACAAGGTCATGGCATGGCGGGCCACGTTGGGCACGCGCTTGCCGCCATACACGGCATTTTTGCGATAGGCCGCGTCCGTGTACGCATAGGTTGCCGCAACGTCCAGGTTCGCGGCGACCGATCCGGTCAGCGATGCCTCGATGCCTTGCGAACGCGCCGAACCGTCGACGGTAAAGTCAAAATTATTTGCCGGCGTGCTCTGATCGGCCGAAATCATATTGGTCTGCTGCAGACGATACAGGGCGATATCCCCCATCAACAGTCCTTCCAGCCACAGCGATTTCCAGCCCACTTCCGTTTGCCTGGAAACGCGTGAAGGCAGCGACCGGTTCGATGACGACGACACCTGGTTTGGCGACATGCCGGCCGCGATATTGGCGTACAAGGTGTGCTGTGCCGATACGCGGTGCAGCACACCCAGTTTCGGCGACCAGCGTGACTCGTCCACTGGCAGCGTGCCCACGGCGCCATACATGAACTGCTGGTCCGTATAGCGCAGGCCCGCCACGAGTGACCAGGCAGCAAGATCGATCTGGTCCTGCGCCGATGCCGCGACCGATGTCAGATCTTCGCTCGTGCGCGAACGCGGTAACACCACGCCGGCCGGTGGTGCGGTTACGCCGCCGAACACGGGTGCGTAGACATTGATGGGCGGGCTGGTCGCTGCCGGAACAGTCAAGGCAGGCTGGTCGAGCGTCTCCTTGTACCTGTCCAGCCCGAAGAACAGCTTGTGGCTGATGCCAGCCAGTTCCTGCTTGCTGGTCAGCGACATGGCGATGCTGTCGATCCGTCGTTTGGTAGCAGGCTCCCAGGCCGACACCCTGGCGTAGGTGCCGGTTGGCTGCCCCGCCAACGGCGCGCCGTTCAGCAAGTTCTTGATCGACGTCGAATGCGCTGCCAGATGGGTCATATCGACGGCAACCCTGGTAGCGTCGGTGATCGTGAAGTCGCCGTGCAGATCGACGATGCGATTCTTCGTTGTCGAATCGCCGAATGGTTCGCCGAACTGGCGGTCGCGAGGAATGGCCACCGGGCGCCCATCGATTGCGGGGATGCCGTAGTCGGGGCGATAGGTCTGGTTGATGGCCTCGACACCGGCGCGCAAGCGATATCGGCGCCGGTCGCCTTGTGCGATGCCCAGCTTGACGGCCTCCAGGCGATCGGGGACATGGCGCCACTGGCTCGCATCCGAGCGCGTCACGATGATGCGCGCCGCCAGCGCGTCTTCTACCGACAGGATGCGGTTCAAGTCGGCGGTGTACTCGCGCGCGGCGTGCTCTCCCGCCGCTACCAGCACGGCGCCGGCGTTGGCCATCGTTGGCTGGCGCGTCACGAGATTGACCGTGCCGCCGGGTTCGCTGCGCACGCCCACAGCCGAGCCCGGGCCGCGCAGCACATCCACGCTATCGATGAAGGCTGGCACATACGGGTAGTTCGACAGGCGCACGCCGTCGCGCAAGATGCGGTTCGAGCCCGTACCGCTATCGGCAACCGCTCCACGCAAGATGAAAAACTGCGTATGCGCCCCGTTGAAACCCGAATCGGCCTGTGCCCCGGGAATATTGCGTAGCGCGTCTTGCAGCGTGGTGCCCGCCTGGTCGCGTACGCGCTCGCCATCGACGCTGTCGACGGAAAACGGCACGTCCATCGATGAGCCGTTGGTCCCAAGGGCCAGCGTGCCGGCGCGCTGGCCATCGGGCAATGCGTGGCCCGACACAATCACGATTGGCGTGCGCGTCGTTATCTCGTCGGCCTGCGCAACGGCGGGCGTGCCAGCGACAATCGTCAGTCCCAGCAAGACGACGCTGGCCGTGGCGTGCATGGTGGATGTGCAGCGTGTTTTTTTCATGGGGATCTCTCTCTCGTATTAACCTGAACGGACCATGCGATGAACGCATGGTCGGCAAATTCAAGCAGGCGAAGCACAGCACACGCTTGCGCATGGCTTCACGTCGAACTGCTGCAGAAGATCAGGAGCGCAGAGGAGGCGCTCGTGCTTGCGCGCGATGCCAGATCGCCAGCGGATAGGGCGATTGGAAGAACAGAAAGGGATAGGTTTCCCGGGTGTCGATCAGCGGGATGGAATATCCAGCGCCCGGTGGCAAGGCGAACGAGCCTGCGTGCGTCGCACACAGCGGGCAATGGGCGACATGTCCAGCATCGGAAGGCGCGTGATCGGAAACGTCGCCTGTCGCTGCAGTGACTTTGACGAAGCGGGTGCCACTCATGCTGCAAATTTCAGTCCAGGTATTCCCTGGCATCACAGACATGGCTTGGGACATCGACGGCGCCAATGCAGCAAACAGCATCGCAATGGATGCGAGCCAGGCAGCAAGGCAGCGTGTCATTCTGTCGATTCGCATACTGAAATTATAGCAGTGGGTATCAACACAAAGTAGCTATTCAGTCGTTGTTCCGACGCCGCTGAAAACCCGCATCACACACCTCAGGAAAACCACCGCATAAACGTCGCGCCACCGCCTCAGTAGTAGTACGCAGAACCCTACCGCTTGAATACTGAGACGGCCTTTTAAGCGGGCCCGCCCCAAGCAAGGCTACTTTGTTTGGGCTATACTTGCCCAACTCCTATACAAGAGTTACCCCCAGTTTCGATGGACGCCAGGGATATTGACTGGCCCGCCTGACTCTCCTGTCAACGCGTTATATCCTTGTTTGCCAGCCCATG
>Ga0308170_10000610_pt1 | contig 41991 bp, 39 predicted proteins | sample PhyBR2_2_FD_202136 | JGI IMG/M metagenome (GOLD analysis project Ga0308170, IMG submission 202136) | Phyllosphere microbial communities from UC Gill Tract Community Farm, Albany, California, United States - DLSLSB.R2 | ecosystem: Host-associated > Plants > Phyllosphere > Unclassified | place... | reverse complement strand
AGACTACGACGTTGATAGGCCGGGTGTGTAAGCGCAGCGATGCGTTGAGCTAACCGGTACTAATGACCCGTGAGGCTTAACCTTACAACGCCAGAGGCGTTTTTGAGAGACATGATTTTCAGCCTGTACCGGATATATCTGCGCGGCCTTAAGGGGCGGCGCGGAGAACAGAATCTGCCTGGCGGCTTTAGCGCGGTGGTCCCACCTGACCCCATGCCGAACTCAGAAGTGAAACGCCGTAGCGCCGATGGTAGTGTGGGGTCTCCCCATGCGAGAGTAGGGAACTGCCAGGCATTATATAAGTGAAGAAGCCCCGCACGAGAGTGCGGGGCTTTTTTACGTCTGCAGATCGTGAAAAACACGCTGAATTTACCGGCTTCAGCACTTTCCCATCCAATCCACAATGAAATCTGCAACGCTATTTGGGCAATTTATATCCAGAACCGGCACGTGCAGGGCCAGTTTCTGGTCGCTGGCGACAGCGATCACATGCTCATCAAGCAGTTCATCAATTCCGCCCTTGATCCCTGCACGCCATAAAATAATTTTAGGTACGGATTCCTCTTTAAAGCCCTCAACCAGCACGATCTCCAGCGCAGAGTGATCCATACGGCTGAGCAGATAAGGCAGATCAATCGACGGCTTTTCCGGTGTTTCACACATCAATGCCCATCTCTCCGAACTGGCCACCATCACCTGATGGGCACCCGCTTTTCTGAGCAGGTAGCTGTCTTTACCTGGCGTGTCCACATCCATCTGATGATGTGTGTGCTTAATCAGCCCGGCACGAATCCCTTTACTGCTGAGAATGGGTATCACCTGCTGTAACAGCGTCGTTTTACCGGTTCCACTCCAGCCCGCAATCGCAAGCAAGGGTAAGGACATATCAACCTCTCTCATTGAGATCGTCAGGCGTATTAATATTGCGAAAAGCAGACTCATCGTCAGCCAGCAGTACTGCATGACCACCGTGATCGCGCAGGAAGTGCATAAGACGTCGTTCACCAGCCTGCAGATAGGCATAGAGAGGTGCAGCCATATCACGATGAATCAGAGCCAGTGTGGGGTGATCGCGCGACTGTGAGCGAACCCAGACGGCAGGCGCGTCTCCGCGTTGCTCAATCAGTTTTTCCACAACGTTAAGCGGCACTGCAGGTGTATCACAGGAGCAAAAAGCGGCCCATTCACCGTCAATGGCGATCAACGCACTGTAGATACCGGCCAGTGGACCCGGATAATCGTCAAAAACATCCTGAACAATCCGACACCCGCTTAACTGATAGCGATCAATATTGCGATTGGCATTAATCATGACAATGTCCACTTGTGGCCTGAGCCGTTCAAGCACATGCTGATAAAGTGGCCTGCCATTCAGGTGCACTAATCCTTTGTCCTGACCACCCATGCGGCGGCCCTGACCACCGGCCAGAATGACGCCGGTTAATATTGTCATGAGAGTGTCCTCGCTAATGACGCACTGTGAATACGGGAGAATCCTGAATGAAATGCCATCGTTTAAACGAGCTGATCGCGTTGCTGCAACCCGCCTGGCAAAAAGAACCTGACCTTAATCTGGTCACATTTTTGCAGAAACTGGCTCAGGAATCTGGATTCCGTGGCCCGTTAAGTGAATTAACCGACGATGTATTAATTTACCATCTTAAAATGCGTGACTCTGCCAGCGATGATGAAATTCCCGGCCTTAAAAAAGACTATGAAGTTGATTTCAAAACAGCACTGCTCCGCGCACGGGGTGTCATTAAACAGGACGAGTAGTGTTATCCTTGGCAGTTAAATGTAAGGGTGACTACAGGTAACATGATGAGCGACGCTGCTTTTAACTTCCAGACCTTGAATCCCGATGTGCTGCTTGATGCGCTTTGGGAGACAGGAATTCGCGTCGAGTCGGGTCTGACAGCCCTGAACAGCTATGAGAACCGGGTTTATCAGTTCAGCGATGATGAAAAACGACGCTATGTAGCGAAGTTTTATCGTCCACAGCGCTGGCGTGCCGAACAGATTGCTGAAGAGCATCAGTATGCACTCGATCTGCTGGCTGACGAGGTGCCCATCGCAGCACCACTGCGGTTAAAGGGTGAAACACTGCACAGCCACGCTGGCTTCTTCTTTGCCGTCTTTCCCAGCCTGGGCGGACGACAATATGAGACAGACAATGAAGACCAGATGGAATGGGTAGGCCGCTTCCTGGGGCGCATTCATCAGACCGGGCGCAAAACGTTATTCGGCAATCGACCGACCATAGGCCTGGATGAATATCTGCATGAACCCCGTCAGGTTCTGGAACAATCACTCTTAGTGCCTGCATCACTTAAGGCCGCACTGCTGCAGGTGCTTGATAAGCTGGGCAATACGCTGCAGCAACGGTGGCACACTACGTGGCAGCCGCTACGATTACATGGCGACTGCCATCCGGGTAATATTCTGTGGCGTGACGGACCGCTGTTTGTCGATCTGGATGATGCCCGTAATGGCCCGGCAGTACAGGATCTGTGGATGCTGATTAGCGGCGATCGACAGGAACAGCGTATTCAGTGGGATATTCTGCTGGAGGCTTACAGTGAATTCAGTGATTTTGATATTAATGAATTGTCACTGATTGAGCCTTTACGCGCTATGCGCATGGTTTATTATCTGGCCTGGGTTGTCCGACGCTGGCAGGATCCCGCTTTTCCTCGCGCTTTCCCCTGGATGACAGATGAAGATTTCTGGCGCAGGCAAATTTCACTCTTTACCGAGCAGGAGAAGCTGTTGCAGGAACCTCCTCTGCAGCTGACACCGCAATATTAATGACGTAGTCAGGAGAATTTTTCACGATGAAAAAAATTTGGTTTGCTCTGATGGGTTTAGTGCTGGCATTCAGCGCGTCCGCTGCCCAGTTCACTGAAGGTAAACAATATGTCAGTCTGCCGAAACCCGTGGCCGGCGAACCTCAGGTGATGGAGTTCTTCTCCTTCTTCTGCCCGCACTGCTATCAGTTTGAACGTATTTATCACGTCAATGACGCGGTGAAAAAGAATCTGCCTGCTGACACTAAACTGGTGAAATACCACGTCGATTTCCTTGGTGGCGATCTGGGCCCGGTTGTGACCCAGGCCTGGGCTGTGGCGATGGCGCTGGGCGTTGAAGATAAGGTGACAGTACCGATCTTTGATGGCATCCAGAAAACACAGACCATCACCGATCCTGCCAGTCTGAAAGAGACGTTTGTCAAAGCGGCCGGTATCTCCGCTGCTGACTATGATGCTGCATGGAACAGCTTCGCCGTAAAAGCGCTGGTTGCACAACAGCAGAAAGCGGCTGCGGATGTTGATCTGCGCGGTGTACCAGCGATGTTCGTTAATGGCAAATATATGGTGAACAACGGCGGCCTTGATACCAGCTCTATGGACAATTTCGTTGCTGACTACGCGAACGTGGTTAAATTCCTTGTAAGCCAGAAGTAACAGGCTTTGTCATCTCATTCAACGCCAGCTCAGCTGGCGTTTTTTTATGCTATTGAACAGAGACATAAATTTTGTCCATCTCCAGGGCATAAATTTAATATCCACACAAGGGATCACATAATTAAAATTGCCGATCGGGTCACGGAAATTAAATAAGTCTATGAAATAGATGGTTTTTATTTGAGGTTTAATCATTTAAGATCCTGAAAAACAGCGCGTTATAATTTTTACGCACAAAGTTATCCACAGAATGATCGTTGCGATCTTATCTCCAGAACCGTCAAAAACGCGACATATCCTACGCCTTAGTTCACCCTTTCTGCCAGGTTGTGGCATCCTTATAGACCAACCCATAGCAACGAAGACAACACAGACTTATGGCGCAAATAGCAGAAAATCCCCTCATTCTGGTTGATGGCTCATCCTATCTTTATCGCGCGTATCACGCGTTTCCGCCGCTGACCAATAGTGCAGGTGAACCCACTGGTGCCATGTACGGTGTGCTCAACATGCTGAAAAGCCTGCTGGCGCAATACAATCCGAGTCATGTTGCTGTGGTGTTTGATGCCAAAGGCAAAACGTTCCGGGACGAGCTGTTTGAACACTACAAGTCTCATCGTCCACCGATGCCTGATGACTTACGTGCGCAAATCGAGCCGTTGCATGAGATGGTACGGGCGATGGGGCTGCCGTTACTGGCGGTGAGCGGCGTTGAAGCTGATGATGTCATCGGTACGCTGGCGCTGGAAGCAGAGAAAAAAGGCCTCTCAGTGCTGATTAGCACCGGCGACAAAGATATGGCGCAACTGGTCACCCCAGCTATCACGCTGATAAATACCATGAGCAACACCATTCTGGGCCCCGAAGAGGTTGAGCAAAAATATGGTGTGCCGCCCGCCTTAATCATCGATTTTCTGGCCATGATGGGCGACAGCTCAGATAACATCCCAGGCGTGCCGGGTGTGGGTGAAAAAACCGCGCAGGCTCTGCTGCAGGGACTGGGCAGCATGCAGACGATCTATGACAATCTGGACAAGGTGGCCGATCTCGGCTTTCGGGGTGCCAAAACCATGGCGACCAAACTTGAGCAGAATCGTGATGTAGCGTTTCTTTCCTATCAGCTGGCGACCATCAAGACGGACGTTGAGCTGGCGCTGCCCTGTGAAGAGCTCAACGTTACTGAACCTGATGTCGAGGCACTGCAGACCCTGTTCAGTCGCTATGAGTTCAAACGCTGGCTGAGTGACCTGCAGGACGGTAAATGGCTGCAGGGCAAGAAGAACAATACTCAGGCGCAAAAAGCGTTGGCTGATGAGCCAGCTGTGGTCGTTGAAACCAGCAGCGTATTGCCGAGCGAAGGTTATGTCACAATCCTGGATCAGGAACACTTTGATAGCTGGCTGGAGAAGCTGAAAAACAGCGAAGTGTTTGCCTTTGATCTGGAGACCGACGCGCTGGATACCCTGAGCGCTAACATCGTGGGTATCAGCTTCGCAGTAGCGCCCGGTGAAGCCGCCTATCTGCCGGTTGCTCATGACTATCTTGATGCGCCTGATCAACTGGATCGTGCAGCCGTTCTGGCACAGCTCAAGCCTCTGCTTGAGGATGAAAACGCCTGGAAAGTGGGCCAGAACCTGAAATACGATCGTGGCGTACTGAAGAACTACGATATTGAACTGGCCGGTATCAAATTCGACACCATGCTTGAGTCCTATATTCTCAACAGCGTGGTGGGTAAACATGACATGGATAGCCTGGCCGCTCGCTGGCTTAACCATAAAACGGTCACCTTCCAGGAGATCGCCGGTAAAGGCAAAAATCAGCTGACGTTCAATCAAATCGCGTTAGAGCAGGCCGCTCATTATGCTGCCGAAGATGCCGATGTGACTCTGCAGTTGCATCTGAAGATGTGGCCAGAGCTGGAGAAAGAAGCGGGCCCGAAAAAAGTGTTCGAACAGATTGAGATGCCGTTACTGACCGTCATCTCCCGGATAGAACGCAATGGCGTGCTAATCGATCAATCGATCCTGGCGCAACACTCCAAAGAGCTGACTGCCCGACTGGCTGAGCTTGAGTTGAAAGCGCATGAGCTGGCGGGAGAGCCTTTTAACCTCTCATCCACTAAGCAGCTTCAGGTGATCCTGTTTGAAAAACAGGGCATTAAACCTACAAAGAAAACACCAGGCGGTGCGCCGTCAACCAGCGAAGAGGTGTTAGCTGAACTGGCACTCGACTATCCACTTCCAAAAGTGATCCTGGAGCATCGCGGTTTATCCAAACTTAAGTCGACTTATACGGATAAATTACCGCTGATGATTAATCCGATAAGCGGGCGCGTGCATACCTCTTATCATCAGGCTGTTACCGCTACCGGACGCTTATCTTCTGCCGATCCGAATCTGCAAAACATCCCGGTGCGTAATGACGAAGGACGCCGGATCCGCCAGGCATTTGTCGCGGCCAAAGGCCATCGCATTGTGGCGGCAGACTATTCACAAATTGAACTGCGTATCATGGCGCATCTCTCTCAGGATAAAGGATTGCTGGACGCGTTTGCCCAGGGCGAAGATATTCACCGTGCCACGGCATCCGAAGTGTTTGGTGTGGCGCTGGATAAGGTCAGCGGCGAACAGCGTCGCAGTGCTAAAGCGATCAACTTTGGTCTGATTTATGGTATGAGCGCCTTTGGCCTGTCGCGTCAGCTGAATATCGGTGCGGGCGAAGCGAAAAAGTATATGGATCTCTACTTTGAACGTTATCCGGGCGTACTGCGCTATATGGAGAACACCCGTCAGCTGGCGGCGAGTAACGGCTATGTTGAAACGCTGGAAGGTCGTCGGCTGTGGCTGCCAGATATTAAATCCAGCAACGCCATTCGCCGGAAAGCCGCAGAACGCGCCGCGATCAATGCGCCAATGCAGGGAACCGCAGCAGATATTATCAAGCGGGCAATGATTGCGGTGGATGAATGGCTTGAACAGCAAAACGACAATGCTGTCAGAATGATCATGCAGGTTCACGATGAACTGGTATTCGAAGTGAAAGCGGAGGCCGTTGAAGAGGCCAGCCAGAAAATCCGTGCGCTAATGGAAGGTAGCGTGCAGCTCGACGTGCCTTTACTGGTTGAAGTCGGAGTGGGTAATAACTGGGATGAAGCCCACTGATTCAGCGTCTGAGGCCGGTTCCGTAAAATGGAATTGGCCTGTCATCAGGCATAAGTAAATCGTTTAGTTAACGGGCTCAGCGCGGTCAATGCTGGTACTGAGATAAAGCGTTTTTCTAACTGCTTATCGGCTAAACACTTTTTCCGTCATTTAACTACATTGCAACGTTGTTTTTGTGACGCACGTGGTAAAAAAAGCCTTGTTTGATGTAAGTAAGCAACAAAAAAGCCTTTGTCACGCACAGAAAATCAGGTAAAGTTCGTCGCGTAGGGTACAGAGGTAAGATGTTCTATCTTTCAGACCTTTTACTTCACGTAATCGGATTTGGCTGAATTTAGCCGCCCCAGTCATTCTGTGACTGGGGCGTTTTTTATTGGGCTTTTTGCACCGCCGGTTTCAGCGGCACAGGGCTGCCACTCACTCTTCCGCGTCCTGATCCACCTCTGCCGGTTCAAACGTTGTGAACCAGCTGTCCAGTTTCTGACGAACCTTATCTACGCCGATTTTCTTAAGCGATGAGAAAAGTTCTACCTGCACATCACCCACAAATTCGAGTGCAGCTTCACGCACAACATTAAGCTGTGCTTTACGCGCACCTGAGGCGAGCTTGTCTGCCTTGGTGAGGAGCAACAGCACCGGAATGCCGCTTTCAACGGACCAGTTAATCATCTGTCGATCGAGATCTTTCAGCGGATGACGGATATCCATCAGGATCACCAGGCCTTTCAGCGCCTGACGTTTTTGCAGGTATTCACCTAACGCACGCTGCCACTTCAGCTTCATCTCTTCCGGGACTTCGGCATAACCGTAACCGGGCAGGTCGACCAGACGCTTACCTTCTTTCACTTCAAACAGGTTAATCAGCTGCGTACGTCCCGGCGTTTTACTGGTACGCGCCAGACCCTTCTGATTGGTTAACGTATTCAGCGCACTCGATTTTCCCGCGTTCGAGCGGCCAGCGAAAGCCACTTCAATTCCGGTATCGGCAGGCAGATGGCGGATATCCGGCGCGCTCATGACAAAGTGGGTAACGTGATAATTCAATTCAGACAAGGTGACACTCCAGAAAACGCATTAAGGCAATGCGGCCGATTATACGCGTTATGGCGCGAAAGTGCTCAACCGCGTCTGATTAGTCAGATTTGTAAGAGATTTGCCATTACCACTGCGAGTTATTTCGCTTTTTACTTTAATTACTAAAAATAAAAAATCTTATTATTTAATATCTTATCTAGAATGGTTCTTTTTTTGAACTAACTATTTGTGGCGCTGACTTGAGGCTTTTACCAGATGGTCTACATTATTGTGCAGTGCACGGCAGCACCCATCAGGATGATGCGCTCAGGGATACCAGGAGGGTAGAGAGCGATGGAGTGGAAATGAGTCAGGGATACGCTCAGACAGGGATAAGGAAAAGCTCAGGAGTTGAGCAGGCGCGGGATTGACCGGGATGTTAGGAGCCGAAAAGGATTTAAAACATGATTCCTTCTTATGAAGGTATGAAATAAGGCGACAGCTTGAGCTGTCGCCTTTTTTCTTTGTCTGGTTTCTGCTAGATTTCGCCGCAATTGTATACTGAATAAAAAAAGCCGGGACCGAATACTATGAAGCAACCTGCACGAGCTGTTCACGGCAAACCTGCCGCCAAAGCCAAACGCAAATCGCGTGATGATATCAACAACGAAGCACGCGATCGCAAACGTGATAAAAAGCATCGTGGACATGCTTCTGGCAGCCGTGCTAATCCAGCGGCGTCCGATAGCAATGGCGGGAGTCAGGCTAATAACGTGAAAGATCCGCGCATCGGCAGTAAAAAGCCGGTGGCCCTGATCGCTGACGGAAAAACCGCAGCCGTTAAGCCAAAGAAAAGCGTGGAAAAACCTGCAGCTGAGAAAAAAGCACGCCTGACGCCAGAAGAAGAGCTGGCGAAGCTGGAAAATGATGAGCGTCTTGATGCGCTGCTGGATCGACTGGAAAATGGCGAAACCCTGTCGGCTGAAGATCAGGGCTGGCTGGATGCCTCGCTGGACCGTATCGACGAACTGATGGAGCAGTTAGGCATTGTGATGGATGATGCTGAAGATGAGCAGGCTGAAGAAGATATGTACCGTCTGCTGAAGGGCAACTAAGCAAATTTGATCGGCATGCGGTCTCCGCATGCCGCGCTTATCAGGTAAACGACAATGTTTTGGCCTGGATCAATTTTCGCGCTGCTGGCGACATGTTATCTGCTGTGGTTATTGTTTAAACTACGACGCCTGTCGCGGCTGAAGCAACGTTTACGTCGGGTCTCAACCCGCTCACCTTTCATCTCCTCTTCTTCGCGACCTTCTCTCAGACGCCGTCACCGGAAGGAGTGAGCATGCCATCGCAGCAGATTGAGTGGGATCAGGCGTTAATTGAAAAGTACAATTACGCTGGCCCGCGTTATACCTCTTATCCCACCGCGCTGGAGTTCAGCGAGCAGTACGCGGAAACTGATTTCCAGCGTGCCGTCGCGCGTTATCCTGATCGTCCGCTGTCGCTCTATGTTCATATTCCCTTCTGCCATCGTCTCTGCTACTTCTGCGGCTGCAATAAGATCGTGACGCGTCAGCGCCACAAAGCGGACCGCTATCTGGACGTGCTTGAGCAGGAAATCATTCAGCGCGCGCCGCTGTTTCGCGAGCGTAAAGTCACGCAGCTTCACTGGGGCGGCGGCACGCCAACCTTTCTCGATAATACGCAGATTTCACGGCTGGTGGGTTTACTGAAGCAGCACTTCAGCGTGGCTGAGGACGCCGAAATGTCGATCGAGGTTGATCCGCGGGAAATTGAGCTGGATGTGATTGATCACCTGCGATCGCTGGGGTTCAATCGTCTGAGCATGGGCGTACAGGATTTTAATAAATCGGTGCAGGAACGGGTTAATCGGGTGCAGGATGAAGAGGTGATTTTCGGCCTGATGGCGCGCGCCCGTGAGCAGGGCTTCAGCTCTGTCAGCATCGATCTGATCTATGGCTTACCCCTGCAAACGCCCGCCAGCTTTGCCTGGACGCTGGAGCGGGTACTGGCACTGAGCCCGGACCGGCTTAGTGTATTTAACTATGCGCATCTACCAGCGATGTTCGCGGCGCAGCGTAAAATTAAAGAGGATGAACTGCCTTCCGCGCAGCAAAAGCTGGATATCCTGCAACAGACCATTGCGACGCTGACTCAGCAGGGCTATCAGTTTATCGGGATGGATCACTTTGCAAAGCCGCAGGATGAGCTGGCCATCGCGCAGCGTGAAGGGCAGTTGCATCGCAATTTCCAGGGATACACGACGCAGGGCGACAGTGACTTACTGGGGCTTGGCGTCTCAGCCATCAGCATGACTGGCGACAGTTATGCGCAGAATCAGAAAGACCTCAACACCTGGTATGCATGTGTGGAACAGCAGGGAAATGGCCTGTGGCGCGGCATCGCCTTAACCGACGATGATTGCCTGCGGCGTGACGTGATTAAAACGCTGATTTGTAACTTCTCGCTGGATTTTGCCGCGACTGAAGCGCGATGGGGTATTCGCTTTAGGGACTATTTTGCTGAGGACATGGCGCTGCTGAAACCGTTAATTGCTGACGGGCTGGTGGTACAAACTGCTAAAGGGCTTGAGGTGACCGGCATTGGCCGGTTACTGATCCGCAATATCTGCATGTGCTTTGATCGCTATCTGCGTCAGAAAGTGCGTCAGCAGCAATTCTCCCGCGTTATATGACGAAACGGGCTGGCATGACATGCCAGCCCGCACCGAAACGCTTATTCCATGCCAAGCTCTTTCAGCTTGCGTGTCAGCGTGTTTCGTCCCCAGCCCAGCAAACGAGCGGCTTCCTGTTTGTGGCCTTGCGTATGACGCAGCGCAGTGGTGAGCAGCGTTCGCTCCATCTCCGGTTGTGCTTCCGACAGCAGATTCTGATGACCGGAACGCAGTGCGCGGTCGGCCCACTGTGCCAGCAGCGTTGCCCAACTGTCAGGCAGCGACTGCACCGGATTTTCCGGGGTGCTGGACTCAAACAGTTCGCTGGGCAGATCCTGAATCAGCACTTCCTGACCCGCAGCCATGACCGTCAGCCAGCGACAGGTGTTTTCCAGCTGACGTACGTTACCGGACCAGTGCAGCCGGGTTAAGGCTGTTTCGGTTTCCGGGTGCAGAATCTTCGCTTCCACACCCAGCTCACGAGCCGCCACCTGCAGGAAATAACGCGCCAGACGTGGGATATCCTCACGACGCTCACGCAGCGGCGGCAGATGCACACGAATCACATTCAGGCGGTGGAACAGGTCCTCACGGAACTTGCCTTCCTGCACACGCAATTCCAGGTTCTGGTGGGTTGCCGCAATAATACGCACATCCACTTTGACGGGTGCATAACCACCGACGCGATAGAACTGACCATCGGCCAGCACGCGCAGCAGTCGGGTCTGCACATCCAGCGGCATATCACCGATCTCATCCAGAAACAGCGTGCCGCCATCCGCCTGCTCAAAACGGCCCTGACGGATCTGGTTCGCGCCGGTAAAGGCCCCTTTCTCGTGACCAAACAGCTCTGACTCAATCAAATCTTTGGGTATTGCAGCCATGTTCAGTGCGATAAAGGGCGCTTTGGTGCGTGGGCTGTGGCGATGTAGCGCATGGGCCACCAGCTCTTTACCGGTTCCGGACTCACCGTTAATCAGCACGCTTATCGAAGAGCGCGATAAGCGCCCGATGATACGAAACACATCCTGCATCGCAGGCGCTTCACCAATAATATCGGTAGTTGGTCCGCTGACCGGCTGATTACGTGGCTGCTGCTGTTCCTGGTAGTGGCTGATCGCTCGCTCTACCAGTGCAACGGCTTCGTCGATATCAAACGGCTTAGGCAGGTAATCAAATGCGCCCTGCTGATAGGCGCTGACGGCAGCATCCAGATCCGAATGCGCCGTCATTATGATGACCGGAAGCATGGGATGACGCTGTTTAATCTGCTTCAGTAGCGCCAGGCCATCCATACCGGGCATGCGAATGTCTGACAGTAAAACGTCCGGGGTCTTGGTTGAGAGGGCATCCAGCACCTCGCTTGCGCTGTCAAAAGTCGCGCAGCTCAAACCGGCTCCAGTGAGCGCGCGTTCAAGCACCCAGCGGATGGAGCTATCGTCATCGACGATCCAGACTATCCCTCGTTGCATAGAAACCTCACTGGCGAATAGGCAGGTAAACCGAAAATTCGGTGTGTCCCGGCCAACTGTTAAATTCTATTTTTCCTGAATGTTGATCAATCAGGCTACGGGCGATGGAGAGGCCTAAACCGGTTCCGCCTTCACGTCCGCTGACCATCGGATAAAACAGCGTATCCTGCAGCTGGGCCGGAATGCCGGGGCCATCATCTTCAATATCAATACGTGCTACCAGGCGATAACGCGTGCCGTGCAGCGTGAGCTGGAAAGCGGTGCGGGTGCGGATAATGATGGTGCCGCCATCGTCTCCCAGCGCCTGAAGCGCATTGCGCACCACGTTAAGCAGTACCTGTTCAATCTGATCGGGGTCGTGCGGCAGTTCCGGCAGGCTGGGGTCATAATCCCGTACCAGCGAGACATTCTCCGGCAGCTCCATCGAGACCAGATTAACTACGCGTTCAGCCACCTGATGAATGCTCTGCGTGATGTGCATACCCGGCTGCTGCGGCCCTAACAGACGATCCACCAGATTCCGCAACCGGTCGGCCTGTTCAATAATGACTTTGGTGTATTCGTTCAGCGAGGGATCGGGCAGGGCGCGGGATAAAAGCTGTGCCGCGCCGCGCAACCCTCCCAGCGGATTTTTAATCTCATGAGCCAGACCACGAACCAGATCGCGAGCGGCCACCTGCTGAGCGTGCTGTAACTGCTCCTGACTGAGCCGACGCTGATTATCCATCGGCGCCATTTCCATCAGAATTAAGCCATCGGGTAATCGCTGGGCGGTCAGCGACATAATGTGTGCACGACCATCAACGACCAGCGTAACCTCACTGTCAGTGAATCCCTGGCCAGCCTCAAGACTCTCGCGCATCACCTCAATATTCAGCGAAAAGTAGCCGGTTAATTCCGGTAACGGCGTGCCGAACAGCTTGCGTGAGCTTTGCGCCAGTAATTGCTGCGCCGCCGGGTTGGCGTAATGGATAACCAGATCGTTATCCACCAACAAAATACTGTTGATTAAAGCATTGAGAATCTGCCCTGCATCGGGCAGAGAGCCAGTTGCCATAAAACGTACCTCTGCACCAATCAGGTGCATTTTAGTCTTAAAGCCGTAAGGAGGGCGAATGAACGGTAAATTCGCGGAGAAAAAAGCCCATCCGAAGATGGGCTAAAAGTTTCCACGGCAACAAAATCGTTTGACCAGTTAAACGCTGTAGTAAAGCTCGAACTCAACCGGGTGTGGCGTCATGCGAACGCGATCCATCTCTGCTTTACGCAGTTCGATGTAAGCATCGATCGATTCGTCAGTGAATACACCGCCGCGGGTCAGGAACTCGCGATCTTCGTTCAGTGAATTCAGCGCTTCTTCCAGAGAGCCCGCAACTTTTGGAATCTCAGCTTCTTCTTCCGGTGGCAGGTCATACAGGTTCTTGTCCATCGCATCACCAGGATGGATTTTGTTGATGATGCCATCCAGGCCAGCCATCAGCAGTGCGGTGAACGCCAGGTATGGGTTAGCCGCTGGGTCCGGGAAGCGCGCTTCGATACGACGGGCTTTCGGGCTGGCAACCACCGGAATACGGATTGACGCTGAACGGTTACGGGCAGAGTAAGCCAGCATAACCGGTGCTTCATAACCCGGAACCAGACGCTTGTAAGAGTTCGTGGTCGGGTTCGCCAGTGCGTTAATTGCTTTAGCGTGCTTGATGATGCCGCCGATGTAGAACAGCGCCATTTCAGACAGGCCGCCGTACTTATCGCCGGCAAACAGGTTCTGGCCACCTTTAGAGAGTGACATATGGCAGTGCATGCCTGAACCGTTGTCGCCAAACATTGGCTTCGGCATAAAGGTCGCGGTTTTGCCGTAAGCATGAGCAACGTTATGGACGACATATTTGTAGATCTGAATTTCGTCAGCTTTTTTGGTCATGGTATTGAAGCGGGTAGCCACTTCGTTCTGACCCGCAGTCGCCACTTCGTGGTGATGCGCTTCAACAACCAGGCCCATCTGCTCCATGGTCAGACACATGGCAGAACGGATGTCCTGTGATGAGTCGACTGGTGGAACCGGGAAGTAGCCGCCTTTCAGACCTGGACGGTGACCTTTGTTACCGCCTTCGTACTCTTTACCGGTGTTCCATGCCGCTTCGATATCGTCGATAGCCACATGTGAACCGGAGGTCGATGAACCGAAACGGATGTCATCGAACAGGAAGAATTCTGGTTCTGGTCCAAACAGCACGGTATCCGCGATGCCGGAAGAGCGCAGGTAATCTTCAGCGCGTTTTGCGATAGAACGTGGATCGCGGTCGTAGCCCTGCATAGTGCCTGGCTCAAGGATGTCACAACGGATAATGAGCGTAGAATCTTCGAAGAAAGGATCCATGACTGCCGTGGTAGCGTCAGGCATCAGCACCATGTCTGATTCGTTAATGCCTTTCCAGCCGCCAATAGACGAACCATCGAACATTTTGCCTTCTTCGAAGAAGTCAGCGTTAACCTGGTGAGCAGGGATAGTAACGTGCTGTTCTTTACCTTTGGTATCGGTAAAACGCAGGTCAACAAACTTAACTTCATGCTCGTTCATCATCGAGAGAACGTGTTCAGCGGACATACTCAACTCTCCTGGAAATGGTCTTTCATTATCTACATGGCGAGGAAACGTCGTTTCCGGAATTCGCAGCGGGAAAACAACTCCCTGACTACCCGCTTCCGGCACGCTCTTCAACCGACATCTGACTGGCGATTACGCTTGATTTAGATAAAGCGAATTCTGTGCCAACTTTTCTGATGCTGCTTAAATCGCCTTGTGATGCACCTTTTTGTCATAAAGCACCTGCACCAGGATGGTCCTGGTGCACTAAAGTGGTGCTTTGTGACGATTTATTAGCACCACTTTGGTGCATAAGACCAACTTAGTGCATTTTCTGCACCGGGAACAGGGCAAATTTGCACCTATCTAATAAACTTTCAGTGAAAAGTGTGATGGTGTTCAGTCTTCCGCTTAATCAGTGTACAATAACGCGCTATTTCTAATGCCTGAGGCAAAGCTGTGATCGAAAATTTGCGTAACATCGCCATCATCGCGCACGTTGACCATGGAAAGACCACCCTGGTTGACAAACTGCTGCAACAATCCGGTACTTTTGATGCCCGTACCGAAGCAACAGAGCGCGTGATGGACTCCAATGATTTGGAGAAAGAGCGTGGGATTACCATCCTCGCAAAAAACACCGCCATTAAGTGGAATGACTACCGTATCAACATCGTTGATACCCCAGGACACGCCGACTTCGGTGGTGAAGTTGAGCGCGTCATGTCCATGGTGGACTCGGTGCTGCTGGTTGTAGATGCGATGGATGGCCCTATGCCGCAAACCCGCTTCGTGACCAAAAAAGCGTTCGCGCATGGTCTGAAGCCGATTGTGGTTATCAACAAAGTAGATCGCCCTGGTGCGCGTCCGGATTGGGTTGTGGATCAGGTATTTGACCTGTTCGTTAACCTGGATGCGACTGACGAGCAGCTCGACTTCCCTATCATTTTCGCCTCTGCGCTGAATGGTATCGCGGGTCTTGAGCACACCGACATGGCTGACGATATGACCCCGCTGTATCAGGCAATCGTTGACCACGTTGCGCCTCCGCAGGTTGAGGCTGATGCGCCACTGCAGATGCAGATCTCTCAGCTGGACTACAACAACTACCTGGGCGTGATCGGCATTGGCCGCATCAAGCGCGGTAAAGTTAAGCCGAACCAGCAAGTCACTATCGTTGATAGCGAAGGCAAAACCCGTAACGGTAAAGTCGGTAAAGTCCTGACTCACCTGGGTCTTGAGCGTATCGACAGCGATCTGGCTGAAGCGGGCGATATCATTGCTATCACCGGTCTGGGCGAGCTGAACATCTCTGACACCATCTGTGATCCACAGAATGTGCAGGCGCTGCCAGCACTGAGCGTTGATGAGCCAACCGTAACCATGTTCTTTAACGTCAACACCTCACCGTTCTGCGGTAAAGAAGGTAAGTACGTGACTTCACGTCAGATCCTTGAGCGTCTGAACAAAGAACTGGTTCACAACGTGGCTCTGCGCGTTGAAGAAACCGAAGATTCTGATGCGTTCCGCGTGTCAGGTCGTGGTGAGCTTCACCTGTCAGTTCTGATCGAAAACATGCGTCGTGAAGGTTTCGAACTGGCGGTATCCCGTCCGAAAGTTATCTTCCGCGAGATCGATGGCCGTAAACAAGAGCCATTCGAGAACGTTACGCTGGATATCGAAGAGACGCATCAGGGTTCCGTTATGCAAGCCATGGGTGAGCGTAAAGGCGATCTGAAAAACATGGATCCGGATGGCAAAGGCCGCGTACGTCTCGACTACGTGATTCCTAGCCGTGGCCTGATTGGCTTCCGTAACGAATTCATGACGATGACTTCCGGTACCGGTCTGCTCTACTCTACCTTCAGCCACTACGACGATATCCGTCCAGGCGAAGTGGGCCAGCGTCAGAACGGCGTTCTGATCTCTAACGGTCAGGGCAAAGCTGTAGCGTTCGCTCTGTTCGGTCTGCAGGATCGCGGTAAGCTGTTCCTGGGTCATGGTGCAGAAGTCTATGAAGGCCAGATCATCGGTATTCACAGCCGTTCTAACGACCTGACCGTAAACTGTCTGACCGGTAAGAAGCTGACCAACATGCGTGCTTCAGGTACTGATGAAGCAACGACACTGGTACCACCGCAGAAAATGACGCTGGAACAGGCGATCGAGTTCATCGATGATGACGAACTGGTCGAAGTGACTCCACTGTCAGTGCGTATCCGTAAGCGTCACCTGACTGAAAACGACCGTAAACGTGCTTCACGTGGTCCTAAAGACGCATAATTGCGCCTTTAAAGAATAAAAAGCCCCGCATGCGGGGCTTTTTTTTGCCTGAAATTCGGATTTACTCAGCCGGACCAGCGAATATTTGTGTGAATGATGTCGCGCTTTACTCACCTTCTGGCGTTTACGCTTTTCTCTCAGCCCGTGCCTGTTCAGCCTGCACTTTTGCCGCTAGAGTGAATACTCCAGGGAACAGAAGGAGACACACCATGCTGTATATCTTTGATTTGGGCAATGTGATTATTGATATCGACTTCAACCGCGTGCTGGGTGTCTGGAGTGACTTTAGTCGTGTACCGCTGGCTTCGCTACAAGGCCATTTCCAGATGGACGAAGCGTTTGAGCAACACGAACGTGGCGAGATCAGTGATGAAGATTTCGCACTGGCGCTGTGCGAAAAGCTGGAGATCGCACTGAGCTATGAGCAGTTTGCGGCTGGCTGGCAGGCGGTCTTCGTTGACGTGCGTCCGGAAACCCTGGCGCTGATGAACCGGCTGCGGCTGGAAGGTCATCGGGTGGTAATCCTCTCTAACACGAACAAGCTGCATTGCGCATTCTGGCCAACGCAGTATCCGGACGTGCAGCAGGCAGCGGATAAAATCTACCTGTCACAGGAGATAGGTATGCGCAAACCGGAAGCGCGGATTTATCAGCATGTGCTGGATGCAGAAGGTGTGACTGCCGATCAGGCGGTGTTCTTTGATGATAATCCAGAGAACATTGAGGCGGCCCGTGCCCTGGGTATTGAAAGTGTACTGGTTACTGACAGTAAAACGGTACCCAACTGGTTTGCAGGTCTACAGTAACTCATGATGTCACGTAAATTTCGCCCCAGGCTGCATGCGTTCTGGTTGTGGCTCAGGCTGTTATGGAAACGCATTGATGAGGATGGCATGACGACCCAGGCCGGTAATCTGGCTTATGTCTCATTGCTGGCGTTAGTGCCGCTTATTGCAGTGGTCTTTGCCCTGTTTGCGGCGTTTCCGGTTTTCTCTGACATCAGCGTGCAGTTAAAACAGTTTGTCTTCAACAATCTGATGCCTGCTGCAGGTAACACGTTGCAACGCTATCTTGAACAGTTTGTTGCTAACGTAAACCGGATGACGGCGGTCGGGGCAGTCGGTCTTATCGTTACCGCGTTACTGCTGATGCATTCGGTCGATACGGCGTTAAACACCATCTGGCGCAGCAACAAAAAGCGACCGATGGTTTACTCCTTTGCCGTCTACTGGATGATCCTGACGCTCGGTCCGCTGCTGGCCGGTGCCAGCCTGGCAATCAGCTCTTATCTGCTTTCCCTGCGCTGGATTAATGCCACTGGCGTAACCAGTCTGGTCGATCAGATGCTGCGTATTTTCCCGCTTCTGCTGTCGTGGTTCGCCTTCTGGTTACTCTACAGCATTGTTCCCACTCAACGGGTGCCACCGCGTGATGCGCTGATTGGCGCGCTGGTTGCCGGGGCGTTGTTTGAGCTGGGTAAAAAGGGCTTTGCGCTCTATGTTACTATGTTCCCTTCATATCAGTTGATCTACGGCGTACTGGCCGTGATCCCCATTCTGTTTCTCTGGGTCTACTGGACCTGGTGTATTGTGTTGCTGGGCGCTGAAATAACCGTCGCGTTAGCTGACTATCGGCAGTTGAAGCAGCAACACCAACAAGAAGAGCAACGCGAGGAAACATGATTGCATTGATTCAGCGCGTGCAGCGCGCCAGCGTCAGCGTCGATCAGGAAGTGACCGGTGAAATCGGCGCGGGTTTACTGGTTCTGCTGGGCGTAGAAAAAGGCGATGACAACGCGCGAGCGGAACGTCTCGCAGAACGTGTACTGGGCTATCGCATCTTTAGCGATGAGCAGGGCAAGATGAACCTGAGTGTCCGCCAGGCGGGCGGAAGTGTGCTGGTGGTGTCGCAGTTTACGCTAGCCGCAGATACGCAAAAAGGGATGCGCCCCTCGTTTTCGGGTGGCGCTGAACCTGCTGAAGCCGAACGTCTGTATGAATACTTCAGCGACTGCTGTCGCCAGCAGGGGATTACTACGGCGAATGGCCGTTTTGCTGCAGATATGCAGGTCTCGCTGGTGAATGATGGTCCTGTAACGTTCTGGTTGCAGGTGTGAGATCGTCAGCTGAGCGGCAGGGAACAGGCCATACATCCGAGCGGGAGAAACATTACATGTATCACCTTCGCGTGCCACAGACGGCGGAAGAGCTGGATATCTATTATCAGTTCCGCTGGGAGATGTTACGTAAACCTCTGCGTCAACCGCAGGGGTCAGAACGTGACGCCTGGGATGCCCTGGCACATCATCAGATGGTGGTTGATGAACAGGGAAATCCGGTCGCTATCGGCCGTCTCTACATTAATGCCGACAATGAGGCCGCTATCCGCTTCATGGCCGTTCATCCTTCGGTGCAGGGTAAAGGGCTGGGAACGCTAATGGCGATGACGCTGGAGTCGGTAGCGCGTCAGGAAGGGGCTAAGCGGGTAACCTGTAGTGCCCGCGAAGATGCTGTCGCATTCTTCGCTAAGCTCGGCTACGTCAACCAGGGCGAGATTACCGCGCCCCAGACGACGCCAGTTCGCCACTTTCTGATGATCAAGCCTGTCGTTACGCTCGATGATATCCTGCATCGTGCCGACTGGTGCGGACAGCTGCAGCAGGCCTGGTATGATCATATTCCGCTCAGCGAGAAGATGGGTGTCCGTATTCTGCAGTTTACCGGGCAGAAATTTATCACCACCATGCCGGAAGCGGGCAATCAGAATCCACATCAGACGTTGTTTGCTGGCAGTCTGTTCTCGCTGGCCACGCTGACCGGCTGGGGATTGATCTGGTTACTGCTGCGCGAGCGCCATCTGGGCGGCACCATTATTCTGGCGGATGCGCACATTCGCTACAGCCACCCGATTAGTGGCCGGCCTGGCGCGATTGCTGACCTCGGCTCATTAAGCGGCGATCTCGACCGTCTGGCGCGCGGACGTAAAGCACGTGTGCAGCTTGAAGTTGAGCTTTTTGGCGACGATGAGTGTGGCGCGGTGTTTGAGGGGGTCTATATTGTTCTGCCTGCCGATCCTGACGGGCCGCTGGAAGAGGGCGGTTCCGGCGCACGTATCAACTAATCATAAGGGCCGCCTCCGCGGCCCTTATTGATCCTGTTAACGCACCTGACCGGCCTGCATTGTCTGCTGTAACTGTTGACTGTCCGTCGTCACCGACAGAGTGCCATTCACGGTCGGGCGCAGTGGCTGGCCTGCGGGTAATGCACCGCTTAGTTGCAGCTGCATATTACTGTCACCGGTTAACGGCAATACGGGCCATCCCCAGTTCTGCAACACATTCACCGGCACTGCCCGACCCGTCAGTTGCAGTGTCAGAGGACGCGCTGGCTGCTGACCTACGGTGGCGGTTCCTTCGAGCAGGCCCTTGTTACTGAACGCACTCAGTTCAGTAACCTGAATCTGCTGCGGGTCAGCACTTAGCGCAATCGACGGATGACGCAGATCGGTGCGGTTAAAGGTCGACTCTGCCGCGTTCAGGCTGAGCTTACCCGACCAGATCCCCCACTGATGCTGCTGAGCCAGCAGCAGGTTTTCGCCAGCGCCATCCAGTGAAGTCAGCTGGAAGGGAAACGCCGGATTAATATCGATAATCAGGTTACGGTTAGAGGTGAAACGCGTTACCTCTACACTCTCCAGCCACGCGGGCAGTGTCGCCTGCCAGCGGTCACGCCAGTCCTGCGGCAGCGTGTATTCCAGTCCGGCAACGGCCAGATTTTTCAGCGTCAGGCGCTTATTGCTGCGCGACCAGTCACCGTCAGCCCGAATCACCCCGTTCGCCCAGCGTGAACTGAATTGTGTCAGCGCCACACCCTGCGGTGAGAAATCCAGGTTAAGGATAGGGTCATTAAGCTCGAATCCACCGTCGATAAAATTGCTGGCATTCAGCGCCAGTGAACCGTCGTTACTCTGCCAGTCATCTCCCTGCCAGTTAACGTTTCTCAGCGTCAGATCCAGATCTGTCACCGCCCAGTCAGGCCCCTGCAGACGGGCATCGGTCATGTCGAGGCGGGTAATGGCAATTGACGGAACAACCTGCAGGGTATGCAGGAAATCTTTCAGGCTGCTGGTAGTCTGCAGACGGATGTCGTTCAGTCGCAGCTGATTAATTTTCCAGTTGCCCTGGGCATCGCGCTCACCGTTACCGGTCATGGAGCCACGCGCCAGGTCGGCACCAATATTGTCAAAGCGCATCCGACCCTGGGAAACACTGCCCTGAATCAGGACGTTTTCACCCGGCACATTATTCAGCGTCATGCTGCCTGCGCTCATCTGGAAGCGGGCATCGCGACCCAGCATATCCAGCCCCGTGGGCTTCCACGGCAGGATGCCGCCATTAACCTGCTGAGCAAACAGCGGTAATGCGCTCTTGGGACTGTCGATACGCATATTATTGAGTTGCAGGCGATCGGCCTGAATCGGCAGCGTGCTGCCCTGCGCCAGATTAGCCAGATTCACTTCCCCATCGCGCAGCTCAAGGCTGCTGAAATGCAGCGGATCGCTGAACTGAATCAGCGCCAGGCCGAGATCAACCCGTTTCGCGACCAGCACCGCAGGCTGACCATCGTGACCAAAGCTGAAGTCATCCAGAATGATATGAGAGGGAGAAGAGAAATTGTGTTCAATTTTACTCAGGGAGAGATGCCATTCGGTTTTGTCGCTCACCCAACGGCTAAACCAGCCTGCACCCCACTGTGTCTGCAGCAGTACATAGATCACGACCAGGGTAAAAAGCAGCAGTAAAAGTAAGGTGAGGAAAAACTTTCCAATAAATTTCATAGCATCCTTCCCGAGTTAAATCCGGTGAGAGGTTGTTATGCCTGAATTACCGTTACAGCTCAACAGCCTGGATGTAAATCCGAATAATTAGCAGGCAGGCCGAAGCCTGCCTGTGGCCTTACTTCTCTGGCGGAAAAATCAGGTTGAGCACGATTGCGGTAATACCGCCTGCGGCAATGCCGGAAGAGAGCAGCGTTTTCAGCCAGTCGGGGGCAAACTGCAGGATCAGTGGCTGCTGAGACACGCCCAGACCCACCGCCAGCGACAGCGCGATAATCATGATGGCGCGACGATTAAGCGGCTCGCGTGACACGATGCGAACACCTGAGGCGGCAATGGTGCCGAACATCACAATGGTTGCGCCGCCGAGTACCGGCTCAGGGATCATCTGCACCAGACCGCTGACCGCCGGGAACAGCCCCAGCACGATCAGCATCAGTGCGACAACAAAGCCCACGTAGCGGCTGGCCACGCCGGTCAACTGAATCACACCGTTGTTCTGACCGAAGCAGGAGTTAGGGAAAGTGTTAAACAGCGCGGAGACAAAGGAGTTGAGGCCATTCGCCAGCACACCGCCTTTCAGGCGCTTCATATAGAGCGGGCCGCTGACGGGCTGTTCCGACACATCCGAGGTGGCTGTGATATCGCCGATGGTCTCCAGGGAGGTCACCATAAACACCAGCATCAGCGGGATGAGCAGATTCCAGTCGAAGCCCAGCCCGTAATAGAGCGGGGTCGGCACCACGATCAGCGGCTGATCAGCAGGGATGCCCGCTGCCGGCAGCATGCCCATCGCCCAGGCCAGCAGATAGCCCACGGCCATCGCAATCACCAGGGAGGCGACGCGCAAATAGGGGTTTTTCTGCCGGTTAAGCAGCACGATCACCAGCAGCACGGCACCGGCCAGCATCAGATTCTTTGGCGCGCCAAAGGTATGGTCACTCATCGCGCTAAAACCACCGCCAATCGAGGTCAGCCCCACCTGAATCAGCGACAGCCCAATAATCATCACCACGATACCGGAAACCAGCGGCGTGATAATCCGGCGAGCCAGATGCAATACGCGTGACAGCACCATTTCGGTACAGGAGGCCACCATCAGCGTGCCAAATAGCGCCGCCATCATGGTGGGCACGTCAGCGCCGCCATTCTTCAGCGCCATCCCGCCCATGATCAAAGGCGTCACAAAGTTAAAGCTGGTGCCCTGAATCGACAGCAGACCCGAACCCACCGGTCCCCAGGTTTTGATTTGCAGCAGCGATGCCACACCTGAAGCAAACAACGACATGCTGATAACGTGCCGGGTATCTTCTGCGGGCAGGCCCAGCGCCTGACAGATCAGTATGGCGGGCGTGATGACCGCGACAAACATCGCCAGCAGATGCTGACCAGCGGCAAACAGCGTTTGCGGCAGAGGTGGACGATCTTCAAGACGATAAATCAGTTCGCTTTGCGTGGCGGAAGGCTGGTCTGGCTGAGGATTGGTGGACATCTTCTGTTCTTCCCAAAAAATAATGTGGCGATTGTAATCATCCGCCGGGCAAAAGCAATCGTTTGCCCGGCACGGATATAAAAGCCGACTTGAAGGGGTCTCATTCAGACGTTGGTAAAACGGGTGTTCTCTGGCAGCCAGCGTTCAATCAGAGCGCTGGCCTGCTCGGGATAGTGCTGGTGGATGTGGCGCGCCACACGCTGAACTTCGGGCACCATCGCTGCATCGCGCAGCAGGTCAGCCACTTTAAATTCGGCGTTGCCGGTCTGACGTGTGCCCAGCAGTTCACCCGGTCCGCGAATCTCCAGATCGAACTGGGCAATAACAAAGCCGTCATTACTGTCGCGTAGTACCTGTAAACGCTTCTGCGCCGTCTTGCTCAGCGGCGCTTTATAGAGCAGTACGCAGTGTGATGCCACGGCACCACGACCCACACGGCCTCGCAACTGATGCAGCTGTGCCAGCCCTAACCGCTCAGGGTTTTCGATAATCATCAGGCTGGCATTCGGCACGTCCACGCCGACCTCAATGACGGTCGTCGCTACCAGCAGCTGGAGTTCATTCGCTTTAAACGCCTGCATGACCGCCTGTTTTTCAGCGGGTTTCATGCGGCCATGCACCAGTCCGATATTTAAGTCGGGCAGCGCGGTTTTCAGGGATTCCCAGCTGGCTTCTGCCGCCTGTGCTTCCAGCAGCTCTGACTCTTCAACCAGCGTGCAGACCCAGTAGGCCTGACGTCCCTCCCGGCAGGCATGCTCAACCCGCGCCACAATCTCCTCGCGTCGCGTATCGGGGATAGCCACGGTGGTCACCGGGGTACGTCCCGGCGGCAGTTCGTCGATGGTTGAGGTATCGAGATCGGCATACGCGGTCATCGCCAGGGTGCGCGGAATCGGTGTGGCGGTCATGATCAGCTGATGCGGATGGAAACCCTGCTCCTCACCTTTTTCCCACAAGGCCAGACGCTGGTGGACGCCGAAGCGGTGCTGCTCATCAATAATGACCAGCGCCAGACCATTGAACTGCACCTGCTCCTGAAACAGAGCGTGTGTGCCCACGACCATAGCTACCTGACCGCTGGCTATCGCCTCCTGCTGTGCCTGGCGGGCTTTGCCTTTCTGTTTTCCGGCCAGCCAGCCGACTTCAATCCCCAGCGGCGCAAACCACTGGCGGAAGTTACTGGCGTGCTGTTCAGCCAGCAGTTCGGTCGGTGCCATCAGCGCAACCTGCTTGCCATGGGCGATAACGTTCAGTGCAGAGAGCGCAGCCACCAGTGTCTTACCCGAACCGACGTCGCCCTGCACCAGCCGCATCATCGGGAAATCATTGGCCAGATCTTTCTCTATCTCCGCCACCACGCGCTTCTGCGCATTGGTCGGCGAGAAAGGCAGCGCGGCCAGCAGCTGGTCACTGAGATTGTGTCGCGGCGGCATCGGTAACGCATAATAGCGCTGAGCGCCGGCGCGCACTGCCAGCATGCTGAGATTATGCGCCAGCAGCTCTTCCAGAATTAATCTGCGTTGTGCCGGATGACGGCCACTTTCCAGCTCGCTGAGCCGGAGATCGGGTGGCGGACGATGCAGTGTGCGCAGCGCATCTGGCAGGCTGATTAAGCCGCCGCTTAACTCTTTCGGCAACAGCTCGGCAATCGGGCAGCTTTCCAGCAGCGTCAGCGCCTGGTCAGTGAGATTACGCAGCGTGGCCTGTCGAATGCCTTCGGTCGTGGGATAAACCGGTGTTAAGGTCTCTTCCAGCGTCACATTGCTCTGCTCGCCCTGGATGCGGTACTCGGGGTGAATAATCTCAGCGCCGCGCTGACCGCGCTTAATTTCACCATAAGCGGTAACACGCCGTCCCGGCGACAGATTGTTCTTCATCCCGGCATTAAAATTGAAGAAGCGCATTGTCAGCACGCCACTGCCATCGCTGATCTGACACACCATCATCCGGCGACGACCAAAAGTGATATCTGTGTGCAGCACTTCGCCTTCGACTGTGGCCCAGATACCGGGAAGCAGATCATTAATAGCATAGAGTTGGGTGCGGTCTTCGTAGCGCAGCGGAAGATGAAGCAGGAGATCCTGAACGGTGTGCAGGTCAATTTTGGCCAGTTTTGCTGCCTGGCTGGCACCGACGCCGGTCAGTGTACTGAGCGGAATGGCATCCAGCAGACGGCCTTTCATCGTCTTTTACCGGTCGACTGCATGGTTGCCCACCAGCTGGGATCGGCGTCGACTTCGCCCTGCGCATTGATGCGCGGATAGGGTAGACCTTTCTGCTTTGCGACCCGCGCGAGCACCGGGAATCCGCCTTCGAACAGCAGGCGTTGCTGCTCATCCTCGTCCAGCAGGCTGTAATCGCGCAGGTAAAGACCGGCGTTCTGCCGCTGTCGCTGGGCTTCATAGAGGATAAGCGCGCAGGCGACCGAGACATTCAGCGACTGCACCATACCCACCATGGGGATCACGATCTGACGATCAGCCAGCGCCAGCGCTTCTTCGGTGATGCCGGTTTTTTCCTGCCCCATCAGAATGCAGGTGGGAAGGGTATAATCGATCTCACGAAAATCCACCGCATCGGCGGAGAGATGGGTCGCTAAAACCTGCATCTTCTGCTGTTTGAGCTGTTTTACGGCATCGCCGATGGTGGGATGGGTGACCACTTTCACCCAGCTGTTGCTGCCGGCAGACGCGGAAGCCTGCGTGCGCATCCGCTGGCTCGGCCAGACGGCATGCACTTCGTGGATGCCAACGGCGTCGGCCGTGCGGATCACCGCTGAAACATTGTGTGGTTTATGCACCTGCTCCATGCAGACCGTCAGGTCGTGCTGGCGCAGTGCCAGCATCGCCTGAATCCGGGCAAAACGTTGATCGTTCATGCCTAATTACGGTTACGGTGGACTTTGATCACATCCGGCATCACGCGAATTTTACGCATGATATTCGCCAGATGAACGCGGTCACGTGCGGTGAGGCGGATAAAGGCGCTATAGACGCGACCATCACGCTCTTCGGTATTCAGGCTCTGAATATTCGAACCCGCCGTGTTGATGGCCGCCGTCAGATTAGCCAGCGCGCCCTGATGGTTAAACATGTCGACTTTGATTTCTGCTACGAACTCCTGCTCGGTGACTTTATCCCACTCGACCGGCATGAATTTTTCTGGCTCTTTCTGGTAGCCACGAATGTTCCGGCAGGATTCATGATGCACCACCAGCCCTTTGCCAGGACTGACATGGGCAACAATCGGGTCACCAGGAATCGGTCGGCAGCATTTGGCGAAGGTAATCAACACGCCATCTGCGCCTTTAATCGGCAGTTTACCGCGCTTGCTGGTGCTGGTGATGGCCTTGCTGTCAGCCTGCAGCAGGTTCTTCGCCACCACCACGCTCATCGCATTACCGAGGCCAATTTCCGCCAGCAGATCATCAAGCGACGTCAGCTTCATGCGGTCCAGTTCCTGTCTGATATTCTCAGCCGGGATTTCAGCCAGTTTACGGCTACCGCCCAGCGCATGGCTGAGCAGGCGGCGACCCAGATTAACCGAGTCTTCGCGCTTGAGGTTCTTCAGGAGCTGACGAATTTTGGCGCGGGCTTTGGAACTGACGACAAAATTGAGCCAGGCGGCGTTTGGACGAGCGCCTGGCGCGGTGATGATCTCAATCGTCTGACCGCTGGTCAGGGTTTGCGACAGCGGATAAGGCTGGCGGTCAACGCGTGCGCCGACGCAGGCGTGGCCGATATCGGTGTGCACCGCATAGGCGAAATCTACCGGCGTCGCGCCGGTTGGCAACTCAACAATGCGGCCTTCAGGCGTAAAGACGTAGATCTCATCAGGGAAAAGATCGGACTTCACGCTTTCAATAAATTCAAATGAACTGCCCGCACTCTGCTGCAGCTCGAGCAGGCTTTGCAACCAGCGCTGCGCGCGAATCTGTGCAGTGGTGCCACTTTCGCCCGCCTGTTTATAAGCCCAGTGCGCAGCGACCCCCATTTCTGCCATCTGATCCATATCCTCGGTGCGAATCTGCACTTCAACCGGCACGCCGTGCGGGCCGATCATGGAGGTATGGAGCGACTGATAGCCGTTGGCTTTGGGGATGGCGATATAATCTTTAACGCGGCCCGGACGCGGCTTATATAAGCTGTGCATCTGGCCCAGAACGCGATAGCAGGTATCCAGATCTTTCACGATGACGCGAAAGGCATAGATATCCATGATCGAGTGAAAACGCTGCTCTTTCAGCGTCATTTTGCGGTAAATCGAGTAAAGATGCTTTTCGCGACCGCTGACGCGGCAGGGAATGCCCGCTTCCTGTAAACGGCCATCAATCTCAGAAAGAATCTTCTGGATCATCTCTTTACGATTACCACGCGCAGCTTTCACCACCTCTTTAATCACCCGATAACGGTTCGGGTAAAGTGCTTCAAAACCGAGCTCTTCCAGCTCTGTTTTAAGGTGATGAATACCCAGGCGGTGTGCCAGCGGACTGTAAATCTCTAACGTTTCCAGCGCGATGCGGCGACGTTTGTCCGGGCGTAAAGACCCAAGGGTGCGCATATTATGGGTGCGGTCAGCCAGCTTGATGAGAATGACGCGGATATCCTGCACCATCGCCATAATCATCTTGCGGAAGTTCTCAGCCTGCGCTTCTTTCTTATCGCGGAATTTCAGCTTATCCAGCTTTGAAACGCCTTCGACCAACTCCGCCACGCTTTTACCGAACAGCTGTTCCATATCCTGGTAAGTGGCGGGCGTATCTTCGATCACGTCATGCAGCAGCGCGGCCATGAGCGTTTCATGGTCGAGCTTCATTTCCGCCAGAATACAGGCCACGGCAACCGGATGGGTGATATAAGGCTCACCACTGGAGCGTGTCTGTCCCTCGTGGGCATCACGTGCGACAAGGTAGGCTTGCTGGAGGCGCTTGATCTGCTCCTCTGGCAAGTATTTTTCAATCAGTTGATTGAGACTTTCAAACAGATACAAGGGCGACCTGCAGGTGGCTGTTAACGACGACCTTCAGCGATAGCGGTAACGGCCTGTAACTCAGCGGCTTCCTGCTCTTGCTGTTCCTGACGATCACGCACATCTAAAATCTGATTGGTGACCAAACCTTCTTCGATTTCGCGCAGGGCGATAACGGTAGGTTTATCGTTCTCTTCCGGAACCAGCGGATCTTTGCCGCCAACCTGCATCTGACGTGCACGACGTGCAGCGACCAACACCAGGTCAAAACGATTACCAACTTTTTCTACTGCGTCCTGAACGGTTACGCGTGCCATAGGTGTGCTACTCCACAGATGAAGAAATGACTGCGCATCATACTGAAACTGTATTCAGACTGCCAACAGTTTGCTGATTAAAGCATCGTGACGCGCCTTCTGACGCGCCATACGCAGACGTTCTGCGCGAATAATGGTTTTCAGATCGGACAGCGCCAGATCAAAATCATCATTCACAATTAAATAGTCATACTCGGCGTAGTGGCTCATTTCCGCTACTGCCTGAGCCATGCGACGTGTGATCACCTCTTCGCTGTCCTGACCACGACCGCGCAGACGGCGATCGAGCTCTTCTTTCGAAGGCGGCAAAACAAAGATGCTGCGTGCGCCAGGCATTTTAGCGCGGATTTGCTGCGCGCCCTGCCAGTCGATGTCGAGGAACACGTCAACGCCGGTTGCCAGCACCTGCTCAATGGCATGGCGTGACGTACCGTAGTAGTTGTCAAAAACCCGGGCATGTTCGAGGAAAGCATCTTCCGCGATCATCTGCTCGAATTCATGTTTCTCAACAAAAAAGTAATGTTCGCCATGGGTTTCACCCGGGCGCATACCGCGCGTCGTGTGCGAAACAGAGACCTGCGTGTCATACAACGGCTGGGTCTTTAACAGTGCCTGAATCAGGCTGGATTTCCCTGCACCGCTGGGAGCCGAAACAATATAGAGCGTGCCTTGAGCCATGGTTTTCTTGAATTGATTAAAAGCGGAGTCGATTTCCTGCACAGTATACACAGCTTCCCGTTGCCACGCAGCGTTTGCGCAGCGAGAACACCCAATCTTTTGCGCCTCTGCGCGCAAATCTCTGTCGGGCAACTGTAATGGTTCACGGATTACCCTGGCATCTCTTCCGGAACGAAACCTCGCCTCTGGCTGACGCTAATGCATTGCTGTTGAATGCCACAAAACGTCAGAGGAAAGAGTATGAAAGGATTCGGCTGGCCGCTATCTGCGATTATTCTGTGGTTCGCCCTATGGCCTGCGCACAGTGCCGTTTGTCCGGTCTGGACACCCGTACGGGCGACTGAAGAGATTGGCCGTTTGCAACAGCAACTGCAACACTGGGATGACGCTTACTATCGCCAGGGGCAGAGTCCGGTGACTGACACGGATTACGATGCGCTGCAGCAGCGGCTTGTTACCTGGCAACACTGCTTTAGCGCTTCTCAGCCCACTTATTCCCCGCAACTGCCTGGCAAGGGTGAGCACCTGCATCCAATCGCCCATACTGGCGTAAAAAAGATGCGCGACAAGCTGGCACTGGCTTACTGGATGCAGGGGCGACGCGATCTCTGGGTGCAGCCAAAAGTTGATGGCATCGCCGTTTCACTGGTGTATCGCCATGGCAGGCTGGTCTCGTTGTTAAGTCGTGGCGATGGATTGCGCGGTGAAGAGTGGCTGGCTAAAGCCGCCTGGATCCCGGCAATTCCGCTGCATATCGAGACCCCTCTCGACGAGGTTGTACTGCAGGGCGAGCTGTTTTTGTTGATGAACGGTCATCAGCAGGCGATTGATGGCGGCAAAAATGCGCGCTCACTGGTGGCCGGCGCGATGATGAGCAGGCAGCGGACTCCGCTGCTGGATTCGCTCGGTGTTTTCATCTGGGCATGGCCAGATGGTCCCGCCACAATGACGGAGCGCCATGAGCAACTCAGCCGCTGGGGGCTGGGCATTGCAGCAGAATGGAGCCACAACGTTAAAGATGAAGAGGACGTAGCCATCTGGCGTGAGCGCTGGTTTCATGCTGCGCTGCCTTTTGTCACAGACGGCGTGGTGGTTCATCAGAGTCTGCGGCCTGCAGGCAAAAACTGGCTGCCAGGCGAAGGTATATGGGCGGTTGCCTGGAAACATCAGCCTCCTGAAGTCAGTGCTGAAGTGCTCTCCGTCGATTTCCCCATTGGCCGAACCGGAAAAATAGCGGCGGTACTTAATCTTCAGCCAGTGCAACTGGATGATAAAACGGTCAGGCGGGTTAATGTCGGATCGCTACGTCGCTGGCAGGAGAGCGATATCGTCGCGGGCGATGTGGTCACGCTGAGTCTGGCGGGTCAGGGAATACCCCGGCTGGAGCGGGTCATCTGGCGCGTGGCAGAGCGACATTATCCTCAGCCTCCCGAGGCGTCGCGTTATACGCCGTTGAGTTGTTATACCTTCAGCGCTGAGTGCCAGAAGCAGTTACTGGCGAAATTACGCTGGCTCAGCCAGAAAACGGTGCTGAATATTCCTGGGGTTGAGCGCAGCACCTGGCTGCGCTTACTGGAAAGCGGCAGTATGACGCATCTGTTCGGCTGGCTGACGTTAACACCAGAACAGATTGCCGCCGCGACGGATCTCTCTCCGGAACGTGCGGAGCAGCTCTGGCACCGTTTTAATCTCACTCGTCAGCAACCGTTTCGTCGATGGGTGAAGGCCCTTGGCGTTTCATTGCCGCAAAAGGCCCTGAATGCGCTGCCCGATCAGCAGTGGGAGAGCATAATGCGGCGGGATGTTATGGCCTGGCAAACTCTGCCGGGCGTAGGGGCGGGGCTGGCAACGCGCCTGGCTGAGCAGTTTCAGGATGCCCGTCTGCAGGCCCTCATCGCGTTCCTGCAACAGCAGGGTATTCCTGCGTCCTCAATGCTCGGGGTGGGGATAGTTGAAAATCGGCAAACCGAGACGGAAGCGCAGCGCCAGTAAACGGGCAAAAAAGCCGAACAGCAGGGTAATGATAATCACCGCTTCATGCGCCAGCGTGGTTTTCAGCAGCAGGATATACATCCAGCCCGAGGCGAAAGCGATACCGGCGTACAGCTCTTTCTGAAACACCAGCGGAATGCGATTACAGAACATGTCACGCAGTACGCCGCCAAAGACACCTGTAATCACTGCGCTTATCGCGGCAATAATCATGGCGTGTCCGGAATCAAGTGCAACCTGCGCGCCGATAATCGAAAAGACCACCAGACCTAATGCATCCAGCACCAGAAAAACTTTGCGCAGGTGGGTCATCAGGGGCGCCAGGAATGTGGTGACAACCGCCGCAGCCGCCACAATCATGATGTATTCGGGATTTTTCACCCAACCCAGCGGATAGTGACCCAACAGGATATCGCGCACCGAGCCACCACCGATTGCGGTCACTGACGCAATAATAATGACCCCGAACAGATCCATTTTGCGGCGACCCGCCGCCAGCGCACCTGTCATGGCTTCAGCAGTAATACCAATAATGTAGAGAACGGTCAGTAACATAGCAGACTCCAGTAAGACGGCGGCAAGGCTACAGCATTGCTTAACAGGCGGCGACAGAGATTTCAGGTGGTCGGCGTCCGGGATTTGCGCAGTGTATACCAGTCCGGCCCGGCATCAGCATAGAAAGACTTTTCAGTGCAAAACCGGTGATGAATGCTGGTGAAGGTTAAGATGAGACGATGTGCAGAGGAGTCGCGCGGGCCTGGCTGGTGTTAACTGACTCAGAACCAGGGGGGAGATTTACAGCCCATGACGGCCAGAAATTTGCAGGTCAGACATTGGTCTGTAAAGGAGATAGAAAGAATGGGATGCTGCAGCTAAAGAAAGGAGTAAAAATATATCGACAGGATTAACAAAAAGAAAGGCGTGCTGGTTAACAGCACGCCAACGCATCGTTTCGGATGCTCAGAGCCCACCATACAGACTTATTTTATTATTTGTTTCTTGCACGAATTTTAGCAAAAGCATTCAGACTAAAGTGATATTCCGGCTGGAACCATGAGCGACCATAGTAGCAGTAAATCAGCATGCGAATGGAAGCCATCGCAAGGTAACCCCAGATCGCACATAATACAGAAGGTGTCAGCCAGACGGTAAATAAGGTGACTGCAAGTCCGGCTAATACTGAGGACGTTTCAGCAAAAGCAATGCGTGTATATTGCTTTTCACGCTGTAATACCGCACGGTAATGCTGACCCTGAGGGATGATAATAAACACCACTGAAACCATCTGCAGCATGAGAGCCAGTTCGGGCTGATTAAACAGGCTGTTCAGCAGGTGACTGCCCGTAAATAAAAGACCAAACACCGCGACACCCATCAACATATTACCCCAGTAAATGGTTGAGAGGTCATTGATTGAGAGCATACAGCGACGGATCAGTGTATTTGAGAAGCCGCGATCGGCCAGAGTATCAATAAACAGTAAGGCAATTATGGCAATCGCCAGCAGGTTAAGCTCATTCGCCTGCAGAATCTGCGCCAGCAACGAGAGTTGCAACACGCCAATGCCAATAATTTTGATTGAAGAGAGCAGAGACCATTTTGCGCTATTAAGACTGCGTTCACGTATTGCCATAATATACTCGTTAGAGTCTATCGACTCTGTGAGAATTAAATAATTGTGTAACGGCAAGAAGAGGTTGCTGTGACACCGTTAGTTAGTGCAATTTTTCCGGCCGAAGTCCTGAAATACCTCTCCAGGCTTGCCATGTTATTATTGATTCAATCAAATGATGCTCAGATAAAAAATAGATATCCCTGGTAAATTCCCTGTTTCGTGTCATGGCGGAATCCCCTGCAGCTAACAGAAATTCCGCCAGATCACGAATAAATCCTTTTGTATTTTTATATTCTCCTGCCAGCATCCTTGCGGCAATCTCAACGAATTCTTTTTCTGATAACAAAGGATAGGTTGAGCGGTCCATGACTTTTTCCTGCTTTATCATTATGGGTATTGCTGTGTGTGGAATGATTTATACATTGTTTTATTTAATTTAACACCATAAGAAAAGTCTGATTACACGACCGCAGAAATAAATGGTTTCACTTTATGCATGATAAATATTAAATCTTCAGGAGAGCAGTGATAAACAACTGTTAATGATTAATGTATGTCTCTAAGGCAGAAGGTCATCAGGGGAGACAGAGAAGCCTGAAATCCGGGAAGATCAGCTATGTGAAAGCGGGTTAAGCCAGGAATTTTCCTGGCGGAGATGCTTAAGCAGGGTTGGTGGTAAATGTGTATCGGGGATGAGTAATCAGATAAGCGCTTTATGCTTTAATGTCAGAAGTTTTTCTATTTTTTTTCGTTAGCGACCAGCGATAAGTACAGAGAAAAACGTACGCTAAGTCCTTGATTTACTGTGTCAGAAGCTGATTGAGTTTCTCCAGATCATTGCTAACCCATTCAATATCCTGCTTAAATCTCTCATCTGAAGTAAATGGCTGGCGATAAACCGTAACCATTACCTCGGCACCCTGTTCATTAGCGATCACGCGCATCGGCACATAGATCTCCTTTCCTGAGCCGCTATCAATCCAGTGATCCATTACGCCAAACGGATTGTGTGGTGAAAACCTGAGCTTCACATTGCCCAGGGGGCCTTTAGCACGCCAGCGATGTCCATCGGGTTCTAATGCACTGTGCGTTAACCCGGATGCCCATTTTGCGAAAAATTCCGGCTTCCAGATAGTTTCATAAAGATCTAACCAGTGACGTGGGATCGTCAGGCTCAGCGTGCGAGAGGAGAGCATGTAACCTCCAATGGATAAGCGAAAAAGGCATTAAAGCATGGGGCCAGACTTGTTAAAACGGTGTAACAGTAGAAGTGTGGTGTTGACAGGGTTTCGTACAAAAGGCAGACAACGGATGAGGCTGTCTGCCGCAGAATCAGATGAAGTTGCCACGCGCAGAAACGGCATGATCTTCGCTATGACCACTGGCGTGACGCAGAACAAAGCCATCCGACTGCGCCATCACTGCGCAACTGTGATTCGGGAAGATACGCAGCAGCGTGCCGACTTCAGGGCGGCGATCCTGAAACAGCAGAAAACCGTGCTCCTCGGATAACTTCGTCACTTCATAGGTATTGCCCGCTTCGTCTGCTGCAACACCAAAGCCGCTGGCATTGGTGCCGTGCGGCCCTTTATCCGAACTCAGCATTTTTGATCCGGCGTCAACAATGGCGAAATGATCGTTTACCGCCACAACGCGGGTAATGACGCTCATTGCCAGTTGATCGACGTGGCTTAACCCAAGGCGGCAGGCAGTAAGATCCAACAGTGCATAGTTACCGGGCCGGATTTCATTAATGCAGGGCGCAATCTCTGCTGCCAGCGCAGTTGGGGTTGACCCCACTGAGAGAGGGCAGTCGGTAAAACCCGCAGCCTGCAATTTTGCCTGAACGCGCTGCATCAATGCCGTTTCCTGGCGGGCGACCTCCGCAATGGCTGCGGCATGACCCGCACCATAAGCGTGACCGGCATGTGACACTAATCCGGCAAAGCGTAATCCCTTGTCCTGTAATGCCTGGGCAATCAGCACGGCGTCATCTGTATCGGGATTGACGCCAATGCGATGTAACCCAACATCCACTTTAATCGCCACCGCCAGCTCGCACCCTGGCTGATGCTGGCAGGCCTCAGCGATCGCCGCCACGCCCTGCAGGCTGTCCGCAATCAGGTTGAGTCTGACCTGATGAAGCACGGCGAGGCGCAGTAATTCAGCCACGCTTTGCGGATGTACAACCGGATAGGCTAACAACAGATCGCGTATACCACCCTGAATAAAACTGATGCCTTCGCTGGGTTTTGAGACGGTGATCCCCTGCGCGCCAGACTCAATCTGTCGCCGGGCAATCCAGACGCTTTTATGCGTTTTGATATGCGGACGCAACGCGACGCCAGCAGCACGGGCTTTGCGCTGCATATGCTGCAGGTTGCATTCCAGGCGTGCTGCATCCACTTCAATGTAAGGTGTGAGGCGATCGTCAATCAGCGGACGCTGCCACTGCTTTGTGTCATTGATATCCATAAGGTGTCCGTTAATAACGAGATAAGAAGATTCATCATTCCCTAATAATCTCTCTGATACCAGCCTGCTTACCGCAGAACAGGCATGTTGAGCAGCAGAAACAAGAGCCATTGCTATAACGCGAGAGGCATGATGAGGAGAGGGGGATCGGGAAAGAGGAAAGGGAGGAACAAAAGGAGTGAACCCGGAGATTAAAACAAAAAAGCAGGCACGCGGCCTGCTTTATCAGTTTACTCAGATATAGAGTGACTGTTCACCCGGCGGACGGGTTTTGAATCGGCGATGTAGCCAGAGGTACTGTTCGGGTGCACGCAGGATCTGATTTTCGATCACTTTATTCATGTAAGCGGCAGCAGCAGCCTCATCGGTATGAGGATAATTTTCCAGCATCGGTTCGATGATTAAATGGTAGCCATCATTTCCTGGATTACGAATCAGCATAATCGGTACCATCGCTGGCTTCGCCAGACGCGACAGAACAAAAGTCCCGTTGGTAGTGGCAGCTTTTTCCACCGCAAACAGTGGCGCAAAGGTGCTGCCTTTAGGGCCGTAATCCTGGTCTGGTGCAAACCAGACCGATTCACCCTGTTTCAGAGCATGAACCATACCGCGCAGATCACGACGGTCAATCATCGCTTTATTAGAACGCATGCGGCCTTTGGTCTGCACATACTCCATCGCCTGATTATTGTGCGGGCGATACATCGCCATCATCGGCTGACAGAGTCCACTGATGCGTCCGCCCAGCTCCAGCGACATGAAATGCACGCCAATCAGCATCACACCGCGCTTTTCGTTCTGCGCAGCGTGAAGATTATCCATACCTGAAACGTTAAACAGGCGTTTTACTGCCCGGTCAGACCAGAACCAGGCAATACCGGTTTCAGCCAGGGCCATGCCTAGCGATGCGAAGTTACCAGCGATCATGTGTTCGATTTTTTCTTCACTGATACCCGGGAAGCAGAGTTCGATGTTACGACGGGTAATACGCTCGCGGCGCTGCAGGAAATGGCGAGAGATTTTGCCGGCACCGGCACCGAGACGCATGAGAACAGGATAAGGAAGCTGGACCAGCAGCCAGAGTACGCCAAGGCCAAACCAGGTAAACCAATAACGCGGATGCAGCAGCGAACTGCTAAATTTTCCGGTGTTTTTCATTAACAACCTTCATGGAAGTTGAGGGGGGTATCGCATAAAGAGCACTTCCATGAGTCTTAAAGCGGTACGGCTGTATTGAATTCGACCGATACTTTATCAAAAAGTGCCTTCAAAAAAAGGGAAACTCCGTGATTCACAGGATTGATCTGTTTCATGGAGACAGTGCGTCGGGAACGTAAAAAGAGTTAAATTCAGAAAAATTATTTTAAAATCAGAAACTTAAAAAGAAATCATCCTAAATGCAAAGCATGATTAAAGTGTGTTCCGGAAGTGTCTGGAAATGAACGTTTATCAATCTTTACGTGATAATGAAGCCGCAGGTGGGAGTCAAAAGCCACATAGGGAGGTGAAACCCGAAAGATAATGCCTGAAAAATGAACAAAGCGCCATTGCTGACGCTTTATAACTGACCTGCCGGGCGGGAACTTACTCGATGTTCTGAATCTGTATGTTGATTGTATTTATATTGTTTATGATGATCATATACTTAAGTTTATTTTTCAGGCTATTTTATATTTTACCCCCCAATCCACTCCCCGTTGAGAGAAGTGACCATTTGGTCAGCTCACAGGCTTTATGGTTGTCGTAAATCGCTCACCTTTGACCAGTTCACCAGAAGGTTTTCGATAGTATGACTCGCCATCAAGTCGGTAGTAAGTATATCCATCCTTTGTTTTAGTGATGTCCATCATCCAGTTTGACTTGTCTATACAATTCTCATCTGATTTCATGTCATCAAAGCACAGTAAGTAATCAGTATCATGGTCTGGAAAAGCACCTGAATTCTTGGGGGCGAGTTTTTGATACTTACCATTAAAGTCCCAGATTGAAACATTGTAAGTTTCACGGGAAGAAATGGTTTTGACTCCATTATTATCCCACCACTTTATTTTGTCACTATCAGAGAAAGGGATGTTTTTAACCAAAAAATCTTTTCTGGTATCAGAGTCATGAATTGCAAGCACTTTTGGAGAATTAAAGAAGTTAACATAGAATAATGCTAACATTATCAATGCCACAATAAAAACTGTAGTCTTTTTGAATCTCATTAATTTCTCCTGCTATTTATTTCAAATTCAGCTTTCATATTAGTTAAGAAAGGTTTAAAAGCGAAGTGTTCCCATCTTTGAAGGACAAACCAAATACGAAATGCTCTGATAAAATGAAATTTAGGATTCATGATGTCAGTTTTATCGAGACCGAAATGGTCTTGCCCTGTAAATGTTATTTTTGCTACATAACCACTGTCAGTTATATCGATCTGATTTATCTGTATGTTTGTAGCATGAATATCATGTATCGACATTCCTAATCCATTGAAACTATCAGTCCATCTATTGAACTTAGGAAGTATGGAATTTCTTATTGCTGGTGTTATTAACTCTATATCTGAGTCTGATAAGCTTTTTTGTCCGGTAACGATGATCTTATCTAATGAAGACTTAATTACAGTCAATGGAGACAGTGGAGAAGATTGCCCGCAGATAATTAGATTTTTATATGCACTATCAAGGAAAGGGCTGGAATAACTTTTTCCATTCCCGTGATAGAGATGCTTTACAAGATTGTTGAATATTTGGTGCTGCCCAAGATAATATGCAGGCATAGAAACACGAAGAAACTCATTGAAAAGAAGTTCAGCCATTTCTGTTCTGGATTTTGGGCGGGTATCCCGGAAAGAGTTGAATATAGATACTTCTTTTCCAGTCCAGGGATCAACCACATCAGAAACATCATCCAAACCCAAATCGCTTCTTAGTTGCTTTTCACTAAGGTCTCCACACTTCATATCATCAGTGCTGTAATCATTGAACCTGTGCCGTGTCTGATAAACGGTAAAGGGGAACTTCAATGCTGACATAATAATTTCCTTATGAAATGATTCAGACTGAAAATCCATACTTATTGCATTCTTACAGATGATATCATTGAAGATGATAATGTAATCAGAGCCGTCTAATCATAAACTTCTTGATAAAAAAATGGAAGGTGAATAATAATATACTTATTATAATCAATGATTTATACGGTTTTGTGAAAAGGTGGAACTGTGAGGTGATTGGTATGCTTATTGCTTAAATATCAAGCATTGAGAGTTATGCCTTGATCTTGTGATGCTTGAAAATTGGCTGAATCTGTAGTGTAAAATGAGAATGTATCATATCGGAAGCAATCTTATTTTTAATCACAGGAATGATTAGTCATGAGTGAATCTCTAAGAAATCTCAACAACATACGCACTCTTCGGGCACAAGCTCGTGAAACCCCATTAGAATTACTTGAAGAGATGCTTGCGAAACTCGCCACAGTTGTAGAAGAACTCCGAGATGAGCAAGATTATGTTCGCAAGGAACAGGAGGAGAAACAAGCCAAACTTAAAGCTATCCATGCTCAGCTCCTCGAAGATGGTATTGATCCTCAGGAACTTTTAAATGGACGTTCTTCTAAGAATGGAACTCGTGCTAAGTCTGTTAGAAAAGCTCGTCCTGCAAAATATCAGTATACTGACGAGCAAGGTAATCAGAGAACGTGGACGGGGCAGGGAAGAACTCCAATAATTATCTCGGATGCTATTGCAGGTGGGAAAAAACTAAAAGATTTTGAGATTTAAAAACATTTAACCCAGCCTAAAGAATAGCTATCAATAGGCTGGTTATAACTTAGTTAAGCAGTTTTGCTAACCAATTTCTCTTATATCTTGAACTAATCTCATTTTCTAAGACAGAATTGTAACTGTTATACAAACCATAATAACTATTATTCACTTTGTTTTCAATATTAGCTTGGAAAGCGAAAGAGGATAGTAATGGTTTGAAAACCGTATTTATAGCATCCTCTGTCTTTTTAGATGAAGAAAACCTTTCATCAGTTAGATCACCTGCGATAAAAAACTCATTGATTATTTCAGAGACATTTACACCAGAAAGAGCGGTCTTAACTTCATTACCTTTTTGCTGAGATTCAGCATCGAGTTTGGTGAGAGATTCGCTCAACTTATTATTGAATTTATGAAATTGATCTACAGTTCCTGTTACCAGGGCTATATTAATGAAATCTTGATACATTTCCTGTCTACAAGTAAGAAGTTCTTTATGGTGCTTTTCAGAATTATCATTATATTCAGAAGTCTTTTTGAGCAAAGCAACCAAATATGATTTATATTCTTCTGTCAGCCTCGGGCCTGAACCATCTTTAAAAGCATTATATCTGCTAATTAATTCATTATAAAGACCAATTTTTTGAACATAATCATTAGAGAGGGATTTAGATATACCACTACACTGTCTTTCCTTGTTTATTAAAGGTGAATAATACTCCTTCATGATATCTGCTCTAAAGTTCAGATCGCTTTTATAAGATTCAAGTATGATTCCAAAAACTAAAGTTCCTAACACTAAAGGGATAAGGCCTAAAAATAATGTTTTAAAAAAAGATTCGTTGAGGGGCTTACTCATATATCCATCCTTAATATGTTAAACGCAATACGCACTAAAAAATCATAAGTTTATATGAACGAATAGGTTTGCTCAACCTTTAAAAACTGCATTAAATTCAATAGATTGTGTTTATTTGGTTATTTATTTTGCCATTTAACTCAGTATATATTAAGTTTGGCTTATGTATAAATTGTTATACATTATCTGGATGTTAATGCTAAAAAGATTAATAACAGAGAACAAAGCTGATCTTCTTATTATATTTTGGACCTTTCGACAAAGTTTTTTAAGGTATGACATCATGAAGAACTGGACCACAGAACATACGAAGGAAATTAAGGAATGGTTTTCCGTTGGAAACTATGAAGTATTTAAAGATCTGACCCTGAAGGCTTACTATCATGAACTGACCTGCTCCCCGTTGATTAACACACCGCGATGTTAGTAATGTCTTCATCAGTCACATGAGGACATTCCCATGAAGAAGCGATTTTCCGACGAACAGATCATCAGTATTCTCCGCGAGGCCGAAGCCGGGGTTTCAGCCCGGGAACTCTGCCGTAAGCATGCTATTTCAGACGCCACCTTTTACACCTGGCGCAAGAAGTTTGGCGGCATGGAAGTCCTCGAAGTGAAGCGGCTCAGGTCACTTGAAGAGGAGAACGCCCGCCTTAAGAAGCTGCTCGCTGAAGCCATGCTGGATAAGGAGGCGCTTCACGTGGCTCTGGGCCGAAAGTTCTGACGACGGACCAGAAACGGGAAGCCGTGGAAGCCATGTGTGAGACAACGGGTCTGTCGCAACGCCGTGCCTGCAGGCTGGCCGATCTGTCACTTTCAACCTGCCGTTATTCGGCTCAGCGCCCGGCTGCTGACGCGCAGCTGTCTTTACGTATCACAGAGCTGGCACTTGAACGCCGCCGATTTGGTTACCGGCGCATCTGGCAGTTATTGCGTCGGGAGGGCTTTCACGTCAACCACAAGCGGGTTTACCGCAACTATCACCTTAACGGTCTGGGTGTAAAACGCAGGCGGCACCGTAAGGGGCTGGCGACTGAACGGCTTCCGCTTCTGCGCCCGGATGCGCCGAACCTGACATGGTCGATGGATTTTGTCATGGATTCACTTGCCAGCGGCCGCCGGATTAAGTGCCTGACCTGCGTGGATGATTTCACGAAGGAGTGCCTGACGATCACCACGGCATTCGGGATTACAGGCGTTCAGGTGACACGTATTCTGGACAGCATTGCGCTGTTTCGTGGCTATCCTGCAACGATAAGAACCGATCAGGGCCCGGAATTTACCTGCCGCGCGCTCGATCAATGGGCCTTTGAACATGGCGTTGAGCTGTGCTTAATCCAGCCGGGCAAGCCAACGCAGAACGGATTTATTGAGAGTTTCAACGGTCGCTTTCGGGATGAATGCCTGAATGAACACTGGTTCAGCGATATTCTTCATGCCCGGAAAATCATTAATGACTGGCGGCAGGACTATAACGAGTCCAGACCTCATTCATCGCTTAAATACCAGACGCCGGCTGAATTTGCAGCAAGCTGGAGAAATGGAAAATTAGAAGGTAAACAAACCGACATTACTAACTGAGCGTTGTATCTAATACTGGGGGCAGGTCAGGAGCAATGTCTTTTCGGTAAACCCTTTCAGGTATGCCCGGATATTTTAATCTTTTAACAAGATCTTTATGCCAGTCTTCAAACAGCTCATTCACTGTAGTCAGTTCTTCAGGTCTGTTTAGCTTCCTTTCTGCGATAGGATCATCTCCAGCCAGAACCTTTTTGCGAACATCTTCTGCAAGACTACGGGCTTCTGCGAGTGACACTATAGAAACCTTGCCTAAAGTGATTTCTCGTCTTTTTGAGTGTGCTGTGTATCTCAGCATCCAGTAAGGTTCACCTTTTGAGGGGATCTTCAGGTATAAGCCTCGCTCATCTCCAAACTTACCAACACCGCCTGCTTTTATCAGAGACTGAACGGCTTTTGCTGTTAGTGAACCCATATACCTGACCTGTCGTTTTTAGTGGGGGGTATCTGGTTATAGACTGTTATATTTTTCTAGTAAAGCAAAAGTACTCCCCATTTTACCCCCCATTATTTCGTGGATTTAAGCGGAGAAGCATGTTCATCAGTGGAATTTTACTTCCATAAAAAAGCCCATTTAACATGGGCTTATGGCTTTATATGGATGAGGGTGGAAATTATTCGATGTTCTGAATCTGCTCGCGCATCTGTTCAATCAGCACTTTCAGTTCGATCGCGGAAGTGGTGATCTCGGCGTTGATCGACTTTGATGCCAGCGTATTCGATTCCCGATTGAACTCCTGCATCA
>Ga0308170_10000598_pt1 | contig 42521 bp, 67 predicted proteins | sample PhyBR2_2_FD_202136 | JGI IMG/M metagenome (GOLD analysis project Ga0308170, IMG submission 202136) | Phyllosphere microbial communities from UC Gill Tract Community Farm, Albany, California, United States - DLSLSB.R2 | ecosystem: Host-associated > Plants > Phyllosphere > Unclassified | place... | reverse complement strand
CCGAGGTCTTCGACGTGCTCGAGAAGCAGGAGCCGGGCAAGGGTGGCGAGATCCAGCTGACCGACGCGCTGATGAAGATGGCCAGCGCCGAGGAGTGGACGGGCGGCGTGTACGGCGTCGTCTTCCGTGGTCGTCGATACGACACCGGCGACAAGCTCGACTACATCAAGGCCATCGTGCAGCTCGCCAGCGATCGCGACGATCTCGGCGCCGAGCTGCGCCCGTGGATCAAAGAGTTCGCCGCCGGGCTGGAGTAGGCGGACACGACCGTGGCGAACATCCCCACGTTGGCGGAGGGGCGGATCGGCATCCGGCCCCTCCGCCTCCGCGACACCCGTGACCTCGATGCGGCGCTGACCGAGAACCGGGCGTGGCTCCGCCAATGGGAGGCCACGAACCCGTCCGGCTTCACGAGCCACGACGTCCGCGGCAGCATCCGCTCGCTGCAGACGAACGCCCGCGCCGGTCTGGGTCTGCCGTTCGCCATCGAGCTCGACGGTCGCTTCGTCGGTCAGCTCAACGTCAGCGGCATCACCTACGGCTCACTCGGCTCGGCCACCATCGGCTACTGGGTGACCCGGGCCGCCGCGGGGCACGACGCGACGCCGACGGCCGTGGCCCTCGCCACCGACTACTGCTTCCGTGTGCTCGGACTCCACCGGATGGAGGTCTGCATCCGGCCCGAGAACGCCCCGTCGCTGCGCGTCGTCGAGAAGCTCGGCTTCCGTTACGAGGGCCTGCGTCGGCGGTACATCCACATCAACGGCATGTGGCGCGACCACTTCTGCTTCGCGCTGGTCGCCGAGGAGGTGCCCGGGGGAGTCCTCGCGCGCTGGATGGCGGGCGAGGTGCCCGCGGGCCAGGGCAGCATCCCGGCCGAGGCCCTCGTCGAGGCGGAGCGCGCCCTCCCGATCTGAGCCGCCGATCCGGCCGGCACGGTGGCTCCGCTCTCCCTCTCACAGCGGATCCGTCGCCCGATCGGGCAGACACACCTGCCGACTGCGCGTCGTGGCCCCCTCGGCACTCATACCTTTATCACCATGAACATCGAGTCCTGGGGTGGCGGCGCCGTGCTGGCGCTGGTCGCCGTGCTCTGGGTCGCGTATCTCGTGCCCACCTGGCACAAACGTCAGGAGTACCTGGCCACCGAACGCAATGCCATCCGTCTGCAGCAGACCCTCCGCATCCTCGCGCAGACCGCCGAGCTGCCCGAGGAGGTCCGCGTCGAGGCGAACGCGAAGTCCGTCGCCGACGCGCAGCGGATCCTCCGGGACGAGGAGGCGCGGCGCGAGGCCCTGCGCCGGGCGCACGAGGCCGCGAGGCAGCGTGCGATCACCCGCGAGCTGGCCGCCGCCGGTCCGAAGCTGTCCGCCGCCGACCGCGACCCCGCCCTCGCGGCACGCCGTCTGCGTCGGTCGCGACTGGTCTCGACCGCCACGCTCGTGCTCAGCGTCGTGGCCATCGCGGTCGCCGTGCTGAATCTGCAGGCGGCGTGGCTGCTCGGGGTCGCAGGTCTCGTCTTCGGGGCCGTCGCGGTCACGATGCTCTCCCAGCTCGCCGCCGTCTCGCGGGCACGGTCGCGTCGTCAGGTCGTCGCCGAGCCGCGGGTGTCGCAGCCGTTCCGCGACTTCGCCGACACCGCCGACGAGGCGACGGGCACCGAGGAGGCGCGCGAGGGTCGGCAGACGGCGTCACGACAGTGGACCCCCGTCCCCGTCCCCACGCCGCTCTACCTCCGCCGCGGGCGTCAGCGCGCCGTCGCGGGCACGGGCATGTCGCCGCGCGCGGCCGCCTCGGCCCGCACCGACATCGAGCCCGATCTCCAGGCCGAGGCGGCCCGTTCGGTGCAGGCCCTCCGCGAGGCGCAGCTCGACGCGCTCCGTCAGGCGGCCCGAGCCGAGGCGGCCCTGAACGCCCCCGCGAAGCGCCCGGAGCGCGAGCGTCCGGCGGCGACGGCGGAGGCGACCGCCCCGGCGGCGCAGGCCGCCCCTGCTGCCGAACCCGCGCCTCCTGCGGTCGACAGCCGCTTCGCCCGGATGGGCATCGTCGGCGACCTCGGCGAGCCCAGCTTCCGGCTCGACGAGGCTCTCGCGCGTCGCCGCGCCGTCTGAGCGGTCGGGGTCGAAGCGCCGCTGCGGGGGTGCTATCGTTGCAGAGCAGTTTCCGGGGCTATGGCGCAGTTGGTAGCGCGTCTCGTTCGCAATGAGAAGGTCAGGGGTTCGAATCCCCTTAGCTCCACCCCCAAGAAGCCCGGATCTACAACGATCCGGGCTTCTCCTCGTTCCGGGCTCGATGGCCTCGGATGGCACACGGAGGGCAGCCCGCATTCGGGGGCCTGTGGAACAGGTCCCCGCTGCCTAGGGTGGACGGCATGCCGGACCGCCCACGGAACCCAGCCCTCGCCCGCGTCTTCGACAAGGCCATCCGCTCCGGCCACGAGATCCGGCACGCCGACGAGACGCAGGTCGTCACGTTCCACAAGCCACGCATGGGCTGCCTCGGCTTCCTCTTCGTCCTGACCCTCGTCATCATCAGCCTCGGCCTGGTGCTCGTACTCGGCATCCTCAGCCTCGGTCGCAACTCCGGGGTCGTGACGACCTACACACTGAAGCCGAACGGCAAGATAAAGCGCCGCGAGAAGCGCGTCTAAGACGACAGAAAGCCCCCGGATGACCAGTCGGTCATCCGGGGGCTTCTTCGTTGCGGCACGCCGCTGTCAGGGGCTGGCCGTATCCTTCGGCGCATGGCCGTCCAACCCGACAAGCGCGCCCGTGCGGTGCAGCAAGCTGAGACGGGTATGAACCTCACGGAGCGGTTCCGGGTCGGCGAGTACACGCTGCAGGCCGCGGCTCGGACCCCGCAGCCTGTCATCTACGAGATCCGCCGGGACCGGCCAGGGTTCGAGGACGGCCACAGCGTCTACCGGGACCTGCACGATGGCTGGGTCGTGCACGACGACGAGGCGCGTCACGCAACCCGTGAGGGGCCGCTCGCCTGCCTCGAATGGTTCGTGAGTCGCCAGAAGCTCTAGACTGCGCGGGTGAGTACCGGGGGACGCAACCACATACCATCGCTCGACGGCATCCGCGCAGTGTCGATCCTGCTCGTGTTCGTCGGACATTCCGAGCGGCTCCCGGCCTACATCAGGCCCAGCCTCGGCGTCACCATCTTCTTCTTCCTCAGCGGCTACCTCATCACCACGCTGCTCCGCATGGAAGCTGACCGCCGCGGCTCGATCAACATCCGCGACTTCTACCTCCGCCGCATCTTCCGCATCTGGCCCGCGCTGTATCTCGTGATCATCGTCGGCATACTCGTCACCATGGCGGGCATTGTCCCCGGCGACGTCTCGCCGGCCGGCATCACCGCATCCGGGCTGCAGGTCACGAACTACTGGCTGATCTTCGACGGCACCGGCGTCCCCAAGGCGATGCGAGTCCTCTGGTCTCTCGCCGTCGAGGAGCACTTCTACCTGTTCTTCCCGCTCATCTACGTCGCCCTGCGGAAGTGGGTCCCGAACCGAATGCACCAGGGACTCATCCTCGCCGCGCTCTGCCTCGTCATCCTCGGGTGGCGTGCCTACCTCAGCTACGGCCTCGGCGTCGACTACTTCAACCGCATCTACATGGGGACCGACACCCGCGCCGACAGCATCCTCTGGGGCTGCGTCCTCGCGATCGTCGCTAATCCCTTCCTCGACAAGATCCGCGGTCACCGCAAACTCTGGGTGTGGGTCGGCATCCCCATCGCCGTCGTAGGGCTCTACGTCACGCAGCGCGCAGGCGACTCCTGGCAGCCCATCGTCCTGACCGTGCAGGCGCTCCTCGTGTGGGTCCTTCTCACCGCGGTCGTCAGCTTCCCAAAGTCGATCGCGGGCCGCGTCCTCAACTGGAAGCCCATCGCGTTCCTCGGCGTCATGTCCTACTCGTTCTACCTCGTCCACCGGTACTTCATCCTCTGGGCCGACGAGCACCTCGCCGACACGAACCGGTGGCTGGTCGCCGCCCTCACGTTCGCCGCGTCGTTGGGTACCGCGTACGTCATCCACCTCGCGATCGAGCGCCCGTTCGGGAAGCTGCGTCGACGCATCTCCCACGTCTCCACGCCGCGCGAGCGGGACCGCGTCGACGCGTAGCTCGGGAACGACGAAAAGACCCCCGCACCACTCCACGAGGGAGGGTGCGGGGGTCTTCGTGTGTAGCGGTGTCAGGTGTTGGTGGCTGCGGTGCGAGGGACGGAACCGAGGCCGACGTGTACCAGCCACCGATTCACGGCCGGGATGGCCATCACTCGGGTGATCGCTCCGGCCACGGCGGTCACGCCCGCGGCGACGCCGACGAGCCAGCCGTAGAGCGCCGAGCTCACGGGCAGGCCGAGAGCGTCGATGATCAGCGGCAGGACGACGGCGATCGACAGGAACGCCGGGATGCCGGCGGCGACGATCGTGCGCAGCACGCGCTGCGTCTTGAACCAGATCTCCTGGACGTTGCTGGTGTCGACGTGCGACATGGGTCGCCTCCTAGGCCTTGGGGATGGTCCGGTCGACGGCAGGTGCGTCGCCGGGGTCGATGCCGTTCTTGACCAGCTGCAGTCGCAGCCGTGCCGCGTACTCGTCGGCGACTCGGCGCTTTGCGAGCTCGTCGTCGGCGCGTGCGGTCTCGCTCTTCGCCCGGGCGATCGCCTCGTCGCGCTGCTGCACGATGTCGCTCTTGCGCTTGCCCTCCCGGGCGGAGACGCCGCTGCGGACGGCGCCGAGCGCGCTGACGAATTCCTTCAGCAGGAGAGCGAGGCCGGTGAGTCCACCGAGTGCCGCGATGGTGGTGGTGTCGAGCACTGCGCCCCCTAGTAGTGCTTGCGCCGGACGGCGTACTCCGTGCGTCGCCGCAGAAGCGCGGCCACCCTCTTGCTGAACGAGTCGAGCCCGGGTTCGCTGGTGAAGATGTGCAGCTCGGCGTAACGGCGAAACGCGGACACAAGGGCCGCCAGGACGAACCCGAAGAGCACGAGCGACGAACCGTTGACGACTGCGCCACCGACGATGTAGGCGTAGATCGCTGCCCCCGACCACGCGGCGACGTTCGCGACGATCTCCACCGCCCAGAGCCGGACGAGTCGACCGATGAGGGCGACGGTGCTACCGACGGCGAGGAGCAGCCCCCAGACGAGGATGACCCACTCGAGCTGCACCTCGCGGACGATGTACGCGCTGGGCGAGAAGAGGGCCGCCCAGCCGCTGAAGGCGAGGAACCCATAGGCCAGGAGGTCGAGCACCCAGATGGTGCGTTCCCATCGAAGCCGGCGCCGGTTCGGATCGGTGGCGATCACGGGTCAGCCCCTCGCGTGCAGGTCGACGCCGACTTTGCTCGCGATCTTGCCGAGGTAGCCGACGTGCTTCGTGTCGATCGCGTTGGCGACGTTGTAGTCCGCGGCACGCTCCGCCGGGATGGCGTGGTCGCGGAGGATCGAGGCGAGGGTCCGGTCGTCGGCGCCGTAGATGTCGGACTCGGTCATGCCGAGCGCACGGACGGTCGTCGACGAGACGGTGTGCGACTTGCCGATCTCGACGAGCAGCTTGGTGGTGGCCGGGACGATGCCGGACTGGGTGGCGCGGACGACGAGGGGCATGTCGAACTCCTTGGGGATGGGGGTCTGGGCGGGGGTGAAGTCGATTGGCGCGATGGTGGCGCGCTCGGGGTAGACGTTGAAGTGCCAGAGCTCGGCGGGGCGCATGAAGGTCGGGTCGCCGCCGGTCCAGATGATGCCGCGCTGCCGGCCGCGGGAGACGACCCAGGCGTGCTCGGACATCGTCAGGGCTCGGTTGCGGCCGTCGGGCAGCGTGACGCCGAAGTCGATCGCCGATCCGCGGGTCCAGTCGTGCGTCGATGTGAACTCGAGCGCGGCCAGAGCAGCCCACGGGCCACCCCGGAGGTAGGCCTCCCACGCTCGTCGGAGCATCGTCTGTCGGGGGCGGGAGCGGATGCCCTCGTTCACCGACAGGATGGCGCCGCCTGCGAAGACGGACCGCGACTCCTCGATCAGAGACCGCACCTGCAGTGCGACCGCGAGGGTGAGCACGTACTGGACGATGCCGCGGAGGGCACCGTAGCTGGACGTACCGACGGAGTAGAGGGTCATGCGTTCCTCCTCGGGAACGACGAGAGCCCCGCACGGTGGCGGGGCTCTCGTCAGGTGGGGGTGGTGCTCTAGATGGGCGACGGGACCGTGGTCGACGCGATGAATGCGCCACCGACGACGGTCCACACGGACCCGGACGGGCTGTCGTACCGGGTCGTGTATGGCGGCCAGGTCGTCCCGAACGTGACGCCGATGATCGAGTCACCGACCAGCGGGCGGATGACCGCGGAGCGCACGTTCGTGACACCGTTCTGCGCCGTCGCCCCGGAAGGGACGACGAACGGCGCCAGGGTGGCCTGCACACCCTTGGCCGCGTCGGCGTCGCCGATGGTGCTTCCGGTGCCGAGCTCGACGAACGTGGCACCGTCGGCGGCGTACCAGCGGCGCAGCTTCTTCGCGATCGTGTCGACGCGCACACGCACGCCGATGAGCTTCCCACCCCACGAGTCCTTGAGCGGCCCCGAAGTCGTCGAGTAGTTCGTCAGGACCGTGTTGGCCCCGAACCCGGTCGAGAGGCTGATGTCGCCAGCCGCCGTGACCCGGAGGAACCAGCCCTTGCCGTCCTGGTATCGGCGAGCGATTTCGTACGACTGCGGCGTGGCCGGGGTTCGAAACACGACCTCGACCTCGTACCCGTCGGCGCGATTCCAGCCCTCGACGTACGACGCCTGCGCGTAGCCGCCGTTCGGCATCAGCCCGTCGAACAGCCCCACCACACCCTTCGCCCCCGGCAGCCGCGGGTTCGCGATCCGTGGGCCCGTGAAGATCCGTGTACCCGTCATCGCTTCGTCCCTTCCTGCACGAACCGCAGATTCGCTTTCGCTCCGATGTAGTCGTCCGTCGGGTAGTAGACGACCTCGTTGAACAGCCAGCCCATCGGGCCAGCCCAGTAAGGCCGCATCGCCGGGTACGCGGTCGACGTGTAGATCGTCGTCGACGCCCACGTGCCGTCTCGGCCGCGCTTCCAAACCTCGACCGTGTACGTGCCGTAGGCCTCGCGGGCGAGGCAGATCACGAGGCCGTTCTGGCTCCACTGCAGCGTCATACCGGGCAGGTAGTTCGAGTCCGGCCGGTACCCGGTCCGCTTCCCGGCACGCCCGAACGACGTCCTGGTGTACGTTCCATCGGCCGCGAAGAACGCCGCGTAGTACGTCCAGTCATCGGGGGACGCGATCGGGCCCTCCGCGTAGAGGACGACGTCGCGGGCGCCGTAGAACAACCGTCGTGACCAGTCGGCCGCGAGGCGGTTGATCGCCGGCGTGAACTCCGAGAAGAGGCGCGCCGTGCCGAGCTGCCCCACCGTGGCGTCGTTCGCGTAGCGGATCTCGCCGGTCTCGAGGTTGATCGTGAGCCGGTACAGGTCCGGGTTCTGCCGACGTGCAGCCTCCGGGTTGTAGCCGATCACGCAGGGCACGACCTGCTGCCCCGCGGTGTTCTTGTACGACGGCCCGACGTGGGTGTAGCACTGCTGCCCGGGAGACGAGAAGAACCCGAGGTAGCTCCCGGACGTGATCGTGCGGGCCGCCAGGTCGTAGGTGAGCTTGATCATGCCCCACGTGTCCGTGTCCCTGCGCGTCGCCGCGTAGACCTCCGCGCGCGCCGTCGTGCTGTTCTTCTCGATGAGGGTCAGCTGGTTGTAGCTGATCAGCCCGCCGCCCGGGATCGTGACGACGGGGTTCCGCGCGAGCGAGTCGATCGAGCCGTCCGGGTCGCCGAGGATCGCGTACAGGTTGTTCGCCTGGTTGTGCTGGTTGTAGACGTACGTCAGCGACCCGTCCGGGAGGATGACGACGCCGCCGAGGTTGTGGTCGTCAGCGATCGCCGTCGAAGTCACCGCGACACCACGGAGCGGGGCGCCGGGGCGAGCCTCGATCAGGTAGTGCTTGCCGAGCTCGTCCATGGCGCCGACGATGACCCGGTTGTTCTTCGGGTCCTCGCAGACCATGTTGCACCACCACTCGGTGATGGCTCCGTCCCAGCGGGACGTCATGGTCTCGGCGATGTAGTCGATCGACCACTTGCTCATCATCGCGTCGACGGTGCCGTCGGAGCTGTTGATGCGGAACAGCTGCTGCCCTGTGTCGGTCTGGATAAGCCAGACGTTGGCGTTGTCGTCGGCGAGCTGCTGGGCCCGAAGGACGGCGTCGGACGCGAGCCCGGTGGTCGACAGCCCGAGGACCTTCGCTGCGTCCTGCGGTGCGTAGCGCGCCACGCGGGAGCCTGCGAGCTCGCCAGCGACGGCTGTCTTCGCTGCCTGCGCCGGGACATCGCTCTTCGCGAGAGACGCCGCGACCAGGGGGTCCATGATCTCCTGCGCCGCGGCGCGCGATCGCGACGTCTCCCGGCGCAGCTCCTCGGACATGACGATGTCGTTCGCGATCGCGAGGCGTGCCTTTTCTTCCCAGACCATCGGTCACGTCCATTCGTTGTAGGTCGGCGGGTTGTCGTCGGTCTTGATCCATCCCGTGCCGCGCACCGGAGTTCCGGGGGGCGGGTTGGGGCCGAACCAGACGAGCCCGGGGTTGGTCGGCGCCTCGAGCAGCTGGCCGATTTGACCCCCTGCGATCGGCACGCGGAGTTTCCAGCGCAGATAGTCGGCGTTGCCGCTGCCGTCGAGGAAGCGGACGATGACCACGTACCAGGTTTCGGGCGTGGTGCCGTCGGTGGATGCGAGTTCGATCGAGAAGTACCCGGACGGTTCCGGCCTGATGCTGATGGGGCGGGCTGAGAACAGGCGGCCGTTCTTCGTCGCCGCACCCGACGGCACGAACGTCAGCTCAGGCTGCAACGCAGTCAGCGGGTTCAGGTTGAAGTCGGTCAGAGTGCCAGTGACGAGCGGCATGCGGGCCTCCTAGGTGGCGCGGGCGATGAGCCCGGACTGGTTGTTGATCAGCAGCTGAGACCAGCCGGTCGAGTCCGCGGGGACTTCGGCGATATTCAGGATGCGGACGCCCTCGCCGGCGAACGTGTGCGGGCCACCGCGGAACGTGATCCCGTCGCCGGAGATGAGCGTGATCGTCTCGACGACCTGGATCAGGACCCGCTCCTCGGCGCCGAGGTAGAACGTGCCGTCGGAGTAGATGCCGCCGTCGCCGCCGTTGTAGGCCGGACCGATCTTCATCTTCGCGACAGTGATGACGCCGTCGTCGACGACGTCGAGGTCGCCGGTCAGCTTCGCGTCGCCGTTCAGCTCGGTCTCGCCGTTCAACACGGTCTTGCCCGTGAAGGTGACATCCCCGGTGACCTCGAGCGGGCCACTGATCGTGGTCCCGCCCGTGATGTTGAGGTCGCCCTCGATCGTCATCGTGCCGATGATCGTGGACTCGCCCTCGAGGCGCAGCGGCCCGATGAACGTCGTGCTGCCGGTGATGCGCAGCTCCCCCTGTACCGAGAGCGGGCCGGTGAACTCGGCGCTGCCGGCGACCTCAAGGGTGCCGTTGACGATGAGTCGGCCGTCGACGACCTCGGTGCCGTCGACGCGGAGTGTCCCGGTCACGCGGCCGGACCCGTTGATGGCGACTGACTCGTCGCCGTTGAACTCGGTCTGGCCGCCGGTCACCGACGTGTTGCCGAGGGGTGACCGCTTCTCGAGCTTGGCGACTCGGCGGAGCAGTCGGGCGAACTCGTCGCTGTCGACGCGGATGATCTTCCCCACGGGGCCGCCTTCCTATTGCAGTTGCAAGGCGACCGTGTTGGTGAGGTCGCCGGAGTAGCCGATGAGACGGAGGTCGTCTTTCCAGCCGTCGAAGATCCAGGGATCGTCCGCCGTGTAGACGCGGTGCTGCTGCCCGAGCACCAGGTCGAGGACGCCTGGCGCACCGTCGGCGCGGATGCTGAAGGGCCAGTCGGACGGCGGGTCCTGTCGCGCCAGCACCTCGGCGTCCGCATGGCTCTGCAGCGTGCGGCCGTTCTTCAGCTGGCTGAACGATTCGACCCGCTCGAGTGCCGGGACGTCGGTTGTCGCCCATCCGGAGCGGACGAGCAGCTTGACCTCGGACCCGTCACCACTCGCATAGATGACGTTCGCCTGCTCGGTCTTGTTGCCGGCGAGGTTGAACCCGGTCAGGTTCGACTCGGGCGCCGTGAGATTCCAGTCGAGCGTCGGGCCGGTGAGACGTCCGACACGGGGTACCCACTCGAGGCGTCCTGACGGCGACCAGCGCGCGAAGAAGTCGATGTCGGGGCCTCCGGCGTCGTCCTGCACCTCGACGAGCTCCTCCTCGATCGTGGCGAGGTTATAGTCCGCCCATGTCCGGTCTTCAGTACCGGGCATGCCGACCGCCGGCATGACCCAGGGCAGCGCGTAGTTCGGCCGTGGGCCCTCGGTTGCCATGCGGATCAGGCGCCCGGCCAGCGAGGCCAGCGACTCGTTCTTGAACGTCTGGATACGCTTCGGCTCGTAGCCCGTCGTCCCGAGTGTCGTGCGGCGCTTCAGGAACTCGCGGCCCTCGGCGTGCGCGAAGGTGACAGTCCCCGCCTGCCGCTGAACCGCGGGGTTGGTGAAGACACCGGCGTAGACGATCGTCTCGTCGGTGTTCTTCTCATCGGACCAGCAGAGAGCGATGGTGCGTGACCATGCGGTGAGCAGCTTCCGCCGGTCGTCGCGACGGGCGGCGATGGACGACCCGGAACCGATCTCGTCCATCGCCAGAGTGCAGCTGCCCGTCCCGATCGCGTTCAGCTTCCGCTGCCAGGTCATGGCCTGCAGGGCGGTCCTGTCGAGCCGGGCGAGCTGGTCGCCGGTGACGGTGTCACAGAGGTATGCGCTCCACATCAGATGTACGTGTCCTCCACTGCATGCTCTGCCTTGGCCGTGCCGCCGCCGTCGGCGACGATCGCGTGCGCCACCAACGTGTTCGGGATGACCGTCCACGTGTCAGCGACCGACACCACCCCGAACTTGACCTGCCCCCGGATGGTGATCTGCCCGGTCGAGAGGTTGATCAGGTGAGGCTCACCAGGCCGCAGCTCCGCGCTCACCTTGAACCGCTTCCCGTCCGGCCCTCCGACCGTGTAGCTCGGAGCGTTCCCGGTGACGGTGACGGTCGACCCGGCCGGGAAGTTGCCCCGGTGGTACGACGTCCACAGCCCGTCGGCGTCCGACGTGAACACACGCCGCTTGCCGTACTTCCTCGGGTCCGGCAGCCAGAACTGGATCTGGAAGTCCGCAAAGCGCGGGGTCCGCCCACGGACGTCGAACTGTGTCGCGCCCGCCAGCCGCCCGACGGCGTGCTGCTCACGCTGGTGCCGCTGGACGCTGATGAGCCCCGAGCCGCCGTCGGCGAGCAGCCCTGTGAGCCGCTCTCCGAGCATGAGCGTCTCCGCGGGCGACGGAGATACGCAGATGCCCGTGAACACCGGGAGGCGGGCGTCCAGGGTGCCGCGGGCGTCGAACGAACCGTGCGACCCCGACCGTGCCACGTCTTCACGTCGCACGGTCGGGGCGCCGTCCCACCCCTTGAACCCGTCGGGCGCGAGGAAGAACCCCCGCGCCTCGTCCTCCCACGGCCGCCCGAAGATCTCCAGGCCCGCCGCGTTGATGCTCAAGATGTCGTGCACGGTCATCCCTTCTTGAGCTCGTAGTTCAGGCGGTCGACCGCAGCGTTGCCGATCGTCTCCTCGGACATGCCCGGCTGCGGATAGACGTTGATCTGCGCGCCGGCAGCACCGGCTGCGTCTCCTTGACCTTCTCTGGTGGAAGCTCTGAACTGCGCAGCGGCTGTGCCGTTGGAGGCGGGCACCGACATGAGCTGGTCCATTGCGCTCGAGACACGCGACTGGGCCCCCGTCACCCCGCCGGCGAACTGATCGCCGATGGCGAGACCGGCGGTCTTCACCCGGTTCCAGCCAGACCCCGCGAACTGTCCGCGCTTAGCAGGGCTGTGCGGGAAGAAGCCTCCGACGAAGTCCATGACACCGCCGACGGCGTCGCCGACGCGGCCGAGCATGCCTGTGATCCCGTCGATGAAGCCCTGGATCAGCGCCTTGCCGGATCCGAGTAGAACCGATCCGAGGTTGCCGAGCGCTTGCTTGGCCTTCGTCGGCAGATCGCGGACAAACTGGACCGCCCCAGTGACCCCCTCGGAGAACTTCGCCTTGACGTCGGCCCACATTGTCGAGAAGAACGCGACGATCGCACCGAAGTTGCTGATGATCAGTCCAAGCGGGGTCCAGTTCAAGAAGAGGTTGACCAACCCTTGCACCGCGCCAAAGAACAGCGCCTTCAGCCCGGACCAGAAGCCCGAGAAGAAGGCACCGATCGCGCTGAACACGGTCGTCGCTACGGCTTGGATGTTGGTCCAGGCCTGCGTCAGGAACGACACGAAGTTCGACCAGACCTGGCGGCCGAGGTCGGTCTGCGTGAAGAAGAACACGAGGGCCGCGACGAGGGCTGCGATGGCGACGATGATGATGCCGATGGGGTTTGCCGTCATCGCCGCGTTCCACGCCCACTGGGCCGCCGTGGCGACTCCGGTGGCCACGGCCCCAGCAGTCATCGCGACGCGCGACGCCACCCCTGCAGCGGCCTGACGGAGCATGGACGCCGCGCCGAGGGTACGTGCAGCTATGCCCTGCTTCTCCACGATGAGCTGCGCCCCGGACGCCGTCGTGTTGGCACGGATCGCGGACGCCAGTGTGATGTTCGCCGCGGCCTGAGCAAGTGCCGCCGGCACCGCCCCGACTGACGCCACGTTCGCCGCGACCTGCGCGACTCGGTACACGACCATCGCGCCGGCGATACCGACGATCAGGGCTGTCAGGATGCCGGTGTGCTCGGAGAGGAATTGCATGGCGCCGGCGGCGGCGTTGAGGATCGGGCCAATGAGCGGGAGCCCGGAGGTGATGAGCCCGCCGACTTCGCCCGACATGCTGCCGAGCGATGTCCCAACCTCGGCGAGGATGGGTGCCGCGGGCTGAGCGATCGCCAGGAAGCCCGAGAAGGCGTTCGAGACGCTGCTGAAGTCGCCCGTCTTGATGGCCTCGCTGATGGCGGAAACGAACGGTGCGATGGCTTCGCTGACCCGGTCGAAGACGCCCTTGGCCGTGGCTCCGAAGGACGTGAGCGTGGCGGACGACGAGGTGGCGTCCTGCGGGGCGGAGAACCCGGCCCAGAACTCGCCCACTCGCGCGGTCGCGTTCGTGATGAAGCTCTGGGCGGACGTGAGCGCCCCGGGTAGCTTGTCGAGGAGGAAGCCCTGGACGGAGCCGAGGGCCGGCAGGAACGCGTTCGAGATCGCGGTCTTGCCGTCCTGCCACATCGCGTTCAGACGCTGGCCCTTGCCCGCGATGGTGTCGGCCTCCTTCGCGAAGTTGCCGTGCGAGTCGGCTGTCTGCTTCATGATCAGCGACAGGGTCGCGGCCTGGTTCGCCTCCGAGGAGAGCACGCCGCCGACCTTCGCGAATCCGAGCGACGCGGCCTCGGCGTCGATCTTGGCCTGGTTCAGGCTGACGCCGTAACGCTCGATCGGGTCGCGTTCGCCCTTCAGCGCCGACGAGAGCGCCTCAACGGCGGTCTTCGTATCGCCACCGAACATCGACGAGAGGTCGGCCCCGAGTCCGATCAGGTCATTCGTCTTCGGCGCCAGCTGCTCCATGGCCGTGCCGCCGTTTTTGAGCTGCGCGCCGATGAGGGTGCCGAGCTCGTTGAACTCGTTCCGGGTCAGGCCGACGTCGGTCTGGGCGGACTTCGCCCACTTGTTGATGTCGCCGCCGCCCTCTTTGAAGATGGCACCGACCGCACCGACGGACTGCTCGAGCTGCGAGGCCCCCTGGATTCCGTCGAGGAAGTAGTCCTTGAGCTTGATTCCGATTCCGAGGGTCGCGATGCCCGCGATCGCGCCGGAGAAGGCCCGCCCGAACCGGCTTCCGCCGTCGGCGCCGGCCCCGTCGACTTCCCGTGTGACCTTCGACCGGAAGCCGGTGAAAGTCGGGAAGATCGGGACTGTTCCCTCGGCCACTTCGGGCATGGGCAGGCTCCGTTCTAGGTGGCGAAGGCGGACCGCTTGATGAGGTCCGCGCGCAGCGCAGCGCGCTCGGCGGGCGTGACGTCAGGCTCGGCACTCTCACCGCCTGAGAACGGCATGGGGAGAGTGATCGGCTGGGGGTTCTTCTTCGTGTCGCGGTGGTAGTTCACGGTCGACGTGGCGGTGATTGCGGCCATGAGCTCGCCGTAGGTCGCGACGAACCCCCACTTGTGGAGGCTGGCGTTCAAGTGAGAACCCCAGTCCCGTTCGAGCTCGTGGACGAGGTCGATCGCCTCCGAATAGGAGATGCTGCGACCGACCTCGTCGAGGCTTACGTGGTAGCGGGAGCGGAAGTCGGCGCGGAGGGCTGGGCGGTGGGCTCCGATGCGCCGGTAGAGCCCCGCGATTCCCCCAGGCTGGCCCCGAGTCGCGCGCCCACCTCCTGGGCCCAGGTCATGACGATCGCGAAGGCCTTCGCGCCGTCGAGCATGTTGAGGAGCATCTGCCCGGTTGCGGGCGGGAGCAGCTCGTCGATGATGTAGCGCGGGATCTTCTGCTCTTCCAGCTCCTGGGCCTCCATGAACTTCTCGAGCATGGGGATGGGGAGGCGCAGGTCCAGCACCTTCTCCCCCTCCTCCGTCTGGCAGTAGAGGCTCGACCCGATGACGAGGAACGGCGGCTTGGGCCCGGGCTGGTGCTTCGGCGCAGGCGGGGGCGTCGGCTCCTCGGGGGCGCTCTCCGGCGCCGCGGAGGCTGCGTGCGGGGCTGCAGCCAGTGCGGCGGGGATCGCCTCCCGGTACTGCTCGTAGCTGGTCTGCGGCGCTGCAGCGGGTGCGGGCGACTGCGGTGCCGGTGTGGTCTGGTCGGTCATGTGGATGCTCCTCGTGGATGGGTGTGGATGGGCGGGTGAAGCTGCGGGGCCACGGCATCCACCCCGTGGCCCCGCAGGTCGGGGTTGAGCTACGCGGCGGCGGAGGGCAGCACGAGCCACTCGCCGATGTGCTCGTTGTTGAGGTCGCGGGACCGCTTGGCCTGGAAGGTGAGCTCGGTGCCGTTGACGCTGCCGCGCTCGGACTTGTCGACCTGGACGCCGGTGACGGTGACCTCAGCGACGCGGCGGCGGATGACGCCGTTCTTGAAGATCTCCTCCGTGAACGCGACGTACTCGGTGCCGTGTCCGCCGGCGTCGATGGTGATGTAGCCGTTCTCGTCGGGGATCTTGCCCCACGAGAGCTCGCGCACGATGTCGTCGTACTGGGCGAGCTTCGCGACCAGCTCGGCGTTCGCCAGCCCCGAGGGGATCGAGTACCCCTCCTGGAAGAAGACGATGGGGTCGCCGTCGGGCTCGAGGGTCCACTCGAAGCCGCCGTCCTCGGTGAGGAGACCGGCCTTTTTGAAGGCGGCCGGCAGCACGAAGTCGGCTGCTCCGCCCTGGGCGGGCGTGGGCTTGACCGTGGGCTGCGGGGCGAAGCCGAGGAAGCCCGTGATCGGGACCCCGACAGCGGCAATGTCGTTGCCGTACTGATCTGCGGACATGGTGATGCTCCTTCAACGAGAAAAGCCCCCGGACTGTCCGGGGGCTGGTGGGTGGGTCGGGGTCAGAGGGCCCGGCCGACGACGGAGTACGTCACGGTCAGGTAGCGGCGGGCGCGAGGTTGCTCTTCGGGCACCGCGTAGGGTCCGTTCGTCGTCAGGACGGCCGCGACGGGGTTGCCGGGTTCGAGTCCGGGCACGTCGCTGGCGAGGGCGAGCACCATGCGAGCTGCGTCGTTCGCGGCCTTGTCTTCGAACACGGTGCCGAGGACCAGAGTGAAGCCGACCGACCGCTCGGCGGTGACGAGGGACGTGCGTGGGCCGCTGTCGTCCCTGATGACGAGGAGCCGCTCGGGGAATGGTGCGGTGGGGTGGGGCCACTTGTTGTCCACGACGAAGCCGGAGCAGTAGTCCTCGGGGCGGGCCGCGAGGTCGGCGGCGAGCCTGGCCGTCAGGTACTGCTCGAGGTCGTCATGGATGACTGCGCTACCCACGGGCCACCGAGGCCGCGGCGCGCGCGAGGTTGCCCGTGATGGACTCTTCGAGCATCGACTTCTCGTCGGTGGCGATGACTTCGACGATGGCGCGGTGGTCGGAATAACGCACCCTGACCACGATGCCGTCTCGGTAGTCGCCGGAGTCCACGCGTGCGGTGGAGCGCGCTCTGGACGCGATCTGCTCGGCGGGACCCATCATGACGGCCACGACGCGGGGGCTCTTGCCGACTTCGTCGAAGAACTTGTCGTTGATCTTGGTGGTCATCCTCGGACCTCCTTCAGCGGGATCTCCTGGACCGGCTGCCACCCCGTGAACGGGTTCCGGTCTGCCTGGGGCACGGTCTCCACCTCGTACGTGACGCCGGCGCTCACGATGCGGTCACCGGGCTGTACGTCGATGCCCGGGTCGCAGTAGAGGCTCTTCTGCGTGATGATCTGCGTGCGCGTGGCATCGGAAGCCGACGCGGACGACGAGGATGCGACCCAGCCGCCCTCGATCGGCACATCGACCGGCGGCTGCGACCAGTCAGGCACGAGAGTCTGGGGAGAGTAGGTGCTGGGCTTCTGACGCGCGCGGCGGCGCATCACCGCCTGCCCGTGCGCAAACATCACGCCTCGGCCGACTTATCGGCCGCTCGACGAGCATCCCGGGCACGGCGCGCAGCCCGGCGGGCCGCCCGCTTCTGATGATCGGCGAGAGTCAGGAAGCCCTTCTCGACGTAGTCCGCCACGGTCTCGTCAGGAACGGTGACGGTCTGGCCGTCCTTCACGAGTGTCGCCATGTCAGCCTCCTCAGGCTCCCCACGTCAGCCGGTACGGCTCGAGCGTGGCTTTCTCCTCAGCGAGCAGCGGGATGGCCACGCTGCCGTACCGGACCGATGCGGGCCCAACGGACTGCTGCGCGATGCCCGCCGGCATGGGCCCGCGGGCGGCCGCCGACGCGATAACGCCGGCGACATCAGGAGCGGTCTCGTGGCCGTGCTCGATCGTGATAATCACACCGCCGAGGCGGGACGACCAGCGGCCGTCGCGCAGCTGGACCATGCCCGCCGTCGACGGGTCGACGCGGTCCAGAACGTCGACTCCATCGCTGGTGCACGAGACCACGTTCAGCAGCCGCTTCGACGGGAGCAGCAGCGTGTGGCCGCCACTCCCGTCGAGGCGGAGCGTCTGGGTGATGACGGGCGCGACGTGCCACCCGCAGAACGACCTGACCGACTCGTTCGCCGCGTCCAGCCAGAACTGCGGATCGCGGACCCCGAGGCCGAGGATCGGTGGGATAGTCGCCACGCCCGTCACCTCCTACTTGTTGTCGGGAGCCGCGGCCTTGTTGGCCGGCTCCTTCGCCTTCGCCGAGGCAGCCTTCGCCGTCTCGGCTTCCTGGGCTGCGGCCGACTCGCGCTCAGCGAGCAGCTCCTCGGCCGCGATCTTCACCCGAGCGTCGAACGCAGCCTTCTCCGCCTCGGCCTGCTCGGCGGCCAGCGTCTCCGCGGCCTCTCTCTCAGCAGCCACAGCAGCAGCGCGCTCGACGATCTGGTCGGGGTGGATGCCCTGCTCTCGGGCGTCGTCCTCGCGGACTCGACGACCGTCGATGATGAGGATCTTCGCCATGGCTCAGCCCTCCACCGTTCCGCGGGCACCCACGACGAGGCGCGCCGGCTTCCAGATGACCTGCGCGGCGCGCAGCTCGGCGCGCACGTAGGTCATGTTCCGCTGGGCGTAGTCCTTGTGCTGGTTGAACGCCTGCACGGACAGACCCTCGCGGTCGAGGAGCGCGATCTGACGGAAGTCGCCCAGGATGAACTGGCCGACCTCGACCTGCTCCGACACGACGCGGGGGCGTCCCCACAGCGTGCCCGGGCCCTGACCGAACGGCCCCTGCCCGTAGAAGCGGCCGTCGTTGTCCTCCATGAGGTCGATCGCCTCCTCGTCCTCCGGGTTGATGAGGACGGCCTGGACCGAGCCGCCACGGAGGCGCGTGACCTTCGTGATACCGCGCCGGACCGCGCGGACGAACGGCTTCGGGCCCGACTCGGTGTACTCGACGGCCTGGACACCGGTGGTGTTCAGGATGCCCTTCGGCTCACCCGAGACACCGCTGCCGTTCAGCAGCTTATCCTCGAGCACGCTGTCGAGCGAGTACCGCAGCTCCTGGTCCATGTAGGACGCGAACGCCGGGGCGTCGGCGAGGAGCTGGTTCGTGACGTCGTAGCCGTCGGCGTAGGTGTAGACCTTCGCGTCGGCGAGCTGCGTCGTCAGCTCCGATACCGGCTTCAGCGCGGCCGCGTCGGTACCGCTCGTCGCCTCGGGGACGATGCGGGCGTTCCGCGTGACGGCGGTGACCTGGACGTACTCGAAGTTGCCGCCGGTCTGGCCTCGGCTGATGAGGTCGAGGAGCGACAGCTCCGGGCGCTCGACGAGGTCGACGGTGGGGACACGGATCGCCTGGACCCGTGCCTGCGGCGACGTCAGCGCCTTGCGGTTCGAGAAGAAGTCCTTCATCGAACCGATGCGGACCGTGCCGATCTGGATCGGCGTGCCCTGTCCGGCGCCGGAGGGGTTCTCCTTGAGCCACGTCTGGTACGGCGAGGACTTCATGAAGCGCTCGCCGAGCGGCACCTCGTCCTGCTCGACCTCGGCGTCCTTCACCGCGGTGTCGTCGGCCTTGCCGTGCTGCACAAGATCGGCGAGCGACTTCTCGGACTTCGCGATGCGCGCGATGCGATCGCGGAGCTCGGTCGCCTCGGCGGCCTTCGCCTCGATGTCCGTCGCCTCCTCGGCGGTGAGGTCGCGCCCGGCGGCCTTCGCGGTGTCGACGATCGACTGCATGCCCTTGACGAGCGCAGCCAGCTGTTCCTTGAGGTTCACGATGTGACCCCTTCCTGGTCCTGTTGGACCCTCTGGATGTGTGCTTCCGCCAGTGCTCGAGCTTTGGGGACGGTCGTCTGCTCCTCGGCCTTGGCCCGTGCGGGCTCCTCGGCCTTGGCGTCGGGCGTGCCGGCTGCCTTCTCCTGGTCTGGTGTCAGAAGACCGCCCAGCGCGTCGTACGCCGCGCGGGCCTCCTGCTGTTCGTCGGACGACAGCTGCCGCCCGGCTTTCACTCCGGCGAGGACGACGTCGACCGCCGTCTTCACCGTGAGGATCTCGGTCTCCTGGTTGGCGCCGATCGGGACGATCGACACCTCGTGGAGGCGAAGCTTCCGCAGCTCGTAGTACGAGCCGCCGGCCTCGCGTTCGCGCTCGACCCACGCGCCCTCGAGGACGTCATAGGCGAACGACATCTGTCGCACGCGCTTCGACTTCAGGAGCTTGTGGGTCTGCTTCCCGGCGGCCGTCTCGAGGTCGAGCTGGCAGGTGACGAGCAGCCCGTGCTCGTCCTCCTCGCCCTCCGCCTCGCCGAGGTTCATGAACGGGTCGTCCATGCGGTGCCGCCAGTACAGCGGAATCGGGGCGCCAGCCGAGGCGTACTCGGCCAGGGACTCCTCGAAAGCGCCCTGCAGCACCATGTCGCCGTAGCTGTCGATGTTGCCGAACACGGAGGCGTACGCGGTGAAGGTGCCCTCGGCGCCCTCATCCACCGCCTTCACGTCGACGTCGATGGTCTTGGTCTTCACGGGGTCTCCTCCGTCAGTCGCTGTTCGGTTCGTCGGTTCTGCTGTCGCGCGATCGGACCAGCCATGGCCTCATCGATGCCCGCCTTCACCAGGTCGTCGGTCAGCTCGCGGTTCCACCGGTCGCTGTCCCACCAGCCGATGACGCCCGCCGCCTTCTGCGACCGGGCCACCTGCTCCTGACGGGGCAGGAACTTCTCGAGAACACCCGCGAGCGCCTTCCCGTCCTGGGGCGACGCCTGGCCGCCCACGAGGACGTTCAGGGGAGTGACGAGCTGGTCGCCGCCGGGCACCTTGCCGAGGTTGAGCTTCGATCGGGCCTCGTCGCGCAGCATGTACGGCGCCCCGACGGCGGTGGAGAGGTAGTCGGCCTGCTCCTCGAACGATCCGCGCAGCTTGGCCTCGACGTTCGCCTCGACGTAGCTCCTCTCGGACGCGCCCATGAGCGGCACCAGGGACGCGTTCAGCATCTGCTCCCAGGCGACGATGTACGGGCCGAGCGCAGGGCCGAAAAGCATCTCCTTGAACGCCTTCACGTTCGAGAAGGTGCCCTCGCGGGCGCCGACCAGCTCGGGGGCGATGTGGTACGCCGAGGCCACCTCGATGTCCGCGAGCTTGCGGCCCTCGAGGTCGAGTGTGTCCCGCGGGCGGAACGCGTTCGACTCCACGTACTTCATGCCGTCCTCGAGGACAGGCGTGCCGCCCTCCTGGCCGCCGCCGCGTCGGAAGTTGGCCCACGACTCACGGAACCGAGCCTTCGCGCCGTCGCCCCACGGAGTGTCCTTCGGGCGCTCGATCACGCCGGGCACTCGCGCGCCCTGCTTCCAGATCGACCGCCGGTAGGCGACTGCCTCGCGGGACTCGTCGAGGACATCGCGCAGCGTGGTCAGCGGCGACGTGCCGTTGACCCCGCGCTCGGAGTAGCCGACGTCGATGAGGAAGTCGACCGGGTCGAACTCGTTCTGCTTGCCGTCGCGCGAGGTGATGATGACCGACGAGATACGATCGAGCCCGTCGTTCGTGAACCGCACGAGGCGGGCCGGGATCCGAACGAGCTCGAACCCGTCCTCGTGCTCGACGATGCGGGCGCACTGTTTGTCGTGCAGCAGCCCGTCGATGAGCATCGACTCCCAGAACCGCATCGCTGTCATCGCCGGTGCCCGCGATGGGCGCCGCAGGAGCGCGGCCAGGGGCCCGTCGTGCAGCTTCGCCCGGTCCTGGTCGCCGCGGCGCTCGTACTCGTTCACGGGGACCGAGGCGACGTTGCGGGCGATGAAGCTGACCGTCTTGCGGACCGAGGGCTGGTTCTTCCAGGTCGGCCCGTAGCTGTTCGCGTCCCACTCGGCCAGGGGCATGCCCGGGTCGACGACCTCGATACCGGTGCCGGCGAGGTGCTCGCCGAGCTGGCCGAGGGATCGGAATACCGCCATCAGGGAAGCACCTGCACGTAACTGATCTGAGAGGCGGGCACGAGGACACGGCCATCGACGGGGACCGGGTTGGGGCCGTCGACGGCCGTGACCTTGACGAGGGTGACCGAGTCGCGTGTCGCGGACTCCACCACCCCGTCGAGGGCGGTGACCGGGGTCACGAGGACCACCTGGCGGCCGGTGAGGAGTTTCAGCTCGCGCACGTGCGCTCCGTTCGGTCAGACCACGAGCAGGTCGTCCTCCTCGTAGGCGGACGCCGTCTGCTCGGGTGCGGGTGTGTTCTCGAGCCCGTAGGCCGCGTTGGACAGTGCGACGAGCGGGGCGATGTCGACGGCGGACGTGTCGCGGTCCCAGACGCGGACCTCGCCGAGCTTCTTCACGACGGCACCGGCGACCGCCACGCTGAGCGGCAGGTCGCCGCGGTGTCGAAGCCGGTCATCGCGCACCAGGTCGCGCATCTGACCGGCACTACCGCCCAGGGCTGGCCCGGAGATCTCGACGATCTCGAACCCGGCCTTGCGCAGCGGCTCGACGAGCTCGAACGATGGGGCGCCGCGCGACTGCAGTGCGATCTGCGTGATGCCGGTCTCGGTGCGGATGTCTTCGCACGCCTCGACGACCCAGAGCATGCCGGCGCGCTGCACGATGAGCTCGCCATGCAGGCGCGTCGTGAGGGTCGGGTCCTCTGCGCTGACCGGCTCCGGGTCGCGGTAGCCGGCGACGGCGATGTACGACATCGACCGGTCGCTCGACGTGTCGACGCCGAGCACCAGCCGCGAGTCATTGGCGGCGGCCGACTCCTCGTCGGTCATCGCGGCCCATTTGGCGCCGTCGAGGTAGGTGTCGACCCGAGCCGTGACCCACTGGCACAGGATCTCAGTGCGCTTCGTCGCGTCGGGCTCGTCGCCCTTCAGGTCCGACAAGATCGCCTCGAGGAACATCGGCTTGTGCCCCGCCGACGGGTTCGCCTGCAGGATCGCATCGATGTCGAGCAGGTCCGACCCGTCCGGCGCCGACCACTCGAACAGGGCCGAGTCGATGTCGTGGGTGTTCGCGAACTCCTCAACGGACTGAATGCCCGACGCGACGTACCGGTCCCACTCCTCGATCGTCTTCATGAGGCCCAGGCGGAGAGTGCCGAGGACAACCGACTTCGCGTCGCCCGCCGACGAGATGCCCCACAGCTGCGAGTTGAAGACCGCGTTCTTCGTCTTCGACACCGAGCCCCAGACCTCCCAGGTCTGCTGCTCACGCATCTCGTCCATGATGATCCGCGCCGCCGACTTCCCGCGGCCGCCCATCCGGGACGCTGCACGCGGCTCGTACTTCGCGCCGTTCTTCAGCCGCAGCGACTTCTTGCCGTTCGTCTTCACCGGCAGGCGCGTCTCGACCTGCAGCGCGTCGACGATGAAATGCTGGTCTTCCTCGTCGGGCTTCGGATCGCACCGCTTCAAGGCCTCGTCCCACGCCTCCTCAGCGATGTCGAGGTTCTGCGCGGTCCCGAGGATCAGGAACTCGTGCGCAGCGACGTGCTCAGGGAACGACTCGGCGTCCATGAAGAGCCACCAGAGCGACAGGACCGTCAGAAGGGTCGTCTTGCCGTTCTGCCGGCCCACGATCACAAAGATCTTGCGGAACCGGTACGTGCCATCCTCGTTCAGCTCGAGCGCGTGAATTAGCAGCCACTTCTGCCACGGGAACAGCGTGATCCCGAGCATTGTGAACGCGAACTCGATGACGCTGAACCCGTGCGTGGTCTCCGGCGTCAGCGGGCGCAGCGGCTGAGTCCACAGACGAGGCGTCTCCCGCCCCACGCGCCTACGAGGCGCGGTTCTTCTGCTTCCGGAGCTTCTCAAGCGGTGACTCCTCGACCGCCCGCAGCTTCGGAGCCTCCACAGGGGCCGCCACGGGCTCATCAGGCGCGATTACGCGCGGTTTACGAGCCGCAGCCCGCCCCAGGTCCTTCTGAGCCGACAGGTAGGCGCTGATCAGCCGCGCAGACACTCCATCGAGTCCCAGGCGGTCGATCTGACGCGCCGAATCCCGCAGAAACTCAACCAGAGCGGCATCCAGCCCGCTCTCGTCCAGCCCCGCCGCCTTGATCGACCGATTCGCCGCCCGCAGGTGTTTCTGACCCCCAGATCCGGCCATCAGGCACCTCCAAGCGGGGCAACGCGGCCCAAGATCAGGGGGGAGAGGAAGCAAGCAGGCGGGGAGTGCACCGGTCTGGGGGTGTCTGGAGGCGTTGACGCCCCCTCCCCTCGGCTGGCTCCCAGGTTGGTCACAGGTTGGCGCGCGGTGCCGGGTGCCAGCGCACACGTGCGAACGTGAAGCGTCCGGCCGGTGCGTGCCTGTCGGTGCACCATCGGCCCTTGCGCTGGGTGGGGGTGAGCCAGCGCATTCCTGCGGCGTCGTGCGCGCCTGCGTGCTGCTCTGCCTGTGTGCAGTGCATGGGCGGACCGGACAGGTCGCCAGGGAAGACCTCTCCGCAGGTGGCGCTGGCTCTACCCTTGCCGCCGAGCTCAGGCGAGCGGAGCGTGATGGGTGGGGCGTAGTGCAGCTCGTACTCGATCGCTTCCCTGTTCGTGGTCAGCGTCGTCGCCTGTGCCCAGTGGCGGCCCTGCCCGCCTGCCTTGCGGTGGCGGGCCATGGTCACTTGCCTGTCAGCGTGCGCGCGGCGTCGACCACGTCGGCCGGGCTGGCCTCTGCTTCGAGCACCTCGCCGATGCCGACGACGTCGAGGCGGACGGCCGAGAAGATCGTGCCCTCGGCGCCGGTCTGCTCTGTGATGTCCTGCCGGACCCGCTGGTCGGTGACCTGCGCCGGGTCCATCTCGTCGATGACCACGACGAACGGTGTCTTCACGGCCTCGCCGAGCACGACGGTTGGGAGCTCGAGGATCTGGATGCGTGCCATGGTGTGTCTTCTCTCTGGTCAGAACCACCGGCGCGAAGGGGTGCCGAGCGGTGGGCGGGGCGGCTGGTTGCCGCGCACCTGGTTGCACTTCGCGTGTGACGGGCGGAAGTTCGCCGGGTCCTCGTAGTGCTGCGGGTGCGTCGACGCCGGGTAGTAGTGGTCCAGCTGGAACCGGGACGGGTTCTTCCAGTCGTCGTACTCGGCCGTGTAGTCGATCGCCATGCGGCACAGCCAGCACGGCAGGTCGGCCTCTTCGCACTCGGCCTTGAACGCGACGACGAGGCGACGCATGTTCCGCGTCGACGGGTGGTTGTTGGCCACGGTGCCTCCGTGAAGTGGTTCGAGCGGTCCCGCAGGTACGCCTCGCATTGGGCAGAAATAGACCCGCGAGTATGGGCGCCCTTCGGTGTCTGTGCGGGTCACCGTTGACGGGACCGCTCGAAGTGGGATCGGTGCGCACTGCACCCCGCTGCTGGGTGTGCGTCCCTCGCAGCCACTGTCCGGGCGTCACACCGGGTTCAGCAGGAGAGGGCGCCGTGAAGGCGCGTGTGGGTGGTGGCACCGAAGACGTGCGAGAGGCCGCGCACCGGTGATGGTGTGCGGCCTCTCGTGTGACCCGGCGCTTCCGACAGCCGGTGGGTCTGACCGCTCCCCGCGCTAAGGGCGACAGGAGGAGGTGTGGGGGAACGCCAAACCGCCCGGGCCTAGGGCCTCGGGCGGTCGGGTTCGCTGGCGCCATGCTACTCACAAATGAGACAGGCCCGCAACTACAGGGGTCGGCGTGTCATTCCGATATCGACGAGGATGCGGTCCAGCTCGTCGCGCTGCGTCAGTCGGTCGTCCCCTGTGATCAGCTTCTTGCTATCGAGAAGCTGGACAGCCTCGGCGACGGCGCTCTCCTGGTCGGTGCCCTTGGCGTTGCGGATCGCGATGTTGGCGAGATCTCGTTCGGTCATGCCTGGGGCGTTGATGCCAGTGATCCTGATCGCGCGATGCAGGATCAGGATCGCCTCCTCGACGGTCACGCTGCCCCGACTTGCGTCTGCTTCGGCTTGACCCTCTTCTCGCGCCAGAGGGCCAGCAGGTCCTCGGTGTTCACGTAGATCGTGCCGTCGACCGTGTACGTGCCGAGCCCGCCGACGATGTACCGGTCGAGGGTGCGGCCCGTGATGTCGAGCTCCCTGACCGCCTGCCGCTTCGTCCACCATTCGGACTTCGGGTCGGCGTGCTCCTCGCGCAGCTCGTGCATCAGCTCCCGCACGCGGCCTGCCTTGATGAACGCCGACGCGTTTTCGGTGTGGCCGCAGAACGAGCACGAGAGCACGAACCCGTCGACCGGGGCGTCGTCCGGCCACGACGCCCCGAAGCTGAACCGGTCGCACACGGGGCACGGCCTGTCGAGGACACCACGCGGTGGGGTCGGGGCGGTGGGGTACTTCTTGCGCAGCGAGTGCAGCATCTCGCTGACGTCGTCGAAGTAGACCTGGCCAGTCTCGTGGTCACGGATGCGGTCGTGGCGGACGAGCAGCCACTGGGTGACGACGTCGAGCAGACGGGTGGCGCCGGCGGCTGTGGTCTCCGAGCGGAACCCAGCGGCCTCCCGGTCGCGAGCCCAGTGCACGAGGACCGCCGATGGCGGGGCCACCTGGTAGATGCCGGCCCAGTAGTTGACCCAGTACAGCAGGCGCGCCCAGACGTCGTCGGTGTCGTCGACGGCGTCCGCCCGGAGCGGGAGGGGTGCTGTCTTCGATGCGGCACGGGGCATGCCGTCCTGGGCGCCGCCAAGGCCGGGGACCATGAGGGCGCGGACGTAGCCGACCAGGGCGGGCGCGCTGACCAGGCGGTTCCGGGCCCGGGCGGCAGACAGGCCGAGGAGGTCCTCGTCGGTTGGGGTGGTCAGGGTATCGAGCTCGGTCACGAGCGTGCTCCGTTCGTCGCAGCGGCTGGGGGATGGCGGACCGTGACGAGTTGGTCCGACGGGATGGTCAGGCCGCACGGGACGGTCCTGTCCGTGTTGAACAGCCCGAGACCTACGACACGGTTCCACTTAGTGACGAGGAACCACAGCTCGGTCGTACGCGTGGCGGCGTCGTGCGTGACCTTCACGAGCACGTCGTCGAGGTGTCGCTTCTCGCGCCCGTGGCCGTCGTAGTCGACGCTCAACTCGCGGCCAAGAGCGTCTGTCGTGAGCTGCCCGGCGGGGTAGATGTAGGTGGTCACGGTGTCTCCTGCTCGGTGTCGAAGTCGCCGCGCTCGATCCGGGCACGCATGCCGTCGTAGATCGCGCCCGTCAGCGGGTTGCGGTGCCCCTTCTTCGACAGCAGCCACGCGAGCAGCTTCGGTCGATCGAGCAGGGGCGGTGTGGGTGTGGCGCCGTGCATGGCGGCCTCGAGCTTGTCGCCCATCAGATGCCGCCCTTCCGCAGCGCCGCCGCGCGGGTGTGCAGCTGAGCGAAGGACACGTACGGGCCGACGAGATGCTCCATGACCTCGTCGAGCGCCTGCGCTTTCACCTCGGCGTCGTGCGCCGACAGCGCGTCGGACGGGGCGGTCGGCTTCCAGCAGTTGCACGGCTGAGGAATGCCATCCAAGAAAGGGACACCGACCAGACCCGTAGCGCAGTACTCTCCGTGCGGTGCCTGATCGATGATGAGCGCTAGGGCGTCGGCTCGTTCTCGCTCATCGGCGGTACGGGCAAGCAAGGAGATTTCTTCATTCCTTGATCGTTCGTCCGCATCCCTCTGTCGCTGTTCGGCATCTTCTAGCTCCAATTCCGCACCAGTGGCTCGTTCCTGCTCAGCGGCGAGAGCGGCGACGACCTCTCGCAGCCGCCGGTGCAGTTGATGTGCTGCAGGTGCGATGCCTAGCGCCTCACACCGGTCGGCGTCGGCAATGTCGCGGCGACCTGCTGCGATCAGCGCGTCGAGGTCGGGTCGCGTGTCGTCGCTCATCAGAACGGGGTCTCGTCGTTGTAGGTGGCCGCGCCCGTCGACGGCGTCGACCATGCTTCCGCCGCTGCGCCCGGAGTGGCGGACGCCCACGCGTCGCCCGACCCCGAGCCGCCCGAGGGGGCTCCTCCGCCCTGACCGCCGCCCGACGACGCCCTCGTGACCTGCGCCGTCGCGTACCGCAGCGAGGGTCCGATCTCGTCGATCTCGAGCTCCATGCTCGTGCGCTTCTCGCCCTGCTTCGTCTCGTACGAGCGCTGCTTCAGGCGGCCCTGCGCGATGACGCGGGAGCCCTTCGTCAGCGTCGATGCGCAGTGCTCGCCGAGGTCGCCCCAGGCCGAGCTGCGGAGGAACAGCGCCTCGCCGTCCTTCCACTCGTTCGACTGCCTGTCGAACGTCCGCGGCGTCGACGCGATGCTGAAGTTCGCCACCGCCTTGCCGTTCTGGGTGTACCGCAGCTCCGGGTCGGAGGTGAGGTTCCCGACGACGGTGATGACCGTTTCGCCTGCCATGATGTCCTGCCTTCTGGCTCAGAGAGCCGTTGTGTCGCCGGGGCGCACGTTGCGCTCCCGGATTGCCTGTGATGCCTCGAGAGCGGCCTCCATGACCAGCTGCCCGTAGGCGTGTGCTTCCTCGACGGTGAGCGCCACTCGGGCGTCGCCGGCCTCGAGCGTCACGCCGTCCTCGTCGTTCGCCCACGCGTCGGCCACCGTGACCTCGCGCGTCCTCGTGATCGCCATCAGCTGTCCTCCTCGCCCATCTGCTCGACATCTGTCTGCGTGTAGCCGCCGAGTGATCCGATCGCGTGCTCTGCGCACATCGAGATCCAGGCCGGGTCGCCGGTGTCGAAGTTCCGGACGACGGCCAGGGTCTCCTCGTCGCAGCTGAGGTCGCCACCGAAGTCACACGTGCCGACAAGGGCTGCCGAGGGGTTCTCGGCGCCGCCGTTGTAACGCGTCGGCAGCTTGGTCACAGCGCCCATCAGAGGGCCTGCTCGATCGGCTCGGTGCAGTCGTGGCACTCGGACTCGCGCAGCGGGATGCGGGTCACGATGCCCGACCGGGTGGCCATGTCTGCAAAGTGGTCGTGCGTGATGGGCTCCGGCCCGCAGGAGTAGGGCTTGATCCACGCCGCGTCGACGCCGTAGTGGTACGAGCGCTCCCACAGCCACTCGCCAGTGCTGTCGTCGCTGACCCGTGACCGAGCCCACGTGTAGGCCTCGTCGCCCGTCAGGCCCTGGTGCATCGCGTCCGCCATGAGCGCGATCAGCGCAGCCTCGAGGTAAAGGCTGATGCGGTCGCCTGCGAGGGTCCGCGGTTCCGCCTGCATCCAGCTCGTGTCGTCGATGTCCAGGCCCACGGCCCGGGCCAGCAAATACGGGACCTCCACCGCCAGAGGACGAATCTCGCCCTCTGCCGAATGCGGGTAGGCCTCGTGGGCGTAGCGGCGCTTCGTGCGGCGCGTGTCGCCCTGGTCGTTGTTGTCAGTCATGTCGTCCTCCTCAGATGTCCAGCTGCGTCGACCCGAACGGATCGAAGCTCTTGTCACGCAGGCGCGCGTACTGCCCCTGCCAGTCGAGGACCACCGTCCCCATCTCGCCGTGCCGGTTCTTCGCCACGACCACCTCGAGGTCGCCCGGCTTCTTCGCCCGGTCGTACGACAGCAGCAGCACCACGTCGGCGTCCTGCTCGATCGCCCCCGACTCCCGGAGGTCCGTCAGCAGCGGCGTCCGCGACGTCCGGCCCTGCGGCGGCCGCGACAGCTGCGACAGAGCGATGACCGGCACCTGCAGCTGCTTCGCCATCTTCTTCAGCCCCCGCGAGAACTCCGCGACGTCCTGCTGCCGGTTCTCCTTCCCGCCGCCCTCGATCAGCTGCAGATAGTCGATGACGACGCCGGCGAGCTTCCCCTTCCGTGCGACCGACCGGACGAACGAGCGGATCTGCGTCAGCGTCGAGATGTCGTCGCCGATGAAGATCGGGGCCTCCTGGAACCGCTGCCGCGCGACCGCGACGCGGCCCCACTGCTCCTTGTTCAGGTTCCGGTTCCGGAGGTTCTTCATGTGGACCTCGCCGTACTGCGCGATGAGGCGGATCTGCAGCTCGTCCTCGCCCATCTCGAGGCTGATGAACGCCACCAGGCCCTCGTGAGCGAGCCGCGTTGCGCACTGCAGACCGACGATCGTCTTGCCCTCACCGGGCCGGGCGCCGACGATGATCAGGTTCCCCGCGGCCAGGCCGCCGATCAGCTTGTCGAGCGACGGCCACGGCGTCGGCACGTACTCCGGCTTCTCGTCGAGCCGGTCGATCAGCGCGTCGATGGTCGACCCGACGGCGTGCACGTCGACCCGGGCGCCGGCAGCGACCTTGTCGATCTCCGCCCGAGCGTTGTCGGCCAGCTCGAACGCATCGCCCTCGGTCGCCTGCCCCATCTGAGCGACCCGCATGCCCGCGATCTGCAGGCGGCGCCGCAGGGCACGGTCCTTCACGATGTCGATGTAGAAGCCGACGTTGATCGCCGACGTCGGGATGCCCTGCATCTTGAACAGGTACGTCGGGTCGAGCTTGTCCATCTCCCCGGTGCGCCCGAGCTCGTCGCTCAGCGTGATCGGGTCGACGGGCTTGTTGTCGTGCGCGAGCCGGGCGGCCGCGCCGACGATCATCTCGTGCCGCCAGTCGTAGAAGTCCGACGGGACCAGGCCGTCGAGGACCTCCCACACGGCGGCCGCGGCGAGCATCATCGAGCCGACGACGTACTGCTCGGCCGCGAGGTCGTGCTGCGGGCCCCGCGTCTCGACGTCAGACATTCGACACCGCCGTGACCCACTCGAGGTCGTGCTGGTTCGCGTCGAACTCATCGACCGTAACCCCGTGCGCCTTGCACCAGTCGGCCTTCTGCTCGGCCAGCAGCTCGTCCGTCGCCGACGGCAGCACGCCCGTCTCCGGGTCGACCTGAAGCCGCTTCACGACATCCGCCGGCATCACCCGACGCGGCTCCTCGCGGTAGTGGTCGACGACCGCAGCACGCACGTCCGCCGCTGAGTAACCGCCCACGAGCTCGTGCCACGCCTCGACGGTCATCTCGTTGATCAGTCGCCCGTCAACGGACGAGACCCAGGCGAGGACGATCGCCAGTTCCGACTTCTTCATGCTCTTGCTCCTCTCGCTCCTGATAGCCCCGAACGAGATCGATCGAGTGCTGTTGCTTCTGTGCACCGCTGCCGCCACCTCGCGGGGGCAGAGGCTCGTCGTCCCACCGGCCCTCGTTCAGCCAGGTCGACGGGTGCGGGATGAACCGCTTGTCCTCCTTGGGTGGCAGGTTCGGGTCCGCCGCGAGCCGCCGTGCACCCGCGATGACCAGCTCGGCCGTCACGCCGCGCTTCGCGATCGCCTTGACGAACGCCTTCTCGGCCGCCTGCCGACCCACGTGCCTCGGGTACGCCTCGTAGAACTCCACAAAGGACTTCTCCACGCTCGTCACCTTCTCCACGGCGCTCGGCCCGGCAGGGACGAGCAGGAGTTCTTCTCCTCTGTTCCCCTGTTCCCCTGTTCCCCTGTTCCTCTGTTCCAGGCGCGAGTCATTCGCGACACCCTCGCGAGGTGTCCGCGACTCACTCGGGAACCCCTGGTCAGGGCCGGGGTAACGGGGTGCGTTCGGCTTGTCGATGCGCTGGTGCCGTTCCCACCCCGTCACGGCCAAGAACCGCTTCTTCTCGACCGTGTAGCGGACGATCAGACCCTGGTCAGAAAGACTCGCGAGGCCTCGCGACACCCTCGCGAGTGACTCGAGAGGGTCCCGGTCGAGGGCGAACAGGTCCGCCGAGATGAGGGGCTCGACGTCGCGGCCGACGCCGTTGTCGTCGACGTACGACCAGAGCCCGATGAACAGCAGGCGGGTCTCCCAGTCGAGTGCTGCGATGTCCTCGGAACGGTAGAACTCCGGCTTGATGGATCGGATGCGCATCAGATGAGCCTCTCGGCCAGCGCGGCACGGACCTCGGTCTGCATGACCGCCCGGCCCAGGGCTGCGACGGCCGACGTCGGCAGCGGCGCCGGCATGGTCCTGCGTGCACGGCGGACGACGCGGACGGACGAGCCGTGCGCGGTCATCACGCCCCACGCGCCGGGGATCTCGTCGAGGCTCACGAGCTTCGGCTCCGAGACGACCAGCCACCAGTAGTGGCAGTGTCGCGACCAGGCTTCGGCCTTCTCGGGGTGCTTCAGCTCGGCCAGGACGTCCGACCGGCTGACCTTGATCTCGTGGCCGTGGATGGACTGGCGGGCGGACCAGCCGAGGTGTCCTTCCTGTTCCACCGCGGTGAGGTCCTCGTGTCGGGTCGACCACTGGTCGAGTGCGATGAAGTCCGCGATGCGGGCCCCGTCGCGCCCCGGGACGGTGGGGACTTGCTCGGCGCGGACGAACTGGCGGCCGCGGTACGACCCGTTCTTGAACGTCCGGCCGTAGCGCACCAGCAGGCGGTCGAGCATGTCTCTCTCGGTCATCGCCATGGTGTCGCCTCCTTCTCTGTCTGGTGCACGCCGCCGTCGTCGTCCAAGAGGACGAGACCGTGCACGGCGTGCTCGATCGGTGTTGCTGTCGGATCCGCGAAGCCCGAGATCTTGATGCCCCGCCGCAGCGCCTCGGCCTGCAGCGCGGCCTCGGCCTCGATGCGGCCGTTCAGGATGCTGTCGAGCCACACGACGTTCGACAGGCGGTGCTTGTTCTTCCGGCCCCCGGCGCCGCCCTGCCGGTGCTGGGGGACGAGGCGGTCGGACTCCTGCCCCGTCCACGCGCACCGGCGGCCGTCGCGGGCCTCGAGGGCGACGAGCACGAGGCGGGGCGTCTGACTGCTCACGCCGCCACCCCCTTCTTGCGTCGGCCCTTGTAGTGCGGCGCGAGGCCCATGCGCTCGCGCTGGTTGCTGATCGTCTGCGGACTGCAGTCGAAGACCGCGCTGATCCGGAGATCGGACCAGCGGCGGGCGTGGAGGTCACGGATCAGCTCACGGTCGTGGTCCGTCAGCCGCTGGTGCTTCGACCGCTGCACCGGCTCCACACGCTCGCCGCGGGCCACGTACGCCTGCCTCACGACCTCCGCCACGAGCGATCCGACCGTGGTGCCGTTCTGCGTCGCGAGGCCGTCCAGCCACTGGAACTCGACCCCCCGCAGGTTGGTCTTCACGAGGACCCGGAAGTCGTCGGTCACGACACGACCGCGATCGCGTCCGGGGCGACCATCGTCGGCATCACGTCATCGCCCATGAACAGGGCCACCGCGTGCGCCGTGTGCACGACTGTCCGCACGACGCCGTCGGCCAGGTCACCGTCCGTCGTCGGGACGGTGACGGTCGCACCGACCTGGTCGCCCGACAGGAGGGCCGCGTACGTCTCGCGCCGGTCAGCCACGGCGGAACCTCACCTCGACCTGATCGAGGTTCGTCGACGCCGCCTTCCCGTAGACGTCGCTCGAGGCGATGGCCTCTCGCAGCAGACGCGGGTTGTCGCCGACCGAGGTCTCCTCGACCGTCGTCGCCCGCGTGAGCAGCCGCCCGGTCGCGGAGGTCACGGTCGTCGTCACTTCGACGTTGATGCGCATGTGGTCCTACCTCTCCTCGGGCACGTAGCCCGAAGCTCCGAATCGTGACGCCGCGCGGTCATCCGCACGGTCCGTCCTGTGGTTGTCCATCGCCGCAGCGAAGGTGTCGAGCAGCTTCCGCAGCCACTGCTCCCGCTTCTCCTGCACCAGCTCGTTCAGCCGCGCGACGTCGTACTCGTCCGACGCCTCCGCCATCTGCTGAGCCAGCGCCCGCGTGACCTTCTCCGTGCCCGCGACGAGCCGCACCGTCTCCCGGGCGAGGATCCGCTCGGTGGCGTGCTTCGCCTTCGCGTAGTCCTCGCCGGCCTGCCGCAGGGCCTGCGCGACCTCGAACCGCATCGCGACGAGCTGCGCCCCGTACGACGACCCGAGGGTCCGCCACACCGCGTCGACGAGCGCCACGTGCAGGACGTCGTCACGCGAAGGGTGGTGGATGCCTACGGTGCGCAGGACCTCCGCGATGCGGGGGTCGAGCACGGGACCGTCGACGACCTCACCAGTGGCCGGGTCGACGCCGTTCACGAGGCCACCACCGCCGGGTCGTCCGTCCAGGCTGCGATCGGAACCCCAGCCGCGATGTGAGCCACGTGCAGCGTGTGGTCCGGCTCGGCGTTGGTGCACCACGGGTCGGAGACGTCGCTGCTGCCGAGCCAGCGCAGGTCGAGGGCGGCTCCGCACGCCCCACCGGAGGGTGCGAACGGTGCGTGAGGAAATTCGCCGGCCTGCGAGGTCCACGTGTTGATGAAGGAGAGACCTTCGGGCAGCTGAACCGTTCCGGCGCGGAGTTCGCGGAGCGACAGCATGACGCTGCGAGTCGCCTTGGGGTCAGCCACGATCTCCACCGCCCGTCTCCGGCTCGCCCTGCTCCATGCCCTCGAGCGGCGGCGTCTCTTCCTCACCCGGACGCACGGCCTCGCCCTGCGGGATCGGACGCGTCGCCCACTCAGACCCGGACGGCTCGCCCTGAGCAGCCCACGGTTTCTCCGGCTCCGGCGACGCCACCGCACGCTGCTCGAAGCCGATGGCGAGCGCACCCATCTGGTCGCGCAGCGCCTGGGTCCGCTCGTGCGGCGGGATCTGCCTCCACAGTGCGTTCAGGTCGTCCTTCGACGGCGCAAGCGCAGCCATCGCCGCCCAGTCCCGGCCCGAGGGCTGCGGCGGCACGACAGCCGCCTGCGCCGCAGCGTCCGGGGCCGACTCCTGGTCGACCACGACATCCGCGTGAGTGCGCGCACCCAGCTGCGCCTGCGACGAGATCCCGAGCCGCTCCCACAGCGTCTCCACCGTGAACCCGGGCGCCGGCGTCGGCTTCTCGATCTGGATCCTCGCCGACTTCGCCTTCGTCATCAGGAAGTGACCGCGCTCGTGCATCTCGATGAGCACGCCGACGTCGAACGGCAGCGACTTGTGCCCCTGGACCTTCCAGATCTTCTCGTTCGTCGGCTGGTTGTTCTCCATCACCATGACCTGCTCGAGGCGAGCCGTGAGGATCGCCGGGCCCCGGTGCGAGCGCACGGCGTCCATGACGTCCTTCCACTGCTGCGCCGCCACGTTCCACAGGTCGGCCGACACGGTGTAGTCGCCGTTCGAGTTCTTCCGGCCCTTCGCGCGCCGGTTCGCCACGGCCTGCGCGTTGTCCGTGATCTGGTTCCAGAGCCGTGTCATCGAGTCGACGACGAGCAGCGTCGGGCGGTCGTCCATCGGCTCAGCGGCCGCGGCGCGCACGGCGCCGAGGATGCCCTGGTACGAACCGTCGTGCTCGACGATCTCGAACCGTGCACCGGGGATGACGCCGTACTCGTCGGGGTCGTCCTCGCCGATACCGATCCAGAGCGTCCGGCCGACGAGCTCGGACGCCGACGCCATGGCGGCCGCCCAGCTCTTACCGGCGCCCTCGCGGCCCGCGAGCAGCACCATCGGCCACGACGGGAGCCCCGTCGGCTTCCTGGTCTTGAGCGCGGTCACAGGGTCACCGCCAGGTCCTTCGCGGCGTCGAGAGCATCGCCCCATCGATTGCCCTCGTCCTGACGTTCTTGCGCCATCTGGAACACCTCACGAGCGGCACTGGTCATCTCCACGTTGTCGATGACGATGCCCTCCACCCCGAGACTGTTTCCGGGTCCGTCGGCAGTGCCGTCTTCGCCCATGGCGTGCACGTCGCCAGGCTTCACCTGCAGCTCGGCGAACACGTGACCGACCACGCAGGCCGGGCAGTTGTTGGGCCCGAAGTAAACGCACCCGATCTGCTGGCCGTGCTCGTTCAGGGGCGACTCGTAGATGTAGTCGCGGCCCTTCGCCTCGACGACCTTCTCGAGCAGCTCTACCGCGCGGTCGCGGTCGATGATCTCCGTCATGCCACCTTCTCCTTCGTGCCCTTGGCCGCGGTGACCCGCAGCGCCGACTTCTTCACGACGACGCGCTCCGTGCGCGCCTCCACCCGGAACGACGCCTCGTGCGCCGCCACCAGGTCCTGCTCCGTCTTCAGCGCCAGCTGCGCCTGCTCGACGTCGTGCTGCGCCTGCTCGAGCCGCTCGTACAGACCCGCCGGCGCCGCCGCCTTCGCCGCCACCTGGTCGAGCTCGACGACCGGCTTCTCCTCGACGACCTCCGGCGACCACGACACCCGCGCCAGCGACGACTCCTGCACCACCGGCTCACCGGCGTCGACCAGCGCGACGATCGCCTTGTACGACGACTCCTTCAGCGCCTTGCCCTCCTTCTCGGCCTCGAGACCGCGGAGGTAGTTCAGGGCGAGCGTGTCCAGCTCCTCGTCGATCACGACCTCCGGGGCATCCCCGGCACGAGCGGCGTCCAGCGCCACCAGGAACCCGACCGCGATCGTCTCGAGCTGCTTCGCCAGGGCCTCGTCGTACTCGACCCACTCCATGACCGGCACGAGACCCAGCGGGGCGGGCTCGAAGTACTGGCCACCGCGGTCCTGCCAGTCGCTGTCGTGCCGCTCGGACACGTACAGGCACCGCTTCGCACCGAGGACCCGCATCGCCCAGGTCATCTGCGCCCGGTAGCCGGCCGCCTCGAACGCGGGCGACCCGACCGTGACGTCGTGCTTCGACGTCTTAATCTCCGACACGACGACGTCGCCGATCACACCGAGACCGTCCGGCGACGCGAGGAACCGCGGGTTGTCGACCGCGTGGAAGACGCGCGACTCGGCCGCGATCGGGTAGACCGACGCGACTACGGCCGCGATCTCCGGCTCCCGCGTCTTGCCCCAGGCGGTGTACTGGTTGCCGCTGAAGGTGTCGACACGGCGGCCGAGCTTCAGGTCGATCAGCTGCTTCACGGTGATCTTCCGCATGAACAGGTCGCGGATCTCGGTCGCGGTCACGCCGCCCATGCGCTCGGCCAGCCACGCCTCACGGTCGGTGTCCGAAGCTCCGGCCCGGGCGACGACGTCGGCGAGCCGATCCTTCACCGCGGCGCTCATCGCTCGTCCGCCGCAGCGTCGTCCATCGCGTCGTACTCGGCCGCGGTCGGCACCGAGTCGTCGTCGAGGTCCGGCAGGTCGAGCGCCGTCTCCCCGGTGCGCACCTGGTAGGCCGACACCTGCAACTCCTGCGCCGTGCGCAGCGCCGCCGGCGACGTGATCGGCTCGATGTGCGTCGGACGCACCACCGGGTACGTCTCGCCCTTCTTCCGATCCCGGACGTCTTTCGTCACCTCGTAGGTCACGATCGCCGTCACACGGTCCGTGTCGCCGAACGCCAGCAGCTCCTGCTGCATGTCGACGAGACCGTTGTACTGGTCCTCGATCTTGCCGTTGTTGAACTGGATGCTCATCGTGTTGCTCCTTCTCGTTTCGGCCAGCGCAAGCCGCGCATGACCTCGGTCTGGGGTTTGGTCGGGGGGCCGTCGATCGGCTCCCCGAGGTAGCGGGCCGCCATCGCCGCGAGGGCGAGAGAGTCGGCCACGTTGTCGTCGGCGATCACGAGGCCCGGGTGCCGGGCGCGCATCGTCTCGAGTACGTCCGCCTTGTCGGCCTTGCCGCTGTCGGCCGCGTACTTCGCCCGGGTCGTCGGCGCGGTCTTCACCACGTGGCAGCCGCGCTTCGCGAGGGTTCCGGCGACAAGCCACCGGTGCGCGTTCCGCTCGTCCGGCTGCCCGAACCTCGACGCGTACGACGCCCACTCGACGTTCACGAACGCGCCCTCGGGGATGAGGCGGACGATCCGGGCCGCCGAATACTGGATGCGCTCCCACGTCGCGAGCACGCCGTCGTCGGTGGGGGCCTTGGACTTCACCTGATAGAGATCGGCCTCGCCGTCGTGGAGGACGGTCACGCCGCTGCACGTCAGGGACAGGTCGAGCCCCGCGACGATCATGAGTGCACCGGCGTGACGACCACGAGCTCGGCGAGCGTCGGCTGGTAGGTGAGGCACTTGCGGCAGCCGGTCTCTCTCGCTTCCTCCGCACGCCGTCTAATCCATGCGAGGTGCTCCACGCAGGCGAAAAATGCGTGCGGGCAGAAGCGGCACGCGAGGGCCGCGGCCGCCGACTCCTCGCAGCCAGCGAACGACTCACACGGCAGCTCGAAGTCGAGGGAGGCGAACAGCTCCTCGACGACGTCGACGACCGGCGCCGGCGCGCTCACTTGCTCAGCTCCGCGTCGCGGTGGCCAGCGTCGTACGCATCCCGCAGGAGGGCGACGAGAGAGCGACGGTAGTAGGCGTTCAGGCTCTGATACAGCCCGGTCTTCTGGACCATCTGGTTGACGGCCTCGTTGCGGCGGCTCATCGGTCGGCCTCAGCACGGTGACGGTCCGCGAGAGCGTCCCACCACAGCTGACCAACCGCCGCCAGGCCGAACAGCCACACCAGAGTGAGCAGCCCATCACCCTCAGGCGCGAACCAGCGCAGCACGCCGGCGACGACCGCGAGGCTGATCCACACGAGAACCAGCCAGCGCGACCACGAGCGGCGCTCACGGCGCTGCACCTGCGACAGCCAGAAGTACTGCTCGAACATCTGCGCCTCGGGCGACCCCGCGGCGAACGGGTTGTGCTCGTCGACCCACCGCTCCGCCTCACGCTTCGGCAGCGGACGGCGAGGGAACCAGACGCCCATCACGAGGCGTGCTCCTCAGCGTTGTGAAGAGCGATCCACGCGCGAGCGTCGTCAAGCGTCCCCTCGTCGAAGTGGTGACCCGAGTTCAGGATCATCGCCCCGTCAGGGTGAGCGTCGCAGCGGGCCAACCACCAGGGCTTATCGAGGTGCCGTCGCCCGTACCCGTCGGGGTAGACGTGCCTCTCGAGATAGGCACCAGCGCCGGGCTGCTCGGTGAGGATCGCGTCGACCGCGCGGTTGGTGCTGGCGAGGGTCGAGGACCACTCGGCGGGGATGAGGCGGCCGCCGTTCCGCACGCGAATGGCCACTTCAGGGCGCACTTCGCTCTTGATGTCTTGCATGGGATGCCCTTAGGGGTGTGGGCCAGGCCGCAGAGTCGGAGCTGCGGGGGCCGGGGAAGATGCTGCTGGTGGGGGAGAGCTACGCGCTCTTGGCGAACTGCTCGACCGCCGCACGAGCGGGGTCAGGGGTGCCGTCGAGCCAGTGGTCGATCGACTCCTCGCGGATGGACCACTTGCCGCCCTTGACTCGCTGCGTTGCGAAGAGGGCGCCGGACTGGCAGGCCTTTAGGACCCAGTCCGGGCTGCGCTTGGCGTAGTCGGCTGCTTCCTTGACGGTCAGGCGGGCGCTCACGCCGGCACCTGGTGCAGCGTCGCGGCGAGCCGGTCGACCGTGAAGAGGGAGTCGAGGGGGACCGAGGGGAACTGGATCTTCATGCGGGCCATGAAGGCGTTGGAGGGAGCGCCACCGGCGATGACCCGGTAGAGGGTCGTGCGGTTGACGCCGAGGAGGCGGGCGAGGTCGGTGTCACTGGTGAGCTCGTGTGCCCGGCGAAGCTCGTTGAGCTTGGCGACGTTCAGGATCAGCTGGCCACCAGGAGGACCCGGTGTTGCATCGGTTCGGGTTGTCTGCATGCACACAAGGTAACCCCGTTGTTGCGGACGCGCAAAGCTCTTGTTCGTGTACACGCCGCACTGCCAGTGAATGCCCGTGAGTTTCCGGGTTTGTACATGCCTAAATATGTTGCGCGCGTGCATCATTCGCTGTTAAGGTCGTGCCTCGTGCACAACGACAACCCCTGGATGACCTACCTCTCCGCTCTCGCCGGCCCCGCCGCCCCCGCCATCCGCCAGTCGGACATCGCCAAGGCCGCCGGCGTCGACAACGGAACCGTCAGCCGATGGGTCTCCGGCAAGAACCACCCCAAGGCCGAGCAGGTCATCCGTGTCGCCCGCGCCTACAAGGTCAGCCCGCTCGGTGCACTCGTCGCCGCCGGCTACCTCGAAGAGGGCGAGCTGACCGGCGACGTCGTCCTGCCGAGAGGGCTCGGGCTGTCCGAGTACAGCGAGCTCGAGCTGGCACAGGAGATGCTCCGCCGCCTGAACCGCGGCGAGGGCGAAGTGCTCGAGCAGCCCGTCACCGTCGACCACCCGGCATGGGCTGGTGTCGGTGGCTCCACCCAAGATGAAGTCCAGTCACTTCCGTACGCCGCGAAGAGCGACGCCCAAGAAGTCGAGGAGGACGACCACACACCGTGACCCAGTACGTACCGCGACAGCACGCGGCGGAACTGGGGGTTTCGATCATCGAATACCCGCTACACGCGGACTTCGGCCGGTACGTACCCCAGCTCGGCGCCATCCTCATCAAGCCCCGCATGCGCGCCGCCCTCGAGCGGTCCGTCCTCGCCCACGAGCTCGTCCACGCCGAGCGCGACGAGTGCCAGACCGGCGTCCCCCTCCTCGACCTCCGCATGGAACGCAACGCCGACCGCGTCGCGTCACTCCGGCTCATCGACGAGGCCGAGCTGCTCGACCTCATGCGCTGGTCCTCCGACCCCGGCCGCTGGGCCGTTGAGCTCGGTGTCACCGCTGACATGCTCGTCGCCCGCATGGCGCAGCTGACCCGCACCGAGAGGAACGCCAGCTGATGGCCTGGACCGAACAGAAGACCTCCGGCAAGCACGCCGGCCTCTACCGCGACGCCGACGGCAAGCGCCGCAGCGTCGGCACCTTCTCCCACAAGTCCCGCGCCCGCCGCGAAGCAGAGCTAGCCGAGGCCGCCTCCCGCAAGGCAGGGTGGCGTGACCCGTCCGCATCGCTCGCGACCTGGGGGGAGTGGTGCACGACCTGGTGGCCCGCGCGCACGGTCTCAGCTGGCACGCTCGCCCGCGACCTCTCGCCCCTCGAGAAGCACATCAGGCCCCGGTGGAACGACGTCCCCCTGGCGCGCATCACCCGGCACGACGTGAACGCCTGGGTCGCCGAGCTCATGCGGAAGGTCTTCACCCGCGGCGAGGGCGACAGCGCGACGACCTACACGCTCAGCGGCGCCAGTGTGCGCCGCATCGTCAGCATCTTCTCCGCGTCCCTCTCGGCGGCAGTCGACGCCGAGGTCCTCGACACGAACCCCGCGTTCAAGATCAAGCTGCCCGCGGTCAGCCCCGGCGGCGACCGCTACCTGACGCGCGACGAGTACGCGCGCATCGCCGCGCATCTCGACCCCGAGGATCGCGCGATCGCCGACTTCCTCGTCGGCACCGGCGCCCGCTGGGGAGAGATGGCCGGCCTGCACTCGCACCGTGTCGAGCGCGGCCGCGGCATCGTCGCGTTCGTCGAGACGTGGGACACGAGCACCGGCACGATGCTGCCGTACCCGAAGGGCAAGCTGCGCCGCGAGGTGCCCCTCGCCGACTGGGTCCTCATCCCCGCGGCGCCGACCCGGACCGCGCTCGTCTTCGCCCACAAGGGCGTCCCCGAGGACATCGACAACTGGCGCAAGCGGATCTGGCAGCCCGCCGTCGACGCTTCGCAGGTCGGGCACGTGCGGATCCACGACCTGCGCCACACCTACGCGTCCTGGCTGCTGCAGGCAGGCATCCCATTGGCCGAGGTCGGCCGCCTACTCGGCCACCGATCCCTCGCCACGACCATGCGCTACGCCCACCTGGCCGAGAGCCCGCGCGACGACGTGCTCGCCGCGCTGAGCAACCCCGCCGGAGGGCAGACGGAGGGCAACGCGAATCAGGAACAGTTCGGCACAGTCACGAGGATCAGGGGCCGATCCGCATAACGGCGGGCACACCACCGGACACTCATGCACACGCATTCGGGTGGGACCACATTCGCAATGAGAAGGTCAGGGGTTCGAATCCCCTTAGCTCCACGGAATGCACGCGGCTCCACGAGTCGCCCAGAGGCCCCCGGTGACGGGGGCCTCTCGCACGTCCGGGCGTCGTCCGCCCCGCCCCGCCGGGTGTGCAAATCGCGACCACACCGGGGCTGAACCCCGCACGACGCCACGTTATGGACGGCATCGAGAGCGGAACGGTCGGGTTCGGCCCGGTGAAGTCGCCCGACGCGGTCGGGTTCGGCCCGGTGAAGTCGCCCGGTACGATCGGGTTCGGCACCGAGGCCAGGGCGGAGCCGAGGAGGCGCGGGCCGCGACCGCCGCGGACGGCACCATGACAGGTGCGGAAAGATGGGGGCGTGCCTCTCGTCTCGACCGATCCTGCTCTGCTCGCCCGTCTCCGCTCCGACCTGTCGTCGTCCGGGTTCACCGTCGATCGCCTCAGCGGTCCCGACGCGTGGGGGCCGACGGCCGGTGCCGCGCTGTTCCGGGGTGAGCGGGTCGCGGCCCGGCGCGCACTCCGCCGCAGCGTCGAGTCCAACGAGGGCATCCGCCCGGCGGCGACCCTCGCTCTGCTGTTCATCCTCGGTTATCCGCAGCCCCGGGCCGACGTCGAGCGCGCTCTGCCCACCCTCGGCGTCGACGGGGCCGAGTCCCTCGGGCTGATCGAGCTCGACACCGCGTCGGCACCGACCACCGCGTCGGCGTCGACCTCGCAGACGACCGCCCCGACCGTCCGGGCGCGGGTCGATCTCCGCCCCTACTCGTTCGTCGACGGGGTCGGCGAGGCCGCGTGGTGGATCGCCTCCGACCTCGGCGAGCTCGCCCTCGGAGGCGCCCTGCGCGAAGACCACGTGCTCGGCGTGGGCGGCGCCTCGGCCACGCTGGCCGGGCTGATCGTTCCGCGCGACGTCGATCGAGCGCTCGACCTCGGCACCGGCTGCGGCATCCAGGCGATGCACGTCGCTCGGCACGCGCGGCATGTCGTCGCCACCGACATCTCGCGCCGTGCCCTCGACTTCGCGGCGTTCAACGCCGCACTGAACCTGATCGACGGCATCGAGTTCCGCCTGGGCAGCCTCTTCGAGCCCGTCGCCGGCGAGACCTTCGACCATGTGGTCTCCAACCCGCCCTTCGTCATCACGCCGCGCCTCGAGGGGGTGCCCGAGTACGAGTACCGGGACGGCGGCATGGAGGGCGACGACCTCGTGGCGTCCGTCGTCGGCGAGGTCGGGCGGCATCTGGCCCCGGGCGGCATCGCTCAGCTGCTCGGCAACTGGGAGTCCGCCGGCGCAGGCGGATCACCGGCGAAGAAGGGCGCGTACTCCGTCTCCGACTGGGCGGCGCGCGGTCTCGTGCCCCTCGACGTGTGGGTGGTCGAACGCGAGCTGCAGGACCCTGCCGCCTACGCCGAGACCTGGATCCGAGACGGCGGCACCCGCCCCGGCACCGATGACTTCGAGCGGCTCTACGAGGCCTGGCTCGGCGACTTCGAGACGCGGCGCATCGAGCAGGTCGGGTTCGGCTACGTGACGCTGCGGCGACCGGTCGATGAGGCGACTGCGCCCGTGGTCCGCATCGAGCGCCTCCTCGGGGCGATGGGGGCGAACGAGGTCGGACTCGGGGCGCACCTCCTGGAGACGCTCGACTCGCTCGACGCCCTGCGGGGTCTGGATGACG
>Ga0308170_10000595_pt1 | contig 42619 bp, 45 predicted proteins | sample PhyBR2_2_FD_202136 | JGI IMG/M metagenome (GOLD analysis project Ga0308170, IMG submission 202136) | Phyllosphere microbial communities from UC Gill Tract Community Farm, Albany, California, United States - DLSLSB.R2 | ecosystem: Host-associated > Plants > Phyllosphere > Unclassified | place... | reverse complement strand
GACGCACGACTTCCTGGCGCTCATGCTTGGGGTGCGCCGACCCAGTGTGACGATTGCGTTGCACTCGCTGGAAGGCCTTGGCTTCGTCAAGGCAACGCGGGGGCTGGTCCTGGTGCGCAAGCGTGAAGAGCTGGAGGAATTCGCCGGTGCTGGATACGGCGTACCTGAAGCGGAATATGAACGCTTGATCGGTCAGTTGCGCTGAACCATGGGCCTAACCCTGATCAAGTTTACGGATACCGAGAGCATGCCCCGTTTTTTCCTTCACATCGATGATGGGACCCAGCGGATCGAAGATGAGGAGGGGAGTGAGCTTCCTGATCTGACCGCTGCCCGAGGCGAAGCCCTGGACGCAGCGCGGCAGCTATGGGCCTCAGCGATCCTGGCCGGGCATGACATCGAAGCGCATCGCTTCGTAATCACTGATCACGACGGCAGGGTACTGGAAACTGTCGATATGGATGATGTCTTGCCAAAGAGATTGACCGGCCGATTAGGCCTCTAGCCTTACTTCTCTAAATGCAGGTACCGAGTACTAAAATCAGCTATATCTTGTAGCCGATCCCAATCGACGAACCGGATATTTTTCCCAACTCGTGCTATCAAATTATCTCGGGTCAAGAGCTGAAGCGTTCTGTTTATGTGAACAGCGGTCAGCCCAAGAGCGTCCCCAAGCTGCTCCTGTGTCATTGGGAGTTCAAAAGATCGATTGTTGATCTTATCCGTGCCGCCAGTCCTAACGGCAAACTCGCAGAGAAAATGCGCGAGCCGGGCACGGGCGTCTCGTCGGCCTATGTTCAATATCAGTTCGCGAAGCATGGACGCTTCGGTCAACATGATCCTGCTTATGGCATGACGTACTACCACAAACTCGTCTGAGATGGCCTTCAACAGCTCGCTAGGTACGATGACTATTCTGCACCGAGTAAGTGCCTGAATATTGTGATCTGGCGTCTCTAGGTAGAGACTTTGTAACCCTAACATATCGCCGGGTATCTTGACCGAAAGAATCTGGCGATCGCCTTCGCAGTTTTTTTTCTGGCAAACAATCAAGCCCGACGTCAGGATGCCACATTTATCCGCAGTAGCGCCCTCCCGAACGAAAAGGTCTCCTCGATATAACTGCTTGACTACATAAGGCATCTGCAGAATCGCTGCAATTGCCTTGTCCGGGATGGGAGCGCGTTCGCCTAGCTTCTCCACCACCCGGGCGAGTGGATTTTCGTCAGGCCGAGGCATTGATTTTATCCTGCTTACCGAACGACCACAGCTTTTCGGCGGATATGAATGGGGGATCACAAGCCTACTATAGCGTAATTAACCTATGATAGGGAAATGCAAACCGCAGGAAATTTTTACATAGCTGCATCGGCTCTTCGCCATGGCGATCATGTTGGGTAGCGTCCCGGCGACCTGACGTTCGGCATAATAAATGGTTTTGAGACCGTGGACGAATAGATCGTCAAGCGTGTGCGGGCTGCGGCCGAAAGAGCTCATGCTGCTCGAGAACGACTTTCAGCTATGGGGCGGAACCTACTATCTCGGGCATTATCGCAATACGGTCCTGAGACTCAGCAGCGGACCACAGGGACTTATTACCGTCATGATACCCCGCTAACGCCCGCCTTGGACGAGCCTACCAGACAATAACATTGGCTAACATCTGACCAGTTAGATGTTTCTTCAAACCGTAGCGGTTGCGATACCGCTTTACGCCACCTTGACCTTCTCTCAGGTTGATTTCCTAAAAGGGTTAGAAAGAACGGTGATGTTGGAATATCGCATGTATGTTATTGATAATTATGGAAAGATCATTGAGCGTATCGATCTAGAATGCCTAAATGATGCCGAGGCCGTTTCGGATGGAAAGACCTATCTTCAAAAAAACAATGTGGAAATTTGGTGTGGTCAAAGAGTGGTTAGCGTTCTTCATCCCCTAACCTGATTGAGAACGTCGAACGAATTTCTCGAAAAAGCTTTGAGGTTCAGAGTCATTCGCAGGTCGAATGGGTGTCGTGTATGAGCCCAGATCACCTTCTCGAATGACACCATCGGGAGCTTGGTCGTGCCAATGGACCAATAAGGTACCACTTTTCTCTACTTCAAGATCATAAGGATGATCTTTCATATCTTCTGAATCAACGCCTAACTCGCTGGCAACACGAGCATGCTGATCTTCTATTTCGTCGTTTGGCATAGTCTGTCTTAGCGCCCCGCCTAGGGTTTGATACTGGTTCGACGAACCTCCAAAGACAGGGATTGATCCCGTCTGATTTTTACCAAAGCTGCATTCGCGTTGAACGGTTCGCATTATTCGACCAAGCGAAAAACGATGCACCGGCAATCGCCAGCCGAGGGGCCACGAGTCTTCTGGATTGCTCAACACATTCTATTTAGCGTGCATTGTCGGTTTGCGGCTCGAGCCACTCGAGATCAGGCACTAACTAGCCCAAGGTGGCGTAAGCGATCCGGCTGCTTCCGGAAAAGCGGTTGTTGGTGTGCCCACCATATCCTTACGCGAAAACCCGCGGAGGCATGTCTCTCCTATTAGCGGCAGTAGGATCGCACCTCGGGTTTGCGGTTTCTGTGTGACAGCCCTTAGCAACTTTAGAGCAGTGGCGGCGTTGATTTCGATCTTAGCGGACCGTCTGCTACTCCCAGCAGCTATGCTATGCCTTTGTACAGACCGTGAAAATGCCTGGGTGAATCAGCACCGATAAAATTGAGGAGTGGACATCGGCATGAACGAAGAAGCCGCCCAGGCAGAAGAGGAACGGCTCCGCTGGGTACAGGCATGCTGCGTAGATGGCTCGCAGGAGCTCCCGGAATTCGACGGCATCGTCGAGCTGGCGGCCCGCATTTTATCGACCAAGATCTCCATCGTGACGATAGTGACCAGAGACGAGCACGTATTCGTTGCCAACCATGGGGGCATGCTGCGTCGGGTACCCCGGCGAAGCCTGTGCGGCTTCATTGTTGAAGGAGGACAAGCGCAACTGGTCGTGCTCGACACCTTGCAAGACGCGCGATGCCAAGACAGCATCTGGGTCGTCGGCCCGCCGTTCGTTAGGTTCTGTGCCAGCGTGCCACTGGTGGTAAACGATGTCCGGGTCGGCACGCTGCTTGTCTGCGACGATGCACCGCGCACCGCCTTTTCCAAGAGCGATGGCAGAATGCTCACGCATCTGGGCGCGATCGCTTCCGCTATGCTAAGTCGGCGTTGCGCAACCAGGAGCGGCTTGATCGCCGAAGACCTGATCAACGCCACGGCGGTCGCTTTGGTCGCAGCAGATCCGTCGGGTACGATCACCCTATGGAATGACAGCGCTGAGCTGCTGTTTGGATGGACGCGGCAGGAAGCAATCGGCAGCAACGTAGACATGATCATGCCCGAGCGGTTCCGCGTTGCGCACGACCGGGGCATGAAGCACGCCTCTGATGGCTCTCGGCTGGCCGGCTCCCCGACTGACCTTATCGGGCTTCGCCGCGACGGCAGCGAGTTTCCGATCGAACTGTCGCTGACGTCGTGGCGCGGTAGCAGGGGGGTCGAGTTTGGTGCACACATGCGTGACATCTCACATCGCAAGGCTGAGGAGGCCGAACTTCGCCAGCAGGCGCGTCATGACCCTCTGACCGGCCTTTTCAATCTTCGGGCATTCAAGGAGCTCGTCCAGGAGGCAATAAGCGCTGATGGAAAAGCGGCGGTGCTCTTCATAGACGTCGACGATCTGAAGATCGTTAACGATACGTTCGGCCATGCGATGGGGGATGCTTTGCTCCAAAGCTTTGCCCTGCGGATCACGTCGGCGCTGCCGGTAGGTGCTAGCGCCGCGCGAGTAGGCGGAGACGAGTTCGCGGTCCTCATCCTCGGCGGGGGTGGTCTGCTCGAGGCCCACAACGTTGCCAATCTCATCCTTGAGGATCGCCAGATGGCAGAGTCCGTCGAAGTCAGCGACCTGACACCGGGATGTAGCATCGGCATTGCCGTGGCCGGGCTGCATGCTGCGACCGCGGAGGATCTTGTCGCACGCGCTGATCTTGCGATGCTCGCCGCAAAGCACCAGGGCGGTAGGCGTGTGCGCACGTTCGACACGGCCATGCTGAACCAGATAAAGGCCAAGCAGGACCTCGATGACGAGCTGCTTCTTGCAACCAAGCGAGCGGAATGGGAGCTATACTACCAACCCCAGTGCGATTTAAAGAGCGGCAACATTTCGGGTGTCGAGGCGCTTCTCAGGTGGCGCCACCCCGTGCGAGGGCTGATCATGCCCACCGCGTTCATGGATCGGCTTGAGCAGCACCTTACGTCGCTTGATGTCGGGCGTTGGGTGTTGAACGAAGCCTGTCGGCAACTGCGCTCCTGGCGGGATGAGGGGCTTCATGTTCCGCGCATGAGCGTGAACTTATTCAATCGCCAGTTTCAACATCCTTCCCTCGCGTTAGACGTCAGCGCGGCAATCGAACAACATACGCTGTGTCCGAACGACCTTGAGATTGAGATTACCGAGCGCATTGCCATCAACCCCAGCGACGCAGCGATGGATGTCCTACGCACTCTGCGGCAAGCGGGAGTGCACATTGCTTTTGACGACTTCGGAACCGGTTATGCCTCGTTGACGACGATAAAGCAGCTGCCGCTCTCCCGGCTGAAGATCGACAAGACCTTCGTTCGGGACATGCATGAGGATCGCGGCAGCGCGGCGATCGTCGACGGCATCGTGTCCATTAGCAGGACGATGCAGATAGACGTCGTCGCAGAAGGAATCGAAAATTGGCAGCAGGTGGAGCGGCTGCGGCAGGCCGGCTGCCCACATGGTCAGGGATTCCTGATCGGAGAAGCAATGACGCCGAGCCTTCTGTCCTCTTTCATGAGGGGGCCCAATAGATCTTTAATGCCTCCAGCTGTCCGCTCGACACTCCTAAATGATGCGACGTCGTAGTTTGCTGCGCATACCGCGGTATCAGCAGTTTTGCCCTCTCGCTTGGCTCTGCGCCCGCCGCTTCGTCTTTTAAGGCTGTAGATTGAATCTGCGCCGGACCGCTTTACCCCTTGCTCTTGCGAGCTGGTCTTGCTTCGACGCGACAACCTGCTCTCACGACGGCAAATAATATGACAAGGTCGTGATCGCAAAAAAATGCCCGACTTGGAAAGCCGGGCATTTTTGATTGCAGACTGGATAGGACTTTTGGTTATTCCAATACGGCGTATTGGCTCATAAGTATGGTCAGGACGATATATACTAGTCTTTACAATTCGTGAGACTTATAATTATTCCAGTGGCGATTATACCACGATCAGTAAGTCGCCAATGGCAACAAAATATAGCCTTACAAGCTTTAGACTATATTAACCCCGAATGGGCTTACCAATAGGCCAATAGCGCATGTGAACCCCCTATTTGAAAGTTTTTGTCTTTCGACAGGGGCATTTATGCATTAAATCTGTTTCTCAATTACGACTTGACGAGGTTTATCGTAAATTAACCGAATGATGAAATTTAGTGCTTTGCCGGAGCGTGATGTATCGAAGAGTTCGAGGAACTTCCACGCCGTTCGCCGATCAGCGTGTCGACCGACTGGTGATCGGGTAGCGTTTGAAGCACTGTCGCTTGGGCTTGTCGCCCTCGATGTCCGGCAGACAGGATATGCCGTGCCGTTGCAGGGAGCGGTGCGGCGCTGACCGTGTCAGACGCGGGATCGTCGGCCGCAACGCATAGAGGCAATCGTCGAGCGGCAGTAATGTGTAACGCCGGAATGCGACGACCGCTGCCTCCTCGGCTTTAAGGTCGTGAAGCGAGGGGCCTTCGGCCCGGTCTTCAAATCCTCGACCGTTGCCCGCTTGCGCCATTTCGCGACTGTCTTCGGGTGATCCCCAGCTCACGGCTCAGCGTCGCGAGCGAAGCTTGCGATCGCTGTACTGCTGCTCTGACGGCGTGCGTGGTCGTGGCGAGCAATCGCATGCGATCACTCGTGACGGACTTGCCCATATGGCTTCCTTCCATTCCGACGAAAGGATTGCACCATCAAACCGTGGGATCAAACACCTAGCAAGGCTTTGCCGGGGCCCACTTTCGGCACTGATTGACAGTCTAATTAGTCTTAAATGCCGCGACGAGCCCATAAGCCGGCTTGGATCGTTTAACCTGCAGTGACTTAGGAGCAGACGATGTCCCAATCCGACGAGCAGGATGAAGCGATCAATAAGGCCGCTCACAATGGTGATACGCGAGAGAAGAAACCTGCGGATCATACTGCCGCTGATGCGATTGATGAAGATGATCCCCACAAGGTCGAAAAGCTTTCTAAGCTCGGTCATGCAGACGACGAAGCGGCTGAAGGTACTGAGTAATTACCAGCACTGGCGTGGGTATTTTGTAGCTTCCGGTGCTGGTATAACCGCCGGGTCGCTTTGGTGAATCTATCGAAGGATCACTCGTGTCCGAACCTGACCAGCACTTGTTTCAGGCGCTGTTCCGCGATCCGCCTATCCATATCGGCTCGGCAGCGCAGACACTGCCTCAAGCGATTCCGAGCGGTGGCGTCAACCTCAATGCTGTCCTCTATACCGCGGCCGGCTCAGGCCCCCATCCTACCATGCTGCTCCTCCACGGTTTGCCGGGAAACGAACAGAATGTGGATCTCGCACAAACGGTGCGGCGGACTGGATGGAATGTGCTGACCATTCATTATCGCGGATCGTGGGGTGGTCCGGGCGTATTTCGCTTCGAGCATTGCCTTCAGGATGCCGCTGCTGCGCTCGATTGGATCAGGAGGGCGGCTGGCCAACAAGACCTTAAACTGGATCCTGATCACGTGGTTGTGGTCGGCCATAGCATGGGCGGGTTTGTAGCCGCTCATATCGCAGCACAGCGGCCTGCAATCCGCGGTGCTGCGCTAATCTCGGGTGTCGACCTTGGACGGTCGTTTGGCAACGAACACGACGGCCGATCGACGGCTCGTGTAGATGAGAATGTCGGGGTAAGTGCCGGCCTGCACATTCTGACAGGCACGTCCCCACAAGAACTCGCGAATGAGGCGTGGGTAAACGCCCCCCGGTGGCGATTGACAAATTACGCGGCCTACCTGGCCGATCGGCCCGTATTGATAGTGACCTCCAACGACGGTTTCGCCAAGGACAGTAACGCGCTTGTACACGCAATCAGGGCTGTTGATGGTACTCGACTTGCTGTCAGTCACTTCGCGACTGACCATAGCTACTCCGATTGTCGGATCGGACTACAAGTCGCTGTTCTGAACTGGCTGACTAAATTTGACGATTGCGGCTAAGATACGCGTTTAGTGAGCCGAAGGTCACTCGTCAGCGGTCGCCAACCATTGCCTACATGCTTGCTTCGACGGCGACACGCCAGATAGTGCCACCCGAATCGTCCACGACCAGTAAGCTTCCGTCCTTCCCGATGGCGACCCCGCGCGGCCGGCCATGGACCTCCTCTTCACTACCGATAAATCCTGACAGGAACGGCTGCATCGGCCCCACAGGCTTCCCGCGTTCAAACGCTACGAAGGCAACATCGTAGCCTGCCAGCCTGGACCGGTTCCATGATCCGTGTCGGGCCACAAAGGCACCGCTCCGATACGGAGCAGGGAAGTTCGTTGTCGCGCCAAAACCGATACCAAGCGCCGCCACATGCGCACCGACCGCATAGTCGGGTATTACGGCCTTTGCGACCAGATCCGGCCTTTGGCCCTTGAGCCGCGGATCCTCATGCTGGCCGTAATAGCTGTAGGGCCAGCCGTAGAAGGCACCTCGCCTGACAGACGTAATGTAGTCGGGAACGAGCTCATCGCCTAGTTCGTCCCGCTCGTTAACCGCTGTCCACAACGCGCCCGACTGCGGCTCGATCGCCATTCCGACGGGATTTCGCAACCCCGAAGCAAACACTTCCTCACTGCCGCTGGCGAGATCAATCCGCAGAATATTGGCACGCCGGCGCTCCTGCACCATCCCGTGCTCCCCTGCGTTACTACCTGATCCCACGGCAACGAAAAGCGATTTGCCGTCTGCGCTGGAAAGAATGTTGCGCGTCCAGTGGTTATTGTAGCCACCCGGATCGAACGCGGCGACGCGTGTCTTGGCGATACCACTTGGAAGTCGAGTTGTGCCGACCTTGAACGGCACCCAGTACACCCCGTCAGTGTCAGCAACGTAAAGTCGTTTGCCTATCAGGGCCATGCCATATGGTTGGCGTAGTTCGGCAAGCAGCACCGAGCGCGTCTCAGCGACGCCGTCGCCATTTGCGTCACGCAGCAGCGTAATGCGGTTCGCGCCTTTGTCGCGATACGCCGGATCATCATACTTATGTTCGGTCTTTGCCTCGGCAGCGAGCACATCCCCGTTTGGTAGAACCAGAATGTTGCGCGGCGAGTCCAGTCCATTGGCGAAACTGTTCACGACGAAACCAGCAGGAGCGCTAGGCAACTTGCCGGTGGGAAATGGCCGGACTACCGGGCTGTGCGAGGCAGAACGGGTAGCATAAGGGGCAACCAACGCCGGCCTTGGTCCCGATGTCTGTGCGGGCGACGTTTGCGCCAGGGCACCAGGGATGATCGTTCCCGCAAACAACAGGGCCAGACATTTCATAGGTACTCTCCTTGACTACCAACTCCGACCCTTCGAAGCCGTCTAGCCAATGATGCTTGGTATATGTGACCACACTTCGCGGCGCTGTTGAATGGTGCTGTAGGCCGTCAGAACGATACAGGCAAAAAAGGCTGAGCGCCTGCCGGGTACGCTACATGGTATAGGCGCTCAACATCGCGGTTAGGGAGGGAGAGTCGTCCCACGCCTTCCTGCCGGAGTATGGTTAACATTTAGACAGCCCTGCGATCGTCCGCCGAATTGCCGCGCAAACATATGGCAGGCTGATGCAAGATCAGTGATTTCTGCATCATGGAAATGGAGGCGTGCTGTGCCCCGCTTAGCAATGACATGCAACGCCATGTAACCGGACGAATGGTCAACGCGTCGATCAAAAAGAAAGGCCGGACGATCGCTCGCCCGGCCCCCTTGGACAGTTGTTAGGCTGTGTCAGTTCGGCGTCGTACCGCCGCTGGGGGGCGAGCCTGTCGTTCCCGAGCCACTCATCGTGCCGCCAGTTGTAGAAGTATCTGTGCCGGCGCCACCCATTGAACCCATAGTCGACGTGCCGTCCATGCTACCGCCCGTAACATCGGTGCCCATGCTCCTGGTGCCGCTCGTTGTGCTGCCGGCCCCCGACGTACCGCGCGTGCGGCTTTTTGACGACTTACCGCGTGACGAACGGGTCGTGTTTTTGCTGGCCGTGCTGGAACCGCTTGTCGAGGCTTTCGATTGACCCATCGAACCTGACGTCCCCATCTGGCCGCCGCCCATGCTGCCGCCAGTAGTGGAACTACCCATAGTGCCGCCAGATGTTGTGCTCCCGGCACTACCGGACGTGCCGCCGGCCTGGGCCATGGCAACGCTTGGGATGATGAGGGACATAGCGGCGATTGAAGTCAGAATGCGCATTTCTTGTCTCCTAAGAAATATTCTAAAGATAGAAGTGTCTGACTTCCAATTGGGTTCCCATAATATAAGTCAGTGTAGCATCAGGATAGCCCTTGGTGCCGGACAACACTCTTGATTACGTCCTACGAGTATTAACCTACGTTTAGCAGAATCTGCGCGCGTCCTGCCCGCCAGCTGCCCTCTATGTGGGGATAAAAGCCTTTTAATTTTTTCATCGCAAACGACGGGGGGGGGCATGGCGAATTTTTATCGAGCAAGGGCAATTGAGATAGAGTAGGGTTCTATCACGATTCGCGGGCCTTAACTTGACTAGGAAAGTGATTAGGTATGGATACTAAGCTTACCTACAATCACCTAGTCGCCGAACATCAAGACATCGAAGCCGCGGCAATTTTGATATGCGGCAGCCTTGAAGGTACGGAAACTCTGAGCCGGACCCTGTTCACTGGCTTGGACAATTTGAACAACCTTGTCAAAGCCCACCTCCACAACGAGGAGGCGTTACTGGGCAGCCTCAGCCAGGATCAAATCAATGATTCCCGACTACAATTATGGATAGCTGCGGCTAACGATTTTGACCGCTTGCGGTCTGATTGGCTGTCATTCCTCGCGGAATGGGACTTAGATACTATCGAGCGCCGGCGCGCCGGATTTGCTATATCCGCAAGGTCGATCTTAGGACGCTTAACCGAGCGCGTCCGCTTTGAAACGGCGACCTTCTACGTCGTTGCCGTGCAAAGTGGCGCTCTTCGCCAGCAATAGTCGATGATGATCACATCTAAAGTAACCCACTGATCATAGAAGGCGAGCTCGACTAATTTGCATTCAGCCGAGCGCATAGCGACTTGCTTACCCAGAATCGTACCGCCCGATAATAGTGCCGCAATATGGCTAACGCGATTCGGTCGCCCGAAACCCGCCGCTGCGGTTCCCTTTCCATTATCCCCGTTCAACGGTCATGTATGTAAGATATAAGGCCTCAATCGCGACTACACGACAAACACACGATAGTCGCTAATTGGGGTTGGCGACGGTGTTTTGCGACGATCGAGAGGCTGGCTGTCCGAAATCACCTGTTTGTCGCACAGTCGGGTTTACGACAGGGTTTTCGGGACGTTTTACCGATTAATGACGATGATTGGAAGGGAAGCGGCCCGTCCACTATTGGAAATGGATGTGTCGCTAGCAATTGCTACCTAACGCAGTGACCTTCCCAGAAGATTATCTGAAAATCGCAGTTTGATCGAAGGGGTAGTTACCTGGATACCGCGGTAAACGTATCTGAGATCAAGAACTGAGCGTTCGTACCGTTGATTAAGGGACGGCGCAGATGATGCCGATATTGGCCCGCCTGCGCCGCTGTCAGTCATCTTAAGATAGACGACGTTCCAGTCTAATTAACTATCTACCATTCCAGCTAGCCAAGGGAAATTAGCCGTCGACCGCGTCTACGTTGACGGCGGACTCTGCGAGCTCAGTCATCATTTCGTCGCCGCTGTACATGTCCTTAACCGCAGCATCGAGCTTGGCGACATCATCATCCAGCTTTAGTGCCTTAGCGAATGCGGCGACCGTGCCAAAGCCGGTAATGCCGTAGTGGGTCATACGCTGATACTGAGCGATGATCGCTGCGTCGAGTACGGGACCGGTCTTCGGCGCTTCCTCAACGGTATGCTTGAGCGCCTCGGCGACCAAGCCCTCCATACCTTTGCAGTGCTCCTTCTTGAGCTTTTCGTCCTGGCCCTCGATCAGCGCCTTCAGGATATCAGTGTGCTTGGCGATGCCGTCCTGCGACGACTGCAGCATGTCCTTGAGCTTCTGGTTCGTCGCCTGACCGACGATCTTCGTCAGCGCCTTCGCCATCTGATCGTTCGCAGACCAAAGATCCTTCAGTTCGTCGACGTAAAGCTCCTGAAGCGTTTCGATCTCAGCCATGTTCGTCTCCTGCAGATATGTAACGATGGCTCAACGATCAGCTACGCTTAATCGGTCCGGGTAAATCTCCCGTGAGAGCAAGAACGGTGCAGGCGAACGCAATCACCCCGCAGGTTATTTTAGACCAGCAGACAGCATAATTCTGGATAGCTACGGGACCATCCGGGATCATTCATCGTTAAGGAGCGTCGGCATTATCCGGCACCCTGAGAGAGGATATCTAATGGCCGTCAAATTTGCCGGAACGATGAACGCGATCAATCGCGGGCTGGACGCGACCAAGCCAGCCAAGGGCGCGGATATGGTGGAAGACTGGGAAGCGGCACTGGCCGACCTCGATGTTACGGGCGCTAAGGGCATCCTTCGCGATCTCGGATCGCTGCGCAAACAGCTCGAAAAGGACGAGCCTGACGCCGACCGTGTACACGCTCTGCTTCATCGGCTTGGTGCTGCGACAACTAAGATTGCTGACAAGGCAGACAAGTCGCAGGACAAGCTAAAGGCATTGGGCGAGGCCCTGACCGAGGCGGGCGAAGATCAGCCCGACGAGGAAGAAGATACTGAAGCCGCTGCCGCACCGAAGCGCGCGCGTAAGAAGAATTGATCGGCGCAAGGGCGGACGTCGGTCCGCCCTTGTTTTACTGTTCGAGACTAGACTCCTACATCTGGTGGTTCATCCTTATCGGGATCGCGGCCGTGCTGGCGATCCAGCAGTCGCATGATCGGTGTCACCGTGAGGCCGTGCAGGACTACGGAGAACAGCACGACGAGACCCACCAGTCCCCATAGGCGGTCGGCACGGGCGATATCGACGTGGTTGAGACCGTAAGCCAGATAGTAGATCGAGCCGACGCCTCTGATACCAAAGAAGGCAAGCGTCAGCTTCTCTGAACGATCGGCGCGGTGACTAGCGAGACCGATCATACCGGTGATGGGGCGGATGACGAGCAGGATGACCAATGCGATCAGGGCATCCGTCATCGAGACAGACTTTAGCAGGCCACTTACCAACGCTCCACCGAACAGGAGCAAGAGGACCATCATCGCCAGCCGTTCGATCTGCTCGGTGACGTCGTGCATGTCGTGGTGGAAGTCGTGACTGCGGTGGGTGCCACGGAAAGTCAGGGCGGTCACAAAGACGGCGAGAAAGCCGTAGCAGTGGATGATCTCGGTAAAACCATAGGAGATGCACGTCGCAGCGAGCGCTATCAGGCCATCGCCGGTCTGGGCCAGCTTGGTTTGCGCCGGCACATGAAACGTCAGCCAGCCAAAGGTGCGGCCGATGATCCATCCTGCACCAACGCCGGCGCCGATCTCCCATAGCACACGGTAACTTAGCCATTCGCCCAGCCATGGCTTGCTCGTACCTGCTGCCGCAACGAATGCGATGCCGAGGTGGACGAAGGGGAAGGCGAAACCATCGTTAAGACCAGCTTCGGACGTCAGACCGAACCGAACCTCATCTTCGTCTTCGCTTTTTGGTGGGCCCACCTGGATGTCTGCTGCCAGCACAGGATCGGTAGGGGCAAGGCTGGCGGCCAGCAGGAGTGCCACCGCCCAGGGCAGCCCCATCCCCCATGCGGTCAAGCTTGTAATGGCAAGGATGCCGAGCGGCATGGTGATCGCCAGCAACCGCCATGTCACCATCCACTCGCGCCAGCGAAATACGCGATCAATCTTGAGGCCCGCACCCATCAAGGCGATGATGACGACAAACTCGGTAAAGCGTTCGGTGATCTCAGGGTAGAGGAGCGGTAGCGGCTTCAACGTCACCTGCGGAAGCGAGAACAGCGCAGCACCAAGTGCGATACACACGATCGGCAGAGACAGCGGCAACTTGCGCAGCGCCAACGGCAGCCAGACCACCAATGCGGTCAGCAGACCAAAACCGGTAAGGGTCAGAATATAAGGGTCGGGCAACCCGGGAGCTTCAATCATTCAGAGCTTCCCACGGCTGATAATATTAGCTGCCAGCCAACAGCTTTCATAGCTATAGTAAGGGGAGCAATGGCGCTACCATCGCTCCCCACCTCATGATTTAGTAGGAACGGTCAGGACCCTTGCTCTGCTCGGTCTCACCACGACGCTCCTGATCGACGCCGTCCTGCTTCAGCTTGTCGTTACCAAAGACGCTGCCGGCAGCCTGCTTAACGTTGCTGATCGCCTCGTCAGCCATGCCCTTTGCCTTGTTGCCAGCACTATGGTCGTGCGTCGCATCGTCGCTACCAAAGCCTGTGTGATGATCGTTGCCGTATGAGCGGACACGCGAAGAACCACGATCAAGGTCTCGACGACCATAGACGGACGACGTGCCCGCAGGTGCGATCTCGTCGCTGCTTTCCGTGAACGACCGATCTGTCGAACTACCGGCACCATAGCTAGCGGCAGTTGCAGCAGCTTCGCCCGGCGCATAGTCCCAGCCGGACGAACGCCATGAACCGGCACGCTCATCGATGTCGACGGTATTGGCTTCCTCAAGGACGCTGACTGCTTCGGCAACCGCATCATCGTCGACATCGGCCGTCAGCAGATAGCCACCACGACGTACGCCCTCTTCATAGGTATGCCGATCCTCGTCGGGCAGGAAGGCGTTCTTGATGGATGCCCAGATGCCGCGATCCTCATGGGTCGAGCGGCTTGTTTCACTGTAGCCCTCGCTTGACTTGTCGTGGATGCGAATGCGATCTGCATCGACACGCGACTGCTTCAGGCGCTCCTGCGCTGCCTCTGCGTCACTGCGATCATCGAACAAAGCGGTGATGGTACGTGTCATGATATTCTCTCCTGAAAATCGAAAAATTAGCGCGAGGTTACAACGAGTTCGGTGCGACGGTTCTCGGCCTGTCCCGACGCCGTTGCGTTGGTATCGACGGCGTCGCTTTCACCACCAGAGACGGTTTCGATGCGCGAAGCATCGATGCCCTGTGCAACGAGCCCTGCCTTGACAGCGTCGGCGCGGGCCTTGCCCAGTGCGGCGTTGGCAGCAGCGGAACCACGGGCATCGGCATAGCCAGCGATGCGAACACGAGTGTTGCTATACTGCTTAAGAACACCAGCGATCGTGCCGACCTCCTCTGCATCGTCGGGGCGTAACGTGCTCTGGGCCGTATCGAACGTCAGCTTATCGAACTGGAATGTCCGTGGTGCTGCCTCCGTGCCGGCAAGATAGCCACCGAGACCAGATGTGCCGGCCAACGCCGTTGCCGAGCCGGCATTCGGTGTCGTTGCCACGACATCGGTGGGTGTGGCAGTTGCGGTAGGTGCAGGAGCAACAGCTACCGTCTCGTCATGACCACAACGGCTAAGTGCTAGCAGCAGCGCAAGGATTCCCGCGATCAACGCGATCCATGCGAGCCAATTGACCTTCTTCTTCTCGATATGAATCGAGCGCGGAGGTGCGCCATCGGTCTTGTGCGGATCAGCCATGTCTATCCCTTTTTTTCCATTGCTCTTGTTAGCGCTAGCGTTGGTTCAGTTCCGTAACGATCAGATATGCTGTTCGGGCTCATTCTCGCATCGCCTGGCGGCGTCGGTCTTTCCGGTATCCAGCGCGGCTAACCCGCGAGTGTTGGTTTCCCATTTGCATCGGTTGCCAACGCCTGCCCGCGTTTGGATCGAATTAATGCGCCGGATGGGTGCCACAGAACACGGGACCGCGGGGACATAGACCTGCCTGCCGCACCACGAGCATTCGGCAGAGCCAAGCCCGCTTGGCTCGCTAAGCCAAGGGTAAAGCGTGTCGCTGTCAGCTTCCAACACGGTCAGCTTCCGGATCGAGTGAGGGAGGCGTGACGGCAACCACCGTTGCCAGACGCTGCTCCTGTTCGGTTGGCAACGATTGGGTAGCACGCCTTGTCGAGAGCTGCGCAACCGGATCGATTGGACGAATAACGGCATAGATTGCAGCAGCGATAGCACCACCGAGTAGCGGTGCGATAATGAACAGCCAAAGCTGACCGATCGCAGCGGGGCCGGCGAACAGCGCTGGCCCAATGCTACGAGCCGGATTGACCGACGTGTTCGTCACAGGGATCGAGACAAGATGGATGAGCGTCAGGCAAAGGCCGATAGCAATACCGGCAAAGCCAACCGGCGCCGCAAAATCAGTCGCGCCGAGGATCGTCAGAACGAGCAGCGCGGTCAGAACCATCTCGATGATGAAGGCTGACGAGACGTTGTAGCCATCGGGCGAGCGAGTTCCGTAACCGTTTGAGGCAAACCCGCTGGCGACCGCATCAAAGTGACCGGTGCCGCTTGCGATGGCGTACAAGGTAGCGGCAGCAAGGATCGAGCCGACGATTTGGGCCGCGATATAGCCCGGTGCCCGCTTCACATCGAACTTGCGGCTCAATACCATCCCAAGCGTGACGGCTGGATTCAGGTGGCACCCGGAGATCGGGCCCACGGTGTAGATCATCGCGAGCAGCGCTAGACCGAACGCGGCTGAGACACCGCCAAAGCCAATATGGCCTGCCGCTAGAACCGCGCTTCCGCAGCCGGCGAAGACCAGAACGAACGTCCCGATCAACTCGCCCATATAGGCTTTCATTATGCTCTCTCCCCGAACGAGTCTGCCACTCGTTCAAGGCGAGCGTACGACATCAGTCGCCGCTCGCCTCATGGTTATCAATGTTGCGGAGTCAGCGTGCTTTGCCGCGGCGGACTAGATTAACTATTGCCAGCAGGATCACCGCGCCGAGCAGCGACACGAGGAACGATGCGACGTTGAGCGGTGCCTCGTTGATCGAGCCGCCATTCACGATGAGCCCGCCAATGAAGGCACCGACAATGCCGACGATGACATTCACGACGATGCCGTTGTTGTCGCGCATAATAAGGCCTGCAAGCCAACCGACGACACCGCCGATAACAAGCCAGATGAGGATGCCAATCATATCAAATCTCCAGGTTTCAGGGTTAGCGGTGCGACTTGGTGGTGTTGCCACGACGTTTACCCGCAGGCTTGGGAGCTTGGGCAGGTGACGACCGAGTCAGGACAAAAGCCCCCAGGGCGAATAATGCGACAGTACCGGCAAGTAGGTAGAGAGAGCCGTTACTACCCAGTCTATCGCGAATTGCTTCGTCACTATGTCGGGTTAACCGCCGACTACGGTCGACAGCGCCCGCAAAAGCAGCCGGAGTATCGTCGATAACACCGACGACCGCATCCTTGACCTTGCCATAGCCATGCTGGATCGAGCCGGCGACCTGATCGACGACACCGTCGCCTTTCAGTTTGTCGTTTCCAAATGCGTTACCTAAGCCATGCTCGGCATCGCCAACCATGTTGCGGGCAGCACCCACGATCCGCTCCTCATTCATCGCGCATTTCTCCAGTGGGTCGACAGACCGACCATGGAGCCAAACTAAGCCGCAGGTGGACAGGCTCAAAGATGCGGTTCAATCAGAGCGGCTGATGCAATCGGCTCTGTTCGTAATTTTGCGTTTCGCGGAAGAACGATGGTTGCAGAAACGAGCAGGCTATCGATGAACGGAGCGAGTGTGGCGGAAGGTGAAGCAGTATCCGAACTGGTCGGGATCAAAGAGACGGCCGATCTGGGCAATCTGCGACTGATCGTTGCCGGTCTGACCGAAGGCGTCATGCTGATCGATCCGAACCAGACGATCCTGTGGGCTAATGACGCAGCGCTAAGAATGCACGGTGTTACGAACCTGGAAGCGCTCGGCGGAACCGTCGACGAATATCGCCGACGATTTGAACTGCGCTACCGCAACAATCATCGGCTCGGCACCGGTGAGTATCCGATCGAGCGGGTCATGTCGGGTGAAACTTTTACCGAGGTAACCGTCGAGGTAGCGCCTGCCGGCAACGATGAGCGCTGGGTGCATCAGATCCGCAGTATCGTCCTCATCGACAAGAACGGCGAGCCCGAATGCCTCGTGCTCGTTATGCTTGACGTAACCGAACAAGCCGAAGCCGAAGAGCGGTTTAGTCAGGCTTTCAATGCCAATCCGGCGCCAGCAATGATCGGGCGTCTGGCTGACCTTCGCCTTATCAAGGTCAATCAGGGCTTCCTCGACATGACCGGGTTCGAACGCGAACAGATCGTCGGCCGCACGGTTTACGAATTAGATCTGTTCGCCCGTGCCGCTGAGCGTGAGGTCGCGCATGAGCGTTTGGCGGAGGGACGAGCAGTGCCGCAAATGGAAGCGGAACTGGCGCTGCCTGATGGTACCGACAAGCTTGTCATTCTGGCAGGACAGCCAATCGAGTTTGACGACGAGTGCTGCATGCTCTTCACCTTTGCCGATCTCGAACCACGCCGGAAGGCCGAGACAGCAGCACGGCTCAGCGAAGAGCGGTTCCAACAGGCGTTTCAGTTGGCTCCGGTGGCCATGGTGGTTGCTTCCCTGAAGGGGCACAAGTTGTTCAACGCCAATGAGGCGTTCCAGAAAATGACAGGTTACGGAGACGATGGTCTGATCGGCCGTAGCCCTAGTGACATCATGTTGTGGGATACAGCCGCAACACGACGACGGTTAGAAGAGCAAGTCGAGAAAACCGGGGGCCTGCGCAATGCTGATGCCAAAGTCAAAACGAAGGCAGGCGGAATGCTCGACTGCTTGGTCTCGGCCGCGACGGTCGACATGGCGGGAGACGCCTGCGTACTCTGGGTCATTCAGGACATTACCGAGCGGCGCCAATCCGAACTTGAACTCGTCACCGCGATCGAGACTGTGATGAGCGATGCCAGTTGGTTTAGTCGCAACGTCGTCGAGAAGCTCGCCAATCTTCGGGCACAGCAAACGGGTGGTCCAGCAAAGGAAGTCACCGAACTCACCGCGCGTGAAAAGGAGGTTCTCAGCCTCGCCTGCCAGGGCGAGGATGATACAGCCATTGCGCAGGCCTTGGGCATGTCGCGAACCACGGTACGCAACCACATTGGTCGCATCTACGCAAAGATCGGCGTCAACAAGCGCGGGGCAGCGATCGTATGGGCTCGCGAACGTGGGCTTGCCAAAGCACCCGTGAAACGGGGGCCTATAGTGTGACCGTAAAATTTACCTAACTGATACAAATGACCCGTTTCGTCTGAACAAGCTGTTTCTTTCAGGTGACTTTGGCGACGCCTAGTTAGGCACAGAGGGATCCCGTGCGTTCCCAGCTTACCCGTATTCAGGAAACGCCATGACCGACCGTTCGAGCAGTGCCGATCCCAGTCATGCCCGAGGCTCCCTTAAGGAGGCAATCGGTAAGATCATCGGCAACACCGACACCATTGCCGAAGGCGCAGCCGAGAAACAGGCTGCCGATACAACAGCCCTGATCCCGTCCAAACAATCCCCTCGGCCAAACGAAGCCACCAGGTCCGATACCGAGCAAAGCTAAGACGGCTCAAATTGAATAATGCCGGCTGCCCGCCCTCTTGCAGGAAACACCCTATGATACGCTTGATCTTCCTTGCTGCTACGACGCTGTCGCTTGTCGCCTGTAATGGACCCGCCGAGAAGGCCGGTAAGGAACGCGACCAGGCTGCAGCTGCCGCATCGGGTCAGGCCTATCAGGGTGAAGGTCCCAACGAGAAGCTTGGTGAGGCGCAGGACCGCGCAACTAAAGCCGCGACTGATGCTCGCGACGCACAGGCCGACGAGCTAAGGCAACAGGCCGATAACATCCGCAAAGAGGCCGATGGTCGTGCCGACAAGCTAGAGGCTCAAGCCAAGCAAATACGTGATCAAGCCGACCAGCGTGCCGACCCATTAGATGCGCGGGCGAAGGCCGTGCGCCAGTGACGCCGACCGTACCTACAACGACGAACGATAGCCTACATCCGCGCGCGCATGGCAGAACCGCGCGTGAGTTTTGGGAAATTCCACGACAGGGGTGGCGGGACATTGCGGTCCGCACATGGACTGAAACCGGCGAGGACAACATCAGCCTGCTCGCAGCTGGTGTCGCCTTCTACAGTTTTCTCGCCTTCGTGCCGATGCTCGCTTCGATCGTGCTGGTCTACGGTATTGTCGCCGATCCAAGCGATGTGGCAGGCCATTTGCAGACGCTGATGCGTATCCTGCCGACGGACGCCGCCAAGATCGTCGCCGAGCAGCTCAAGAGCTTGACCGAGACGCCTGTGACCCGGACCACGATCGGGCTGATTATCGCCATTTTCCTGGCGGTTTACGGCGCAATGCGTGGCGCAACTTCGATCATCGGCGCGCTCAACGTGACCTATGACGAACGAGAAACGCGCAACTTTTTCCGTACCACGGGGCTGTCGTTCGCTTTTACCCTCGGTGCCGTATTGGTGGCCATCGTTGCTATGCTCGCGATCAGTGCGATGAGTTTGATCGGCACTGTCATTCACCTCCCTGCATTTGCCGCACCGCTTATCACGGGGGGGTTGTGGCTGGGCACGGCGCTGGTCGCCAGCGGCCTGATCGCCGTGGTCTACCGCTACGGACCCGACCGTGAGAATGCAAAGTGGACCTGGCTGACGCCCGGTGCCGTGTTCGCCAGTGTAGGCGCGTTGCTCGCGACGTTCCTGTTTGGCCTCTATGTCAGTCATTACGCTGGCTATAACGCGACCTATGGCGCACTCGGCGCGGTCGTTTCGTTTCTCATGTGGCTTTACGTAACCGCGTTCGTCGTCCTTCTCGGCGCTGAACTGAACGCCGAGATCGAGCATCAGACGGCGCAGGATACGACGACTGGACCCGACACACCAATGGGTGAGCGTGGTGCCAGCATGGCTGACACGGCCGCAGGAGGACCAGCACCGGAGCAGACGATCAGCCCCACAAACTCTGCCCCTTCAGTCGATAGGGGCGGATCATTCCTACTTGGAAAGCCGGTTGCCGCGGGCATCGCAGCGTCTCGTATCAGTCGCCACGTCGGCGACGTTCCACTTGGCGTCATGCCGATGACCCTGATTGCTACCGGCCTCACCCTGATCGGTCAGCGCGGCTCTGCAGGTCGGGGTTTGCTGTGTTTGGCAGGCGGTGGTCTGCTCACCTGGCGCGCTCATAGCCAAGCGACAGCCAACACTCCGAACGTGAAAGCGGCATCATGAGCACTCTTGATAGCGTCGCCGGGTACAAGGACGTGGTTACAGGAAGTCGTGACGGACCGCCCGAAGAAGGTGGCGCCGTGCAGATCAAGCCGACATCAGCGCCAGAGCTAAAGACGCTGGCAGGTGTTGCCGTCGGCACGCTGGTCATTGCTGCGCTGTATTTCGGGCAGGACGTGCTGATCCCAATCACTCTGGCGGTGATGCTCTCCTTCGTACTGTCGCCAGTGGTGAACTTCCTTCAACGGTTCAAGCTTTGGCGGGCGCCGGCGGTGATCGTCACTGTCCTTGCCGCGCTCGGCGTGCTTGGTCTCGTCGGAACCTTGATTGGCAGTCAGGCCGCGTCGCTCACCGTCAATGCGCCACAATACGCGCAGACGATCCAAGCCAAGGTTGAGGGCGTTCAAGGCTTTGCGCTCTCACGCATGGCGGCGCTTAGCAAAGAACTGGGCGGCGGACGTCATGCCGCTGCCCCGCAGGGCGCGGCTCCAGTACTTAACGCAGCAGCGCCCGTTGCCAGTGGCCAGCGGCGACCGGTACCGGTCCAGCTAGTGCAGGAGAGCACGTCGCCGTTTACCATCGCGCGCACGGTCGTGGAGCCTATCCTGGGACCGCTGGAAACGACAGTCATCGTCCTGATCGTCGCGATCTTCGTGCTGATGCAGAAGGAGGATCTACGCGACCGCTTTATCCGCGTGTTCGGCTCGAGCGATCTCCACCGAACCACCCGCGCGCTCGATGATGCTGGCCAGCGGTTGAGCAAGTATTTCCTGTCGCAGCTCGCGGTAAACACTTGCTTTGGCTTGGTCATCGGCTTGGGGCTTTGGGCGATCGGCGTGCCGTCGCCTGCAATGTGGGGTGTGATGGCGGGGCTTTTGCGCTTCGTGCCGTACATCGGATCGTTCCTGGCCGCGGTCGCGCCCGCTGCGCTTGCCGCTGCGGTTGAGCCAGGCTGGGGCATGACAATCGAGGTCATCGCACTCTTCGTCGTGATCGAGCCAATCACCGGCTATGTAGTTGAACCGCTACTATACGGTCACTCGACCGGCCTCTCGCCAGTGTCGGTGATCGTGTCGGCGATCTTCTGGACATGGCTATGGGGACCGATTGGCCTCATCATGTCGACGCCGCTGACGCTCTGCCTTGTCGTCATGGGCCGACACGTGAAAAGCTTGGAGTTCTTCGACGTGCTGCTTGGCGACCGGCCGGCTCTAACGCCGGTCGAGAGCTTCTACCAACGCATCCTTGCGAACAACCCGGACGAGGCGCTGGCACAGGCGGAGACGCTGCTGACCGACCGCCCGCTGGTTGATTACTATGACGGGGTCGTCTTGGAAGGTCTGAAGCTCGCGGTCGATGACCAGGCCCGTGGCACCATCGATCAGGCTGGTGCCGTTCGAATGACCCGGTCGATGCTGTCCGTGATTGGTGATCTTCGGCCGTCAGCGGTAGCCCTCGAACCGGCACCGGTGCATGGCAACGTCATCTGCGTGGCGGGACATGGTCCATTCGACGATGCTGTAACGGCGATGCTGGCTCAGCTTCTTGGGCAACATGGTATTGAGGCACGTCGCGTGCCGAACACGGCGGTGTCGCGCGACACCATTACAACGCTCGATGTCACCGAGGTCGACGTTATCGCCATCTCCTACCTTGAAGTGACGGGATCACCAGCGCAACTGCGCTACCTAGTTCGCCGGCTTCGGGAGCGTGCGCCAAAGGCTCGCATTATCGTTGGCCTGTGGCCGCAAGGCGAGGCAGCGTTGAGTGACATTGGAATCCAGCGGGCCCTCGGCGCTGACGCATATGTCGGGTCGCTGAAAAGTGCTGTTGCAACTATCACAACGCCGATACTGACAAGGGTCTTAGCTACATAACGGTAGCGAAACGATACTTGATCTGTGAACGATTGTACCATTCAATGGCGGCCATAACGAGACGAGTTGCCCTGTTGTAGGGATGGGGCAGCTATACGTGTCTACTGTGCGTCAGTTTGTGGAACAGACCCAGGTACCGGCGGTTGCATTGGCTCGCGCGACCAACACGTCGCTACGTTCGTTGCAGCCGCTTGGGCAAACATCATGGCCCCATATTGAAGGAGCAACACGATGTCGGACCTCAGCCTGCATGACCTGTCAAAGAAGATGGCAAAGTTGGACTTTACGATGATGGCCACTCGCTCACCGAACGGCACCCTGACAGCCCGCCCTATGAGCAACAACGGTGATGTCGAATATCAAGGCGACAGCTACTTCTTCGCCTACCGAAATTCGCGGAAGATTACCGACCTGCGCGCTGATCCGCACGTCACGCTTAGTTACACCGGTGCCATTGGGATGCTTGGCGGGCCCCCACTGTTTGTAACGGTCGAAGGCACAGCTGCGCTGATCGAGGATAAAGCCGCGTTTGCCGATCACTGGACCAAGGATCTCGATCGATATTTTCCCGAGGGCATCGACACACCCGGTGTCGTGATGATCCGTATCGACGCAAAGGCGATCCGCTACTGGGATGGTAGCAACGAGGGCGAGATCGCCATCTGATTGACGCATCCGAAACGCGTTCCGCACAGGATTTCCGTGCCTTGTCGCGGAAGTCCTGAGTTTCGGACGTCGCGTATATCCCGCCTTTTGCGACACCGCTGCGCTTGCCCCCCGACACCTTTCCCAAAAAGGATCGAGAAACGGGAAAGGTTATCTATTCCCAAAATTGAGCCATGTCGCTGAAACGAGAAAGGATCTGGCAGTAACGGGTGTCAAAACCAGTCGTTCTGACACCTTATCGCTTTGGACGTTAGCGAATGGCCTGTCGCATCCAGACACCAAGGACCATCCCGCCGTCGCAGTTCCCTTAAACTAGCCGGCTCTCGGCGTCCTGGATCGCTGTCATTCGCTCCATGGCCTCGACCACGCGCTCGTAATTCAGTGGCTTGGTCATGAAAACGGCACGCTCAGGCATGTCCGCCCGCGCGGGAGCCGGCCCCGCAGTGATGATGATAATTTCGATAGGTGGCCAACGCTTGCGGACCGCGGCAGCAAGGTTCATCCCGTCCATTGCGCCGGGCATATCGATGTCGGTCAGGACAAGGCGGACGTCAGTCCTGGTTTCTAGCAGCGCCACTGCATGGCTGGCATCATGCGCTTCCAAGACCTCAAAGCCGGCGCGTTCGGCCATGTCGATCATGTCCAGCCGTTGCAACGGCTCGTCCTCGACGATGAGCACGATGGCGGTATGTCCATCGATCTGAGGATCGGTTGTGCTCACGCTTGTTCCACCTCTGCGAGCCGTGCCGTGAAGGCAGCTCGCAGACCTTCCTTCTCATAGCGTATGTCGGAACCGCCGGTTCCGACGAGGCCCAGCCGAATTAGCTTTGAACCGAAGCCTTTACGCGTTGGTGCCGTGACCGCAGGCCCGCCTCGTTCGGCCCAGTTCAGCGCCAGTTGGCATTCGTCGCCGTCACCTTCAATCTGCCATGTGATGTCCACATGCCCGCTGGCAGCGCAAAGAGCTCCGTACTTGACGGCGTTGGTGGCTAGTTCGTGGATCAGCAACGACGTCGACAGCGCAGCACGGGCGCCCATCTCGACCGATGGGCCCTGGATGGTGCAGCGGTCGCGTATGGCGGCTCCATCCAGGACTCCTCCTAGAATATCATTGAGGGTAGCTGCCTTCCAGCGACCGCTCGTGAGGGCGTCATGACCATGACCAAGCGCCTGCAATCTCCGCGTAAAGGCTTCGAGACCTTCGGGAGAAGCATCGCCGCGTAAGGTCTGCGTCGCGACGGCCTGTACCATCGACAATGCGTTTTTAAGCCGGTGAGCGATCTCGCCGTTGACCAGTTCTTGCTGCTCGTCGTCTCGCCGTCTCGCGTTCGCAGTCTCAAGCCGGTCGGCAGCGCTGCGGAGGAATCCAACTTCGTCGTCAGTCCAGTGATACGGGCTGTCTTTGTGGATCAGGAGAACGGCAACCGTCCGATCACGCTCTCGCACAGGCACGATGACCACGGCGTGCGTACGAAGTGAAGTCCAGGCGGCAAAATCAGCTGCAGTCCTTTGATCCGTCGAGGTATCGTCGATGACAACGACATCACCGGCAAGCAGCGCGGCGCGCAGTTCACCATAGTCCGAGAATCGGTGCTCGCCCTCGATCGACGGCATGCCCGCCATCGACCACCCGGCTTCGACGCTTACGATCTCACGGGTGTGATCCATTTCACCAAAGGTGGCCCGCGACGCTCCCACCGCCTCGCCAATGATGCGTGAGGCTTCGACGATCATCCCATCGCTGTCGATCCGATCGCGCAACACGTCGCCCAACGCCAGCAGGGCTTCGCTACGTCGGACGCCTTTAATGCGCGCGGTGACCTCGTGGAATATGACGGTAAAGTCGTCGTCACCAAGGGATTGCGCTGTACCGTCGTACCAACGCTCCAAGACGCCAACTTGGCTGGTGAAGTGATACGGTTCCTGTGTCTCGACGACCCGCGCCAGAGTCAGAACCCACTCGTCCTCGATGTCAGGGATGAGTTCACGGATCGTGCGCCCGCGTGCATCGGCGGGATTGATGCCAACGAGATTGCCCCAGGCGTCATTCACCTCCTCGTATCGCCAGTCGCAGACCTCTCCGTCGGCATTGCGGATCACCCGTGCGTAAATGAAGCCGGTGTCCATCTTCTGATACAGGTCCTGCCAGCGGCGTTCGCTGATCGCCTGCGCTTTTCGTGACGCGTCGCGCGCCGCCAGAGCTGCCTGGAGGTCCAGCGTGTCACGTCTCATCTCCAAAAGCGTCACGACCTGCCTCGACAGCCGTAGCAGGGCTGCCTCCTGATCTGCCGTCAGACCGGCCGGGCGAGGCGAAGTATCGATGACGCATAGCGCGCCTACGACCCCGAAGCGGGTCGCAAGTGGCGCCCCCGCATAGAAGCGGATGCCGTCGTCGGCGACAACCAGCGGATTCGACAGCGTACGGCCGTCGTTGGTCAGGTCAGGGATGACGATGAGGCTTCGGGAAGCCACGACGTGCTGACATACGGAGCTGTCGATGTCCGTCTCGCAAGGTTCGAACCCGACGCGCGCCTTGAACCATTGGCGGTCACCGTCCAACAGCGAGACCAGCGCTGTCGGCGTCTCACATACCTGCGCAGCCAGAGCTACGATGTCGTCGAAGCTGATCTCGGGTCCCGTATCCAGCACTTCGTAATGGCTGATTGCCTCCGCGTTGGTCATCGCGCCCTCTCAATTCGCGCATGGGCGCATTGATTTGCAGCTAGCCGCCAAAAAGGCGAAATTAAAGTGGCATACGCCGCACGGACCGTGACCTTGGCCTACAGCGATCCCGAAAGTTGAAATTGCATGTAGTAGGGCAACTCCGTGCGCGGCGGATGGTTGGGGCGTCATGACCCTTTCCACCGTCCCTTATGCCCTCGTCGTTGACGATGATCCGCTCATTATGATGGATACAACCAGCATTCTCGAAGACGCCGGATTTCGGTTCTATGAGGCTATGGATGGAGACGAAGCGAAACGTATTTTAGCGGCAAACTCGGAAAACATCGTGCTGCTGTTTTCAGACGTCGATATGCCCGGTGAGACAAACGGCTTTGCGTTAGCACGGCACGTTGCGGAGAACTGGCCAGCTATCGAAATCGTCATCGCCTCCGGCCATGTTCTGCCCAAGCCGGGTGAGATGCCTGAGAAAGCTACCTTCATTTCTAAGCCGTTTAACAAGCAGATGGTGCACGGGCATTTGCGCAACATGCTGCCTGACAGCAAATTGCCAGAACCTCTGAAAAAGGCCATTTAGCGACGCCATTCACCTGGTTCGCACCAGCCGTTAAGACGAGGGAGGACTTTCCCATAAACGAACGTGGGGCGGGGGAAGCGGTACTGCCGTTCAAGCTGACGGCCACAGGCGGGTTTCGTTTTCCCAAAATCTGTTCCCGAATTGAGTTTCTCGAAATTGCGAATTTCGATGGGGAAACGGGAAAGCTCAGAGTGACGTAAAACACACGATTGTCGCCAATCGGCGCTGGCGACGGTATTTTCCGACGATCGAGCGGCTGCCGTCCGAAATCACCCGTTTTTCGCACAGTCGTATTTACAACCGGGTTTTCCACACATCTGACCGCTGAACGGCAATAATTGGTGGGAACGGACAGGCAGCTTTCAGACGGGAGTTGGGCAAAAGCGGACATAGCCTTGTCGCGGAAGTGCTGAGTTTCGGGCGTATCAAATGTAGTCAGTTTTGCGACACGATGGCGCTGAAGCAGCATCCAATTGTTAATATTTTGAAATTACGCCCTCATTTGAGCACTCTGAGGACGTTGGCGTGGAAAAGCTGTTAGATCATGTGGTGAATGAGGAAGCGCGGCTCAACGCGCTGCGCAATCTCAGCCTGCTCGATAGCGCGCCTAGCGACAGCTTCGACCGCCTGACCCGTCTTGCCAGCCAGCTCCTTGCAGCGCCGGTGTCGACGATCTCCCTCACCGACCGGGATCGGCAATGGTTCAAGTCCAAGGTCGGCGTTGATCTGACCGAAATTCCTCGTGAGCAGGCGCCATGTGCCTATGCAATCGAAGGAAAGGGCGTGTTCGTCGTACCCGACCTTACCGCCGATCCGCGCTTCATAGGTTCGCCATTGGCGGAAGCAGGCATTCGATTCTACGCGGGGGCGCCGCTATTTACGCGCGAAGGCCACGGGCTGGGCACGCTGTGCGTGGTTGATGACAAGGTTCGCAAGCTCCGCGATGGCGAGGAGCAGGTGCTGCTCGATCTTGCCGGCATGGTAATGAGCCAGATCGAGCTGCAAAACCTTGTCGGGCGAGTGGACGCCACGACGGGTCAAGCCAACCAATTTCAACTCTTCGAAGATCTTGACGATCTTACTCGCCGGGAGCCGGGCACGGCAGCATCGCTCCTGTCGGTCGACATTCTATCACCCACTCGAGCCACCTACGCCGCACGTACCTTAGGCAGCGACAGCGTCGGGCTGTTGATGCAGCAGGCGATCAATATTCTTCGCCGATCAGCAGGGAACAGCGCCCGTCTCTACCATGTAGATCGGACCCGCTGCGCTGTGCTGGTTGAGGATGATCTGCTGGGCAGCCATGCACTAGCCGACCGGATCGTGAATGCATTGCACGAACCGATAGCATGTGGCGGGGTGCCGGTTACGGCTGACCCGGCGATCGGAATTTACGATTTCACCGTCGGCGAGGTGATGCCGCGGGAAGCATTCAAGCGCATGTCGAACGCAGGGGACGACGCCCCGCATACCGGCCGCCGCCATGCCCGTTACGATCCGGCCAGTGGCCGGCGGAACGCACGCCGCTTCGCTCTGCTGAACGACTTTGGAGCGGCGCTCGACACGCCGGGGCAGCTATCGCTCGTGTATCAGCCGCGCATCCAGCTTGCCTCGGGCAATCGCTGCGGAGTGGAAGCTCTGATACGCTGGGACCATCCGGAGCTTGGTGCCGTCTCTCCCGGCGAGTTCGTGCCTCTGGTCGAACAGACTGCGCTTGTGCGGTCGATGACCGAATGGGTGGTACAGGCAGCCATCGAGCAAGCGCGGGTCTGGTCGGCTGCGGGAATGCCGTTGCCGGTGTCAATCAACGCATCAGCGATGAACCTTGACGAGGACGATTTCGCCGTCCGCCTCCTTGGCGCGGCCAGCAAGGCTGGCATCTCACCTCACCTGCTGGAGCTAGAGTTCACAGAAAGCACGATTGCCCATGACCCGGCTCGCGTGATCGCTCAGCTGCGTGAGCTACGGTCGCAAGGGGTCGAGATTGCGATCGACGATTTTGGCACCGGGTACAGCAACCTGTCCTACCTGCAGCAATTGCCCGTATCCGTACTCAAGATCGATCAGGCGTTCGTGCGTGACATGGTCACGTCGGGCAAGGACCGTCTGCTGGTTAAGACGATGATCGCGATGGGGCATGATCTTGGCTATCGGGTGGTCGCCGAGGGGATCGAGACGCAAGCCGCCTACGACATGCTGGGCGAATGGGGTTGTGACGAAGGGCAGGGATACCTGATGTCCAAGCCGGTATCGGCCGAGCGCATCTTTGAAAAAGGTGGAACTGTAGCGCGCGCGCGCCTCGCGTAACCGCTGGGCAAACATAGGTGGCCAAGCATTTGGTGGTCAAACGTCCTGCACCTCGCGGATTTTCATGCGTTCGACGCGTCTACTTAACAGTCGTAAGCAAGTGTGCGGGAAGTGACAGGGTTGCCACCGTGCCCTCGTGGGCAGCAAGGTGGAACGTCCCTGATTGCCCACGCGCGAGCGTTGTAGCTATCCGGAGCCCCAGGCTTGTGCTTGCGTCCGTTTGAAAGTTGGCGGGTAGACCATGCCCGTCGTCCCGCACCATCACGTCAAGACCGCCGGCAGGGTCGCGTGCGACCTCGACGTTGATCCTACCGGCTCGTTCACGAGCAAATCCGTGTTCGATAGCGTTTGCGACCGCTTCAGCGACGACAAGGGCTGTAGGTACCGCGGCATCCGGTTGAAGCCTAATTTGGTAATCGCCGGATACCAGTAGCGTCACATCGTTACGGCCGCTGGCATCAACGACACTCCGGCACAGTTCATCCAAGAACGGTATCAGCGGCTGTGCGGCGCCCGAAGGGTCATAGATTTGCCGGCTGATCTGACCGATAAGAGCAAGCCTGCCGCCCGCCTCGTCCAGTGCGGCCTTTGCGCTGGCATCACTCAACTGACGCTTCTGCATCATCAGAAGGCCGGCTGCGACCTGAAGGTTGTTGGACACTCTGTGCTGCAACTCGCGGAACAGCATCTCCCTTGTATCGGCGAGCCTTCGGTTCGTTTCACGCTCGTGCGCCAAATGGCGGTTAGCCAGCTGCATCCAATGTACCAGCGCGAGGTCAGTCGCGACCACGAACACGTAAAAGGCCAAGGCGAACCCCGCTCCATTGGTCAGCACAAAGCCGTAGGCAGGGGGGATGAAAAAATACCAGGCAAGGAGCCCGCATAGCACTGCCGATACAATACCCAGTCGCACGCCAAACAAAAATGACGTGACGATCACGGCCGGGAAAAAGGTGACGTACGGAAATCCGGAGGGAAGCAGCGGGTCTGCGATCGTACGCAGCAGCCAGGCCGCGGCAACGATGGCGAGCGTCGCAAATGAACCAAGAACAGGACGATCTCGCGCTATGGGAAGCTGCTCGATCCAGCGTTTGGGTGGGTTAGTGGTATTCGGCTCGGTAGCGGCTTCGATCATGACAGCCCTAGTATGATCCTGGGCGCCTCCAGTCACCAATTTCGATACGCCTCTGGCATGAGCGGCTCGTCGCCAAATTTCTGACGTTCTAACGCTGCAAATGTCGCTGCTTTTTCGACCACATCGCGGCGGAGTGGCCGGCTCTGACCCAAACCGAGCAAGACCGCTCGGGCCCGAGTTGCCCTTAGCTACGTTAACCTAGATTGCTGCGGAGTTAGCCCGATCTGTCACGTGCTTATCATTGAAGACGATCCGTTCGTGGCCATGCACCTGTGCATGCTGGCCGAGGATGCGGGCGCCACATCAATCGGAACTGCCGACACCGAGGCCGAGGCTATCCGTGCGGCCCAGGAACAGCGCCCAGATGTAATTCTATCAGATGTTCGCCTGATTGAAGGCACCGGACCCGCTGCTGTTGCACGCATTCGTACCGATTGCGGGCCGATACCGGTCATTTTCGTCACCGGAACACCCGAAGAATGTAAGCCGTGCCATTACGCTGCGGCGGTCCTTAGCAAGCCGGTAAACGACCGGGTGCTGATTGCCACCTTCATGAATATAGCTCCTTAGACGCGCACGAGGCGCGGTCTTACGTCCGCTAGCTGAGTTTCGTCAGCCAGTGTCAATTTGCCATGCGACAGAGCCTTCAGATAACCGCAGCCTCGATCGCGGCATCTTATTAACCCATCTCGCGCTAAGACATACGGCCATGCGCACCCGTAGTTTACATCGACACGTGCTGTCGCGCTTCCGGCGGCTAGTTGCCAAGCACATCGACGCTACGATCGACATCGCAGCACGCGAAGGCCAGAAGATTGCACCTGTCCGTATCGTCGTTGTCCTGCTGGCCGCGCTCCTTCTTCCCGTCAACATCGACGAGCGATCGGCCGCCCTTTTGGATGATCGTTGGCCTATCGAGTGAGATCGCATCCTATCGTGCTCGGCGGGTGCTAGGACAGCATCCGGCCCGCCCGGTACGCATGCGGCTCATTTATCTTCTGACGGCAGCCTCGGTGTCGCTATCCTGGAGCGGGCTGCCGCTACTTTATTGGATAAATCGCGTGTCCGGGTTCGAAGCCGTGTCGGTTCTGATCCTGACGGCGCAGCTAGTCCACGCACAGGCGTTTACCTATCGTTCAATCCCGTTGCTGTTCATCGTCGCCGGCATTCCGTCGACGATGCTGCTGGCATTGCCGTGGCTCGACGGGAGTTTCCCTAGCGTTCGGTTCTTCACGGTCACCTTCGCAGCGTTTCTCGCGATCGGCTACGTGATCGCGAGTGTTCATGCCAATCGAAAGACGGCACAGACGCTGCGTACGGCGCAGGAGGAGCTGGAACACCTCGCCTACTTCGATGCGCTTACGTCGCTTGCCAACCGGCGCATGTTTATCGAACATCTTCGTCGGCTTATTGCCCTGTCCAGCAAGCATGGTACGCGCTTTGCCCTGCTGCTAATCGATCTCGATCGATTTAAAGACATAAACGATACGCTGGGCCATGACGCCGGCGACGCGCTACTGGTGGAGATCGGCGCACGACTGCGTCGCGCAGTCCGCCCCGATGACCAGGTGGCACGGCTTGGCGGCGACGAGTTCGCCGTCATCCTTCAAAGCGCTTATAAGCCGCACGAGATCGAGCGAACATGCATGCGCATCGTGAATAGCTTCGCCAAGGAAATCCAGTTTAACGGCGCGGAAATCAGGGCAAGTACCAGCGTCGGAGTTGCTGTGTTTCCCAAAAATGGCGACTAAGAGGAAAGCCTCTATAAATCGGCCGATGTCGCGCTGTACGAGGCCAAGCGCTGCGGCCGCAACACATGGCGCTACAGCGCCGCAACCTGAACCCGCAGGTGATGTCGATCGCGAGAGCGCTTTCGGTATTTCAGCATGCTGATCAGCACCTAGTCCGGTTCGCAAGCCTGCTCGAAGGTCAGGGTGCAGTAGGTGCCTCGCCGGCAAACAACCAACGTTCTGCTTCTGCTCCATCGGTGAACACCCGCGCGCCCCGTCCTGCGGATGCACGTTCAAGCTGCATCCGAGCGAGCGTGGAGCCGGTAACGAATGCGAGACGCCGCGAGCGGTGCGCAGGATTGGCAAGGAACTCACCCCACCGGCGGACTACTTCCTGACTTTGAATAGACATGTCGGTCACGTCAGTGACTGTTAAAGGCCCACCGCGATGTCCGCAGCCCATCTGCTGATGAACTAAACAAAGCTCGGCTTCGAAACACTCGATATCCTTCACACTGAAGAAGCCAAAAAGACGGATCCGGACATACTCGCGTACGACGTCGGGATCGATCAAAAATCCTGCGCTTGTCATTGCAATGATTATGCAGCCGTAACCTCTACGACTCCCTTAACGTTCTCAATGGGGACCGGTTAGAGGATGTTCGGAATCGTACGCCAAGCGCTCGGCCGTCTCGATTGGGATGGTGTTTCGGTAATGGTCGAGCGGCAGCAAATTCGATCAGAGCTGAACGCCTTTGGCCGTCCAAGCCGCCATCTCGCCATCCGCTATAGTCAGCGATACGCGCCAGGTGGCGGTGTGCCGTAGGACATAGACATGCTCCCACTCGGCAACCGGAGCGTCGTCGGCGCCAATCATGCGATAGGCCATGCGCGCCTGAGCAACGCCCGGGAACAGCTCGTCGGCGGACAGTAGAGCGCCTTCCGGCCGTACGACGCCCTGGGCTCGATAGAAGCCGAACAGCGTGGCGCAATGGTCGCGGAACGCGGATCGCGGCATAGCAAAATTGCCGGTAGGGGTGGGGAACAGCCCTACCTCGTCCCATAGCTCGCTTAACGTGTCGGCGTCCTCGCGCGCGAAGGCATCGACGTAGCGGCTGAAGAAGTCGGTAATTTCGTCGTGGAAGGGCATGTCAGTCCTAGCAGGTGGTCGGGTTGGTTGGCGGCGCTTGATCAAGCAGCTAGCGGCTGGACCAGGCAGACGTTCGCCTTCGCGAGTTGCGCCTTCACGATGTCGTTGAAGGCCATGGTAGGATTGGCCTCAGCGAGCATCCCGATCTTCATCCAGAACTCGGCTTGAGCGTTAATCGACCGGCACATGACGGCGCTAGCGCGGCGGGCTTCCTCGTGCAGCTCATCGTCGATCTTCACCAAACCCATCACCAATTCCCATATTCGAGTATACGCTACGTGTATGAATCGTATATTCAGGGGTCAATAGCTGTTGTGGACAGCTGGACGGCCGGTGCAGGGCCTCGTCGCATCCAGTGTAGCCGCTTGCCAAAACTAGGGAGCGGCGATGGAGAAGCGGGAAAACGGCCATGTCGCGAAAGTGCTGAGTTTCGGACGTTGCGTAAATCGGGCCTTTTGCGACACCGGACGCGCGCGCACCGTAATCGCTTCGAGGCCTTCCGGTACGCTTGCCTTCCCGTCAGACCAGCTCGCTCAACGTCGCGGCGCTGAACCCTTTGAGGTCGGAAGCGTCGTTGTCGCGCACCTTGTTCGCCCAATCGGCATCGGTGATGAGCGCACGTCCGACCGCTATCAGATCGAACTCGTCGCGCTCCATCCGGCGGACGAGATTGTCCAGCTCGGTGCTGGTCGAGATTTCACCACCGAAACCGGAGATGAAGTCGCCCGACAGCCCAACCGAGCCGACGCTGATCGTCGGCGCCCCCGTCACCTTCTTCGCCCAGCCGGCGAAGTTCAGGCCCTCTTCCCCGTCGCTCTCAGGAAACTCGGGCTCCCAGAAGCGACGCTGCGAGCAGTGCAGCACGCTGACACCTGCCCCTACCAGCGGCAGTAGCCACTCGCCCATCTGGTCGGGCGTCTCGACTAGACGCGCCGCATAGTTCTGCTGTTTCCACTGGCTGACGCGCAGGATGATCGGAAAGTCAGGGCCGACCGCCGCGCGCGTCGCCGCCACTATCTCGGCGGCGAAGCGCGAACGTTCCGCGATCGTTGCACCGCCATAGCCGTCGGTGCGTTCGTTGGTGCCGGACCAGAAGAACTGGTCGATCAGGTAGCCATGCGCACCATGGAGCTCGATCGTGTCGAAGCCGAGCGCCTTCGCATCGGCCGCGGCCTGAGCAAAGGCTGCAACTGTATCGGCGATGGCTTCCTCGCTCATCACCTCGCCGCGTGGCTGACCCGGCGCGAGCAGGCCTGAGGGGCTTTCGACCGGGGCGTCCGGCTCCCAGCCCGAAATGCCCATCGTCGAACCGGTATGCCAGAGCTGCGGCCCCATCCGGCCACCCGCCGCGTGCACGGCGTCGATCACGCCCTTCCATCCTGCGAGAGCCGCTTCGCCGTGGAAGAACGGGATGCCGGCCTCGTTGCGGGACGCGGGGCGGTCGATCACCGTACCTTCCGACACGATCAGGCCTACGCCGCCTTGCGCCCGGCGACGGTAATAGGCGGCATTCGCGTCACCGGGCACGCCCTCCGGTGCCATCGCCCGCGTCATGGGTGCCATGACGATGCGGTTGGGAAGGTCCATCGTGCCGATGCAGAAGGGGCGGAAAAGCGTGTCGGTCGCATGAACGGTCATAATCAGGTGGCTTTCGATGATAGAAAGGGGCGTCACGACTTGTCGCACCGCCCTGAAAATGGTGCGCGGATCAGGGCATGATGCGGGGATCGATCCCGTATTGTGCGGCCGCACCGAGATGGTCGCGCAGCGTCGTCCCCGCATACTCGCGGTGGAACAGGCCGCGCTGTTGCAGGATCGGCACGACATCATCGACGAAATCGTCGAGTCCGTCGTGATAGACGTCGGGTGCCACCCAGAAGCCATCTGCGGCCTCCGCCTCGAACCATTGCTGCATGTGATCGGCGACCTCGACAGCCGTGCCGGCGACGACCGGCTGGTAATCGATCACGCCGTGGGCGAGCACGTCACGCAAGCTCCAGCCTTCTCGCGCGATCTTCAGGGCATAAGTCGATCGCGGATCGGACGAGGGTCGGGCCGCGGCGAGCTGTTCCGACGACAGCGGCTCGCCCATCGGCACCGGATCGATCCGCACGCCCAGCATCTGCTGCAGATAAGCGGCGCGTTGCGGAAAGGCGCGTTCGGTCAGGGTGATGCGCCGGTCGAGCGCGGCGCGCTTGTCGGGCGCGATCGTCGTCATTAGGCCAGGGATGAACTTGATCTCGTTCGGATCGCGTCCTGCACGTTCCGCAGCGTCGCGAAAGGCGGCGCGCTGCGCCTGGGCGTCCTCAACCGTAAACGCCGCGCCGATGACGGCGCTGGCGTAGCGACCCGCGAGGGCCAGCGCATTGGCGCTGGCGCCGCCAGCGTGGAAAATGACCGGCTGCCCCTGCTCCGATGGCGGGATGTACAGCGGGCCGCGCGAGGCGACGAACTTGCCGCCCAGGTTGATCGGCGTGATCTCGGCCGACTTGGCGAACTGGCCGCTGGCCTGGTCATGCACCCAGGCATCCTTGCCCCAGCTGCCCCACAGCGCCTGCACGATCTGCACCACCTCGTGCGCCCGCCCGTAGCGGTCGGCGCTGGACGGGAGGCGCACGCCGTAGTTCGCAGCGACATCGTCCCCGGCGGAGGTGATCGCGTTCCATCCCGCGCGGCCGTGGCTTATGATGTCGAGCGCCTTGAACTGGCGCGCGAGGTTGAACGGTTCGTTGAACGTGGTGGAGCCGGTCGCCACCATCCCGATGCGCTGGGTCGCACGCGCGACCGCGGCGAGCGTCATCATCACGTCGAGGTTGAAGCCGGGCGCCTCATGTTCGATGTCGGCGGAGACAGCGCTGGGACCGTCGGGCAGGAACAGGAAGTGCAGCTTGCCGCGCTCGGCTGTCTGCGCTTGTTGCACCTTGGCGTCGAAGCTGGTGTAGCTGACGGGATCGACCCCAGGCATTCGCCACGCCCCCGATAACGCGCCGTAGCCGTTGCCCAGGTGCATGCCGATGATCATCTGCCGGCTCATGCAAATCCTCGCTGGTGCATCGCGTTCGCCGACGCACTCACGAGCTGGGCTGATCGACAGCGCGCGGGTAGTCCGTGTATCCCTTGCTGCCGCCTCCATAGAAGGTGTCGCTGTCTGGCTTCACGACAACGACATCGTCGCGATAGCGTTCGACCAGATCGGGGTTGGCGATATACAATTGCCCGAACGCAGGCAGGTCGATGAGACCTTCCCTGACGAGCTGCTCGGCACGATCGAAGGTCATTCTCCCGGCCAGGATGATGGTGCCCGGGAAGTGCGTCCGGAAGGTCTTGAGAAAGGCATCGTCAAGCGCGGGCTCGCCTGTGGTCCAGCTGTCGTTAAAGTGGACATAGGCGATCTTGCGGGCGGCCAGTTGATCCGCGAGGTAATGGTAGGTTTCCTCGACCCAGCCAGTGTCCTGCTTGTCGGGATCCTGGTTGTACGGTGAGAAGCGGGTGCCGAGGCGGTCTGCCCCGATCTCAGCGATCACGGCGTCGATCGTCTCCAGCACGAAGCGTGCCCGGTTCTCGGCGGAACCGCCGTAGCGATCGCACCGGTCGTTGATGGCGGGGTTCAGGAACTGCTCGAAAAGGTAGTTATTGGCAGCGTGGAGCTCGACACCGTCGAAGCCCGCGGCCACGGCATTGCCCGCCGCTGCGGCGAAATCAGCCGCAACGCGCGCCACCTCGTCGGTCTCCAGCGCACGCGGCGGGGAAGGGTCGATGCGGCCCTGGGAGCCATCATCCTTGTAGGCGAATACCTTAAACCTGGGGTCATCGACCGGCTGCGAGGATGAGCTGACAGGGGCTTGTCCGTCCGGCTGAAAAGACGCGTGAGAGATGCGGCCGACATGCCAGAGCTGGGCGAACATAGTGCCGCCCGCATCGTGCACGGCTTCGGTCACCAGCTTCCATCCTGCGACCTGCTCGGCAGTCCACATGCCGGGAACCTGGATATACCCCTGAGCTTCAGGAGAGACGAACGATCCTTCGCTGACGATCAGGCCGGCACTTGCGCGCTGACGGTAGTAGGTGGCCGTCTCCTCGTTCGCGACGCAGTCCGGCCGACGGGCACGGGTCATCGGTGCCATGACAAAGCGATTGCGGAGTTCTCGGCGGCTCAGGTCGTAGGTTTCGAAAAGCTTCTTCATCGCCCAGATCCTTCTAGGCCGAAGGCTGGTCGACGAGGGCGAGCAACTGCTCCTTGTGCATCTCCGCCCAGGCCCGGACCCCGATCGCGGGCCGCCCCAGCAGGTAGGGCACGTCGTCCTTGACGGTACCCATATAACCCATGCGGCCATCGTTGAATTGCGTCAGCAGCTCGAACGAACTGCGGGCGTACCAGTCCTCGACCGGCATTGTGCTCTTCTTGAAGAGCGCCTCCATGTCAGACGCGCCAAGCATTTTGCAGCGGATCGGACGGTCGAGCACTTCGCTGAACGCGGCGGCCAGTTCCGGGGCGGTCATGGTCTCCGTGCTGAGATAATAGTCCTTCGAACCATGGCGTTCCGGACCATCGCGCAGGACCTTGGCGGTGACGGCGGCCAGATCGTGAAGTGCTACGTAACCGACGCGGTTCTCGCCCCAGAACGTGGAGAACGTGCCGCCAATGGGCTGAGACATGCTGAGCATGTTCTCGAGAAACACGTTGGGATGCAGGTGCGTCCAGGCGATGCCGCTGGCCTCAATGTAGGCTTCGACCAGAGCAAACCAGCAGTATTTGGAGTCGGTCGCGTCGTCGGCTGCAAAGACGCCCTGGTTGACGATATGCCGCACCCCCGCCTTCTTCGCCGCGTCCACCACGGTCTTGGTCTGGTGCGTCATGGCAATGGTGTAGCCGGTGAGGATGTTCATGCGGTCGACGCCGCACAGCGCCGGACCGAAGGTGCGCGGATCGTCGAGATCGAACAGAACCGCATCGCGCCCTTCGGCACGCAGCCGCTCCAGATCCTTCTGCTTGCGCACGCCGATACGGATGCGCGCACCGCCGGGATCGCGGTCGAGCTCGTCCAGGATATGCCGACCGGTCTGACCGGTGGTGCCCATGAGGAAGATGAGGGGGGTGGTGTCGGTCGTCATTGGCGTCTTCCAATTAGAGGAGGCGAGAAGCGGGATGCGACGGGCCGAAGCATCTCCAGCCCGTCGACCGATCACATGAACAGCGCGCGGGTCAGCCGCACGGCATAGTCGGAGTCCGGATTGGTGGTGCTGTCGCCGACGCGCTCCATGATCGCCTCGATTGCGAGATCGCGACGTTTGGGCAAACGCGCCCGCTCGGCCGCCGCGAGCGCGGCCGGAATCTCGTCGCGGGTCAGGTCAGTGCAGTAGACCGGGGAACCCGGCTGCTGCCGCCAGGAGTCCGCAAGGCTGCCCGAATAAACCGGGTCAAGCCCGGTCTCGTCCACCAGCCGCATCGCCACCTCGCGCTCGCGTTCGCCATCGGCGGCGACCGGGATCGCGACGCGGTCTGGAGTCCCTGCAGGTGCCCCCTTCTCGGCGAAAGACGCCGAGGTGATGGCGTTCCACGCCTTGGCGATCGGTCTACCCAGCTCGCTGGAGACCCAAACGCTTTCAGCCATGCCATTCTCGATGGCGTTGATCTCGTTATCGCGTGCTGGATAATAGTTGGAAGTGTCGATCACGATCACCTCCTCTGGCAAAACGGCAATTAATGGTGCGATCTTCGCAATGGCGCGGAGCGGCGTGGACATGATCACCACATCGACGTCGGCAACCGCTTCGGCCGATGTCACAGCGCGGGCACCGTTCTTGAGGAGGTCGGGATCAATCGTCTCTGGGCCACGCGAATTAGCGACTTTCACGTCATGTCCTGAGGCGCTGAGCCTCGTCACCAGCGTCTGGCCGATATTTCCGGTGCCGAGAATGCCGATCTTCATGGGAGCTGTTCCTTTGCAAGGAGTGAGGTAGGTCCGGTTGTAGATGCAGCGCACCCAGCTCGGACGGACGGCTATGCGTCCGGGAATGGTGAACGGCGGATGGGAACCTAGTGGCGATTGCCCGCACTGTGGTCCGCATCCGCCGGATCACATGTAGATGGCGCGGTTGAGGCGCGGCAGATAATCCGCGTCCGGATTGCTTGTCCCGTCGCCCATGCGCTCGGTTATCACGGCAACTGCCAGATCACGGCGCTTGGGCAGGCGATCCCTTTCCGCTGCCGTCAGCGCCGCCCCCATCTCCGCGCGGGTCAGGTCGGTGCAATAGACCGGTGCGCCGGGCTGCTGCCGCCAGGAGTCAGCCAGGCTGCCGGCATCGAAGGCGTCGAGGCCTGTGTCCTCGACCAACGCCAGCGTCACGCGGCGATCCTCTTCACGATCAGCGGCAATTGGGATTGCGATCCGGTCGGGATCGCCTGCCGGCTTGCTCTTGTCCACGAAAGATGCGGAGCCGATCGCGTTCCACGCCTTGGCGATCGGTCGGCCGAGCTGCTCGGCGACCCACAGGCTCTCGGTCTGCCCGCCCTCGACCGCCTCGATCTGGTCGTCGCGAAACGGATAATAATTGGAGGTATCGATCACCACCGTCTGCTCCGGCACTGCGGTAAGCAGCGGCGCCACAGCCGGAAGTTTGCTGAACGGGATGGACAGGATCACGACATCGACATCGACGACGGCATCTTCGACAGTCACGGCGCGGCCGCCTGACGACAGGACGTCGGCGCCGATCGAGTCCGGACCGCGCGAGTTGGCAACCTTCACATCGTGTCCGGCAGCGCTCAACCTCTGAACCAGCGTTTTGCCGATGTTGCCGGTGCCCAGGATCCCGATCTTCATCTGTGTTCGTCCTCTTCATCGTCGTGCGCCAAGGGCGCGTCAGTGCATCGCCGGCCCTTGCAGCAAGCGTTGCCAGCCAGGGCCGGTCAGTACGGGGCGACGTAGCGCCCCCCCGATTTACTTAGGCGTGGAAGGTCACGCTCGTGTCGAGCGGCACCCGGTCCATGCGCACCCGGTTGCCCGGTGCGTCATCGTCGGGATAACCGAACGATATGCCGAACAGCAGCTTCAGTTCGTCGGGGATGCCGAGGAACTCCCGGATCGTGCCCGCAAAGAAGCCGAGAGCGGTCTGCGGAATGCCGCCGAGACCGCGTGCCGCAAGCGAGAGCAGGAGAGTCTGCCCGTACATGCCCATGTCGCCGGCGACCCGGACGTTGTCGCCGAACGACGGCATAAACAGGAACGCTGCCTGGGGCGCGCCAAAGAAGGAGTAGTTCTTCGCTCCCGCACGGTGACGGCCTTCCTTGTCCTCACGCATGACGTTCATGGCTTCGTAGTAAGCCTTGCCCAGCGCGTTGTTGCGCTCGCGATATTCACCGTAGAAATCGTTCACGTCGAACGAGAAGTCCGGCGTGAACTCGCCAGCATCGTTCTTTGCGTGAAGCACCTGCGACAATTGCTTCAGCTTCTCGCCACGTACGACGTGGGTGTTCCACGGCTGCGTGTTGCAATTGGACGGGGCATATTGCGCATCTTCCAAAACTTCATGAATGGTGCTGTCGGGGACGGCCTTGTCCAGAAAGCCGCGGATCGAGCGGCGGACACGAGTGGCCTCTTCGAACGACAACAGGCTGCTGGAAGCTGCCTTGGTATTGAGCTGAGCAAGCTGGGTTGCCATAACTATCTCCTGTACAATCTCGGGCTGATTATTGGTCGCGAGGCCCGTCGGCGGGCCAGGCAAGGTCGTCGAGCGTAGCTCGCAGACTGATCATGCCTTCATCGTTCAGCTTACACGCGCTTTTGACCTGCCCGCTGACGGCCAGCACGCGCTCGCGAAGCGCCTCTCCGGCAGGGGTCAGCTCGATCAGAACGCGTCGTTCGTCCGTCACATCACGTGTCCGCGTCACTGTCCCGGCGACAGCGAGCCGCTTGAGGAGCGGCGTGATCGTGCCGGTCTCCATCCCGAGCTTGGCGCAGAGGCTGCCGACCGTACGAGGCGTTCCGGCAAACAGCTCAAGCAGTACCAGGTACTGGGAGAAGGTCAGCCCAAGCGGCTCGAGGAATGGCTTGTGCATCCGGGCCATGCGGTTGGCCGCGCCGTACAGTGCGAACGCTAGTTCGCTCCCGGCACCCAAGGATTGGGACGCATCGACGCTAGAATTTTCTGCAACGTCTTGTTTCATAGTGCACTATATAATGGCTTGTGTTTAAACGGCAAGTGGCAGATTGCGACGTTTGATCGGCACGAAGTCCGACCTTTTGGCTCGTGCACTGGACGATAGGAAAACGACATGTCGCCTGCCGCAGCCACGCGTGCACCCCAGCCATTGTTACCCTCTCGGGAGAAGCTGACGCGGGAAGCCGTCGTGATCGTCGCGGTCCTCGTCGTCTCGACCTTTACCGTGATCCTCAACGAGATGTTGATGGTGGTCGCCCTGCCTAGGGTCATGACGGATCTTGGTGTGTCCGCCTCAACCGGGCAGTGGCTGACGACAGCGTACATGCTGACGATGGCGGTGGTGATCCCGGCCACCGGGTTCCTCACCGAGCGATATTCGATGCGCACGGTGTTTACGTTGGCAATGTCGCTTTTCACCGCCGGAACACTCGTCGCCGTCCTTGCTCCCGGCTTCGACATGCTGCTGGTTGCCCGCATCATCCAGGCGATCGGCACTGCGATCGTGCTGCCGCTTTCCTATACCGCCGTCAGCACCCTCGTGCCGGAGACGCGGCGTGGAAGTACCCTGGCATTCGTTACCGTCGCTTCCGCCGCCGCGCCCTCGATTGGCCCGGTCGTTGCTGGCGCGATCCTGTCGCGTCTCGACTGGCACTGGCTCTTTGTTGCGATCGTGCCGATCGCGGTGGGTTCCCTGGTCCTCGGCAACGTCATGATCCGCGTGCCCAGGACAGCTCGCAAGGTCGGGCTGGACGCGCTTTCACTGATCCTCTCCGCGGCCGGGTTCGCGAGCCTCGTCTACGGCCTCGCGTCATTCGGAGAAGGGGCGGCGCAAGCGGTAGTTTCGCCTTGGGTATCTCTCGCGGTGGGGGCAGCGGTCGTCACGGCCTTCGTCGCTCGACAGGTCCAGCTTCAAAAATCGGAGCGCGCCCAGCTCGACATGCGTCCGTTCAAGATCCGCACCTTCAGCGTGTGCTGCGTGACGATGCTTTGCTTCATGACAGCCGCATTCGGTGTGATGACGCTGATGCCGATCATGCTGCAAACGTCATACGGCCTCAGCCCACTCCAGGCGGGCCTCTTCGTCATGCCGGGTGGCATCACCATTGCCATCGTGTCCGCCCTTGTCGGGCGCATGTACGATCGCGTGGGGCCTCGCCCGCTGGTCATCGCCGGCGCGCTCATCATAGCGGTGGGACAGTTCCATCTGTCCACTTTGCCGCCGGGCACGCCGATCTGGCTGCTGCTGGGCGCCTACCTTTTCATCGTCATCGGTCAGGCGCTCATGTGGTCGCCGTTGTTTGCGGCATCCCTGGGTGTCCTGAGCCCGCACCTTCTTCCGCATGGCAGCGCCATCGTGAACACGCTGCAGCAACTGGTCGGGGCTGCGGGCATCGCCATCGCATTCTCGGTCATGGGCACCGCCAGCGCCGGGTACATCCAGGCAGGGCAACCCCTCGCACCGGCGCTGGCGCACGGCGCGCAATGGAGTTTCTTCGTCAACAGCTGCTTCGGCCTAGCAGCCCTGGTTGCCGCGCTCTTCCTGCCTCGCAAGGTCGCGACTGCGAGTGTTCCCGCAACGACTCACTGAGCGACCCATCAGCTTCGCCCGGCCAGGCCTCACGTTTTGATGGTCCGGCCCAATCAGCTCCATCAGCAGCGTTGAACGGCCGCTATTTGACCACCAAAAATCGCCTGATGGGAAAGCGGGAAGCAACCATGTCGCGTATCTCCTAAGTTTCGCGACACCTGCCCGGCCGACGCGTTTCCGCGCTTGATGGCGTCGCACAAGTCGGTTGCTTAAGTCTGCGGTTTCGATGCATATTCGCGACATGCTGACCGGCTATGCACGCGTATCGA
>Ga0308170_10000594_pt1 | contig 42649 bp, 28 predicted proteins | sample PhyBR2_2_FD_202136 | JGI IMG/M metagenome (GOLD analysis project Ga0308170, IMG submission 202136) | Phyllosphere microbial communities from UC Gill Tract Community Farm, Albany, California, United States - DLSLSB.R2 | ecosystem: Host-associated > Plants > Phyllosphere > Unclassified | place... | reverse complement strand
TTCGGTCAAAGAAGTAATCTTCTTCAAATCACGAGCTAGAGGTTTTGCATCTTCAGTAGTAAAACTATTAAAAGATATATCTAACATTCTCAGCGATTTGTTTTTCTTTAGCAATTTGAGAATGCAAAGTATATTGGCTAAACTTAACTCGTTTCCAGGAATAGCTAATGCTTGTAATGCTGTATTTTTTGTCAAAAACTCTTGCATCATGAGAATAAATTTCTGTGAATCAAGCTTTAAGTTTGTTAATCTAAGATCTTCAAGAGTATTTTTTGTTGCTGATAAAATAGTCTCAGCATTATTGATCGAAAAAGCATTGAGATATGAAAAGCTCATGCATCTTATTTTCATAAAACTTTTTTTGACAGCCTCATTCCAAGTATTTATGATACTTTGTGATCGAATTTTAGAATATTTGATAAAGAATGACATCCATGTTTCAATGATCTCGTAATCAGGCATTTTTGCAAATATATCATCTATGTAAATGAATAATGGCCGAAAGATTGTTCTAGTTGCTAAATCTGACAAGTTTGCAGACTTTACTATATTCTCGATGACTTTCTTAGTTATTCTGTGGTCGAATTTATTGTTCTCGTCAATAAACTCACACAAATATACGCATTGGTCTCTTTTTTGCTCATTTGTATGCAGTGCGCCTTGATTATAAAGAACATCAAAGATATAGCCAAAATTTTTTGCTTTTTTATCGTTGTTATTGAGTAGCTTAATGTATCTGTTTATCAAAGATGGCAAAAGCAAACTGTCGTCATCAGATTTGAGATTTTTGAGTCCAGAAAGGTCGACCTCTTCCTGTTTAGATTTCATGTCCTCAAAGAAAAAGATGGTGTGGCCTTTTAAAACTTGAAGCTTCATTGTAACAAAAGTCTTTGACTTCTTAGGATTCAATGTTATACAGAAACTACCTTTAAAATCTCCCACATTGTCATGTGCAACCTTTTTTATGCCACTTCCTTTAATTGCTATCCTGACTTTCTTATTGCGTATCTTTTCGAATAACTCTATCAGTTTGTCAGCTACAGAATCTTCTGAGATCGGCTCTTCTGTCATGATCCTTTCATATTCATCATCATCAACACCACAGATTTTAGCCAAAACACTCATGGTATTTAAGAGGCCAGATTTTATTTCATTCCTGTATTGTTTCTTGACATAGTGAATCATATAAGGCTTATAGTTATCTTGGCATGCAAATGCTTTGTTATCATCCAGTCCTTGCACTACCCGTGACCAATCATTCCTCATTTTTTCTGTTACTTGAAAAGGCTTGTAATGATACTTTTCATAGAACTCTCTAAGTCTGACAGATTCTTTAAGCTTTAGCTGATCGAGTGAACACTCTCCTGTTAGCTCGTCGTAAAATAAACAGTTGCATAGATGAAGAATGACTATATCAGCACAATCTGAGAAAGTTAGATTTTCTACAGGCTTATCTTCTTTTCTATCATAAATAGGAATTGAGCTGTTGGAAGCTGGCTGGTTGATCTTTGAGTATGGAAACTTAAATGGGTTAGTATAAAGACGTTTAAATAGCTCTTTCTGTTTATCATTCAGACACAAAGCTGGATACTTTTCGGTTGAAATATCGCCTAAGCCATCTGATATTGCTCTTAAATATTCTTGCAACTCCTCTTTTTCGTCTAATGCCTCTACTACAAATGCATGGATAAATAATATTTTAAGACACGTTTCTTCTTTCTGTTTAAAAACCTTGCTTGGTGAGAACACTAGCCAATTAAACAATTTATATGGTTCAGTTCTCTTCCCAGGTTTTTTCTGTATTTCTCCTTTATTTCCATTCTTCAACAACTTGACACATGTCTCTCCTAGCATTTTAACGTTTTCAAGTCTTTTGTCTTGGCTTCCTATAGTTTTGGACCCAGTCTTGCTCAGAAAAGATTTTTTCTCAATAAAATATCTGAACCTAAAATTGTTTAAAGTGCCTAAAAGACTGTTTAAAATTCCACCATGTGATGGAAATAAATGGATCACCAATTTTGTAAGAGAGTCCTTGCTGTCACCTGACTTATAATTTCTGGCACCGTTTGCATACTTTATTTCAAGCTCAGGACTATAGAATCTCATATTCTCTACACATCCATTGACTCTGAGCATGTAGCCAAACAGTGGATTGATGATGGTGTACTCTAAGCCATCGCCTTCTCTGTCTTGGAATACTTCATCGAATGCTGTCTTCGCCTGCTCTATTGATATTCTAGAATATATCGTGCCGATCAACAGTACTATCTTCATGCTGCTCAATCTTATCATCATGAGGGTGACTGATAAAATTTCTTTTATGCTTTTTCTCCTTTTTAAAGTTTTTTAGACTGACCAATAAGTTTAGCATACAATGCAATAATAGTGTTTATTTTCTCCTTTAAAAATTTTACTGACCAATATTTTATTTTATGTTGCAATAAAAGTGTTTATTTTCTCCTTTTTTAGTATTCTGATCGTAATTATTGTTGAGAAGAATAAATTGTTCTTTTGTCTAATTGTTATATCGTTTAATTGCAAAATCTCTAAATTATTGCATAAGTTTAGAGATTTGTCTGTTGTATAAGACTCTATAAATATTTTTCTCGATCCTCTAAAGAGATTTTACAAAAGATTTTTTATCATCAGCCAAGTGCTTCTTGCTAAAACAAGCCATCTGATTTTCATCCATGACATGATTTATTCTTGTATATTAAATATAAGAATCACACAGGACAACTCTCTGACAGACAGCATCTTCTTTGTCCTGCTGAGAGCTGGCAAGGCGGATGACACTGTGCATATTCTAGCCAAGAATGCACCAAAAGATACGTGATTAGATGTAATGTTGAAGGCAGAAAGTTTAAATGCAATAGAAGAGAAATTGACAATGGACTCATATTTTTAGTCAGCTTTTGATTCTGGACAATTTGGAATGTGACAGTTTTCTGCTAGACAAAAAGTCAGATTAATCTTTTTAAGTTTTATAGACGGAATCCGACAGTCTTGTCTACATCAGAGACTTTGGGAACTACAGAATCTCTTGTGTCTGCAACAACCCTGAGAATACCGTTGTTTTCTCTAAGAATGGCAAAGTCATGCTGCTGAGCCAAGATCTGTCATACAAAACTGCAGAGATGCTCAGCAGTCAGACAACCACAGTTTCTGAGATTGGTGAGCTGTACTTTTGTGAGGATAGATAGTTCATCTCAAGATAAAATAAATTTTATTCAGTATTTTTCAATCGATAGAGAATTTGTCGCATCTGTTGTTGAGGAAATTTTAAAGATGTGACGTATCCCCTGTATTTTGAATGAAAGACTGTCGGCAATTGTTTATAAGAATATTGACTGCAATTACTTGTAATGATAGGAATCAATTTGATATGTGCATAGTCTATTTCAAATCCTTCAAATATCATGCAAGTGGACTGAACTGAGAGCGAGGTTTTGATTAAGCTCGAGACCTTATAAGCAGCTTCAATGAGTTCCTCGAAATCTTTGTCCTGAAGACTAAATATGTCACTAGAAAGATGCTTACGTGGGACAACTACTGTAAAACCTGGACTGTTAGGAAATGGTGTGAGAAAAGCTATGTGTTGACAATCTTCCCAAATGCGCCACTGTTTCTCTTCTTCCCTAACAGTTCTAGAAAATAAGTTATTGTCGTTCAGGTCTCCAAAGTATTGATTGCTAATTTCAGTGTTTTCAAGTTTAGACCTGATCTGATTTTGTATGCTATTTAAGGCATCATCAGAAGCTCTTGGACCATTCTTTGAGGTACAATATCCAGGATATTGATTATTATACTCGGGCTGTTCTGAAACAACTTTAGTCCATGAAGTGTTTACATTTTTACTAGACTACCTGAATATCGTTAAATTGAAAAAGCGTAAAAGGATAAAATGCAACTGTTTTGAGCATGGGCCTACCTGTCATGTAAACTTGTTTTAATCCAAAAATAAGATTTTTTCAACTGAAAATGTTTAAGCAATAAAGATCACAATATAGAAATGTGTATATTGAAAAACTTTGAACAAACATATGTTTTTGCTTAATTTATCAAATAAATAATTCACCTTAAAAATGCAATCAGAATAAGTTTTGCTCTCATATGCAAGCATATTAAGCCAATCAATCAAATATTAAAATCAAAAAATACATTTTTTTTTCATATGAATATTTTTTAGCCAATAAATCAAATATTTAAAATAATTTATAAAAGACTATGTATTTAATTGCATCAAAAGCAAAGTAGATCAGCATTCTTCTGCTGAAATACAACCATCCATCACATTCTGTTTCGATTCAAAACATAGTCTTTTAAATCACTTCTAGAAATCTCTCGTTTGTCGCCTGTAGTTAAGTCTAAAATGGACAAAGTATTGTTCTTAAATTCATTTTCACCAGTAAAAATTACTGTTGCAAAATTGTTCTTTTTGCAATACTCAACCTGCTCTTTAAAATTGACTCTCTTTCCAGGAAATGTCTCGGTTCTGAATCCAAGGTCCCACAACTCATTCTGGATCTTGAGTCGCTCTTCCAGCATCAGCCCATAGCCTGATCCTACAAAAATGTCGTTTTTTACTGGAATAAGCTCACAGAGACTGCAGATTCTCGAGACACCTACAGAAAATCCAACACAAGGCACAGAAAAGCTAGAAATTGACCTGCAAAGATTGTCATATCTTCCGCCACCAATGACAGATCCAACCTCTGAATCCAAATAGCATACCTCAAATATCAGTCCTGTATAATAGTCCAATCCTCTTGCTAGGCTAAGATCAAGAGTAATATTTTCAATTCCATAAATAGAAATATACTTAAAAAGGCTTTCAAACTCTGTTAATGCTTGACTGAAGTCCTTTATAATTTCATTTTCTGGCATGGTTGCATTTTCAAGGTATGCCTTGAGTGACTTGCTCAGAAAATCCAAAGTTTCACTGTTTCTTCCCTTGAAACTGATAAATGCATCTATTTTAGATATTTGGTCTTCATTCAATCCCTTTTCAGACAGTTCTTTGTGAACATCCTCAAGTGCCAATTTGTCTAGTTTATCAATACTTGAGCAAGCCGTCTGACTCAATTCTTTTGGGACTCCTGACAAAAAGAGATATCCCATGATCATCCTTCTGTCGTTTATCTTAATTGTATACTTAAGTCTCTCTTCTGAAAATGTAGAGTTTTCGTTCCTTTTTCTAGCATCCAAAGATTTGACAATATCATAAGTCATTTTTAGTATTTCTGCATCATGCACCATAGGAAGGCCCTCTCCACAGATATCAAAGTCTGCCTGTGTGAATTCTCGCAGTCTTCCAGTTTTAAACGACGGGTTGTCCCTTCGAAAAACATTCCCAATCTGATATCTTCTCAATCTCGAAATCTTATTTACCGCCAGATACCTTGAGAAGGGAACTGTTAAATCGTATCTCAAAGAGCACACATCACCACCTTGATCCTCGAGATTGTAGATTAGTTTTGTATCTTCTCCATACTTGTTCAAGAGCAGGTCTCGCAGCTCGAACATAGGAGTGTTGACAGGCTGGCCGTTATGGATCTTGAATATCCTTGTAATCTTCTCAACTACTTTGTTTTGCACTTCTGACTGGGCTGGGCTAAGATCCAACGTTCCTTTTGGTGTTCGCAAGCTAATCATGGGTGCACTTTTTTATGCATAAAAACAAGTTTATTTTTTCCAATTTTTAAGAACAGAAACTTTCTAAAATTGGCTACAAACTGCTTAACGATTCATTCAGAATTTCCATTTTTTAAATTTAACACTCCAAAAAATTTTATAGAATGGCACCGCTCAACTTTGAAAGTGATGACGATTTTGAATTTGTCATGATTTTGAGTCTTTTAAGCAGAAAGCCAGTTACAATTTCTCACTTGTCTAATGTAGAAAATAAAATAGAGTTTCTAGAGTTTTTAAAGTGCATTTCTCCAGAACTGAACTATCAGATAGCTGCAAATTCATTAGACTTCACGCCCGGTGCATTAATTGGTGGTAAGCAGTGCAAAAACACAAGCTCAATCTGCCAATTTCTGAAGCCTATCATTTTACTAAGCCCTTTTTTAAAGGATGACCTAGTTTTGCAGTGCAATGGAACAACTAATGACTCAGAGTCTGTAGATTCCTATAAGATTACGTTTTATTCTATTTTTAAGCTGTTTAGAATCCCAGGCTTCGAAATCAACATTAAGAAACGAGGATTTCCTCCGGAAGGCGATGGAATAGTGGTTTTCAAGTCTCAGGCTGTGAAGTGCTTGGAGAACGTTGAGCTGGAAGATGCAGAAAAGATACTTAAAATACGAGGCATGGTCATAAGCGCCAGAATAAGCTCGGACACCTCTCATAGACTAATTAAAGAAATAAAGAACAGGATGGGTGACCTTGCCAATACAAAGGTACTCTGCATTGTGAATAACAGGAATGACTCTGGTCCATCTCCTGGGTTTGAATGCTCTGTTTTTGCAGAGTCTAAGAATGGCGTCTTTTACAATACCAGATCAAGTGCCTTGCACAGTGGTGAAACACCTGAAAAAATGGCCAAGAAATGTTGTTTTTTATTGCTCAAGAACATTCAAAGTGGGGGAATATTCGATGTTAAGCTGATGCCTTCCATTATTTTATACATGGGCCTTGCTGTGAGTGTGGGAAATATACGAATAGGTGTATTGGATGAACAGTCTAAAAGAATGCTTAAACTCATGAATCAGTTCTTTGGTGTAGAACATAGAGTTGTAAGCAGTGGAGAAGAACAGGTTTTAAGTATTGTTGGATGTGGTTATAAGAATCCATTCAGGCCCTTGTGAGAAGATCCCATAATTTTGTGTTTTCTTGTGACATTAAAATATTTTTTATATTTTTTTCTTGTTAAATAAATCTTTTTCAGTCCCCATGGCTTCAGAAGAGTCAAAGCTGAATTTAGAATCTGAGACTTACTATTTTGATAAAATTAGAGAATTAAAGCTAAACAGCTCTAAAATATCTGAATTTAAGGACACTGAAATAAGCTGTGAATGTACAGTGGATGAAATTATAGAGAAAATGGAGAAGCTCAACAGTTTTTTGCAAAACTTTGCTGTAGAAGGCCAGCAAACGATTAAAGAACACTTAGAGTACATAAGAAAACGATACACATCCTTTAAAAACGTAAAATTCGAGTGTTTATTTAAGATTGATCCCAGCACAGCAAGCTCAAAGAAGAATCCTAGAGAATTCAGCAAGTTGTTGGACTATAGTGTAAGAGACAAACTTATAGGATTTGTGTCTAAAAAAGGAAGTTTGGAGTGGAGCGATGAAAAAATAAACGATTTTATAGAGTCTATAATTAAATCTAACAGAATATGAAAGCTCTGTCTCCAAAGTGTCATCTATCAATATAATTTTGAAATAAACTATTTTTAATATTGATATGTATTCTAGAAATAAAATCTTTCTGATTACTTTTTAACATTGGCTCAAGATGTATAAATTAGAACTATCATTTGCCTGATAAAATATTGTTAATTGCTTTTTAACATTGACTCAAGGAGTTTCAAATTAGAGCTATCATTTACTTGATAAATTTTTCCAATTTTTTACAAATAAAATTGAAAAATTCCATAGGTGTTCTAAAGTTATCATGTTTCAGATTTATAAATATTTTTTGGAACCAAATGTCTAAAATGGAAAAAATACCCAATGCTAACGTCATGGACTTAAACAGGGATAGCATAGAAAACATCATGCCAGGGCCTGCATCTGATCAAGGCAGCTCTTCATCTAATAGAGTCGATGAACAGCCCTACTCGACATTTGCTAACCTTTCAGAGCTGGTTCTGACTGAAAAAAGAACCAGCTCATCATCTGCAGACCTTGGTGAGCTGCTGGATAAAAAACCCATTGGAATTATGGTCAGAAGCAAAATACTGATTGAGACTATGATATTTAACAGATACTTTTATGTGCATCAGGACGGAACAAAGCTGCTGTATGCAAAAAGAACATTGTCTGGGTTTAACATATACTCTAATACGACCGAAAGTATAATAGGAAAGATGAAGGCAAATATTTTCGGGACTAAATATACCTTTGAAGATTTTTTAGAAATAAAATATGAGACATCATTTTTAGACAGGGGAAAGCCCAGATCGTTCAAAATAAAGCTTGATGGGCTTGATTTGATAAACAAAAGGCCTTATTTCAATACTGAAACCAACAGTTTTAGTCTTAATTTTAGTGGAAGGGTCACAAAACCCAGTGTGCGGAATTTTCAGATCATCCATCCCCTGGAGCCAACTTACATTACTTTGACGTTTGGGAAAGAGGAGAATGAGTCTTTTATCTTGGACTTTTCACATCCTTGGTCAGTTCTGAGTGCCTTTTGTGTGGGTCTGTCTGCGTTGGACCATAAGTTTGGATGCGATTAAATTTGTTTAAATAAAATATTATAGAATGAGTTACGAATTATAAATTGAAATAAAAAGATTTGAGAGATTTTACATTTATCAGCTTTTATAAATAGAAATAAAAAGATTTGAGAGATTTTATACTAATCGGCTTTTATAAATAGAAACAAAAGGATTTAGATTCATCTAAATCTACTAGTTGAATGACTTCAATGTTAAAATATGTCAAAATACAAATTGTATTTGAAAAGTCTAAAATTGTCAAAAAAGACAGAATTTGTAAATTAATCAAACACAGGACTTTGTATTATCTTATAAGAATACAGAAAATTGCAAAAGACTTTGCATTATTTAGAAGACCATGTACAACACTTAAATAAGCACTCTTTCAAACATAGCAAGTAAAAATAGTTAAATTTAATCACTTTCAGCCCTTCTCGCAGCTTTCTTCATGTTTCTCTTGAGAGTACCAAACATCTTAGAGCGCTTGATCCTGGCAATCTTCTTCTCCCTTCTACGAGGCTTGACAGCCTTCTCTCCAGTAATTCTAGTAACAACAAAGCTCCTCTCAACTTTCTTTAAATCGTCAAAGCTGTTGTACATGTTGGCACAAGCAACTGTCTTGTGGAGGCCGGGCTTTGTCTTCATGTTGTAGATGTATATTCTCTCTGATGGGATAGAATAGTTAGAACTGAGTTCATGGGTCACTATCTTCTTTGTTGGAGAAGCCTGGTTGGCATGGGTTATTTCAAGCTGTACTTCCTTCCTGTTTAAGAGCAGGTTTGTGTTGCTGCTGACAACTTTCAATTGAAAAGCCATTCTAGGGCAAGAAAAAAATAATGAAAATTTTTAGCAAGAAGACTCTTGTAATGCTTAGTAAATAAGCATTTCTGTGTCAGCAACACTCGGCTTACGATGCCAGAGTTTCGTGACACTTAAGGAGATGTTCTATTGAGTTTGTCAATACTTTTTTTGCACTTCTTGTTCCTAAATTATTTATAAATTGTTTAAGCTTACAAGAAGAATAAGCATGCTTCGATAAGCTTTGATTTTATGCGAATGAAATAAATTATGCATAAAACTTAAATAAACTACTACCTAAAAATCTCTGTTATTTATTTAATTATAAAAATGCTATGAAAATATCGCTTAAATTAAAAATCCAATCTTTCTATTTTATCAAAATAAGCCTTTGTTCTTTGTAATCCTTCTTTGCTCCCGGAAGTGTCCTTGTTAGACAAACGGTCAATGCAGTTTTTTAGTGCGTAATACGAATACATCCTTTCAGTCTCATGTATTAGCTGATCTTTGAGAGTGATTTTAGCATCCTTAGAGCACTCTTCTATTTTGTTAAGGAGATTGTAGAGTTTTTCCATCTCTTGCCCATTTTAAAAGAAAAAAATAAAAGTCTGTGACTTTTCTGTAAATTATCAATTACAGTATCTTTGTTGATTTTATTACAGCATTTTAATAAAAGAGCTTGAATGTAAAAATGACTAATCTTATTCGTCTTGTTTGAAATAGGAGGTAAGTTATGTTCTTTTTAGAAAAGCAATTCTAGTATTGAATATTGTAATGTCTTCATAATACAAAGAGCATTGCTGTGATACTAGTTTATCAGTATTCTGAGACTTAGAATCATAGAATATTGTTTGTTAGACTGTGTTATTGCATATTTTAACATAGAATTCTGAAGTTATATAAAAATACAAAATTTTCATTTGTTGATCACAAAAATTTCAGAGTTTTCTAATTTAAGATTAAAATTTGATTTTACAGAGATTAAAAATTTTACATTCATTGCATAAAACACTATTTACTTACTTTTTCAGATCAAAACCCAGCAGGGCTTTTCTAAAAATCTGCCAATATTACAGCCCATTGCGTATCTCACAATTGCTGTAGTGAATTATAGCATTTTCAAATATCTTTTGAGTCAGTGCTGATCCTCTCTCAAACCAAATTTCAGAATTTGCTATAGAGAATGGATATTCTATAGATAATTTAAATCTCTTGTCTACATATATTACAAGATCGTATTCAGTATCCTTAGGATGAAAATCTATCTCTGATTCGATAGTAGGAATATAGTTCAATGTTGGGCACATAATTAGGATTTTATGCGGAATTTTTTTTAGATTTGTTAGCATTCTACGAAGGGATAATTCCTGGAAAATAATTTGGTGCATTGATAATATGAGAATATAAATGATTCAAAAGTAATAAAAAAATCCTCAAAATTTTTGTACAAAACAATTGTAAAGAAGTATTTATTTCAACTGGAAAATATCATGTTTTTATTTGCCATCTTTGGACTTATTTTTTCTAATATTTTTTTAATCCATGTTTTTCTGTTTAATCCTCCTGGCAAATTGCCTAATTCAGAAATACAGCTCGGCAGACGACTTCAAATCCTACAATTACATTGTTTCTGACATAAACACTGTGTTTTATGTCAGAACAAAACTAATGGAGAAGAACAACGATGTCTTTACCACTGTAAAGGAGGGAGATCTGTCTACTAGCTTAAAGGTATACAGGGCAGATATTGCAGAAGAGAATCTTGTGATGCATGATAAAAAGTCGGACGAGGAGAACACCTTCTTCTTCACCACGCCTGCTAAGAACACTTATATTTTGGTTCTTCAAATTGATTCGCGAGACGGGATGATTCTACAAAATAACATAGGAATTGAGGCAAATATCTATTCTGGAGACACGAACAGGCCAAGCATTGTGTCCAACAGTGATGTGGAGCTCTCAAGGGCAGAAGGATGGATCAAGAGAATGTCTGATTTTATTGAGAAAAACATTCTGATCCAGGACATGGGAGATCAAGACAAAAACGTTTTCAGGGATCTCTATGAGCAAATAATGAAAAAGGTTATTTTTTTCATTTTGATCAAATTCTTCCTGAGTGGATTTACAATGTATTATTCAAATTACATGACTAAGTGCTTCTACACTTCGAAGGGTGTTATTTCGTCTAAATGATTAAATAGTTGATTAACTTGGATGTTTTTGGTTCGAAAAGGCTGATTGTCTCAGTTTTGGTTATTTGTGTTTTTACCTATTTTTATCATTAAAACTAGAAAATTCGCTATTTTGATTTACTTTATCAAAAGATACATCTTAATTAGAACATTGTTATTCTCTACCGTCATTGATGGCATCAGGAATCTTTATTTTTAATTAGTGATGAAAATTGCTTTGTTCTTGATCAATACAAATGTTTTATTGCCCAATTGTAAATGTTTTGTATAATCAGAAGATATTCTTAGTTTACCCTTTTTTTAAAAAGTAATTTACTGGAATTGAACTTCAATATGACTTTAACAAATGTTTCATTCTATAATTTACAGATGTTAAATACATTGCAGACTATTTTTACATTTTAAAATATTCATCTGTGAACAAAACAAAAATTTTGTAAAAAAGCTATCAATATCGTATTTTAGATGCCACAAACAAATAAAATCTGATAGTGTTTTCAATTACAACTCGATAGTACTTTCAATCACAATGTTTTAGATCAGACTATTTACACAATCACTTCAAAAATCTGTAACATTTTATAATACAAAGACATTTACAAGCTAAAGATTTATTCATTGAACTCAACGAGGTAAAGCCCACTGGACCTGATCTTCTTTGCCCACTTGCTGCTCAGAGGCTTGAATCGGATTTTTCCATTTTTCAGTGAAACTTTGTAAAGCTTTCCATCTGCAAGGATGAATATCTTCGAGCACATGGTGATGTAAAGACAAGGGCCAGAGCCAACTTTCCTGTGTGCCTGCTTTAAAACCTTCTTTAGAAGTTTTGGACAGGCCAATATTTTTGGCTTCAGCCTCAGGTGATTGTCAGATGGCTTAAAAGCTATCTTTTTGTCGATCACTTTTTTCTGGTAAACTACCAGGCGATAGTCGTCATAAGACTTTTTGAACACAAACTTTGTTCCAGATTCAATCATCTTGTCTGTTATTGCACAGCGATCTTCTGATCTTTCCTTAGTCCTTCTCATTTTTACTTGGCAACATTTTTCATCAGGTTCCCCACAACAGCATTCTTCTGTTTCCTGACAAGAATCAATGTATCCGCCTTCGTTTTTTGAGCTAAGGCATTCGTAAGTCTGACATTCGATAGTAGGATTGCACTCACTAGCACTCTCCGTGCAGATGATAGGATTGCACTCGTAAGTCTGACATTCGATAGCAGGATTGCACTCACTGACGCTCTCCATGCACATGGTAGGACATGGTCTAAGAACCTGAACGGAATCTTTTGCTCTTGCTTCACCCCCTATGTTGCAAGTAGCCATCCCAGAATCCTTGGTTTTACACACAATCCTGTAACACTTTTTCCCATTTGGCAATCGGAAATTGATCACTAAAATCACCTCTGTTCTGCAGTGCCTATCCGTCCTCTCGTAAAGAGCATAGTTTGGTATCGTCAGTTCTTCCCCAGGAACTACCGCACCATTGTCATACAAGACATACACTCCTTTATGATCATTCCATCCAGCCACCTCAGCTTTCTCTATTCTACAACACTTCAATGCACAAACTAGTCTGGCATAGTTCTTAGGTGTAATTACTGCCGGGACCATATCATCGGTCATATTCGTTTCGTTAAGCCTCACTCTGCATCGCACTCTCCTAGCTTGTACCTGATCAGCTGAAACAAAGTTCAAGGTAAGCAAGAATGCTAGAATCAGATCGATCAATTTCATGGGGTGCTTTTCATTGGTCTTTTTATATCTAATAATTTGATTTTTTTGTTGTATTCTTTAAACAAAATTTGATTTTTTTGTGGTATTTTACAAATAAAATTTTAAAATTTAATTTGACAAAATAATATCTTGCTTAGATTATTGACTTTTTGGAAAATTTGTAGTTTTTGGCACCCTGTTTTCTGATTAATCTAGTAAGTAAACTTGATTTTTTGCAAGTTGATGCTACTTTTCTAATATTTCTTGAAAGTACCTAGAAGACCAAGTAATTCAATAAATAAGTTTATCAGAGCTCTGATTCTTCACCTAATGCTTTAGCTGAAAATAATATAGCTGGTTAAGCATGTAATGTGCTTGATCTGTTCTAGAATATGCGTTTCACTCTTTTATAAACCTTTGTGATGCGAAATAATATTTACTATCAGTATTTTGTTTTAAGCATTGCTTCTGCCTTGGTTTTCTATTTTTCATCCATCAAGCCCTCAATGGAAATCGGCCACATTCTTATGAGTCAAATAATCCTATTCTCTAGCATTGTTGGCACCATCACTGCGTCAGAATGTTCTGGATGTGCAGAGTCTCTGAAGTATATTGTTGGGCTCTCTTTTATTCGTGTTTCTGGTGAAAAGGGCGCCATTCTTCTTCTCTTTTCAATCTCAATATTCGTACTGTTTTTAATAGACTCGATATCATCACAGGCCAGAACTTATAAAGTAAAGCACTTGTACAAACGAACGAAGAAGGCCAAGCATTATCACCTGCAAAATACATTCGTGGCCTTTTTAGGATTCGTTTCTGCCTACATCTTTCAGTCTCTCAGCTTTAGAGTATATAATCTAATTGGGATATCCTTGCTTCTGCTAAATATAAAGTCTCTTGTCATAATCCTGAATGTACGTTTTTTGAAAACCTGGATATACTCATCTTTCATTGTCTGCAATGTCTTAGTTTTCTGCTTTACCTTCTTAAAAAATTTCGAGAGCTTCTATTCATTAGCCTCTTGCGCATTAAAGTTTAAATATCTAAATAAATGAGATAACTACAATTTGTTTGTTTATAGTTTTAGTATAAAACTGAAAAGTCCTGCCAATTTAACTTTTAAGGCTCTCTTTTTGCTTGCTAGAAACTAGATCGATCTTTGTTAATTTTTCGATGAGCTTGAACTTTGTGTAAAACAAACTTAACTTTTTATCTTCTTGAGTTGATGTTTTTGTACAAAGTAAGTTTTAACTTTTCGAAACCCTAAACAAATCATTTCCTCTTGAGTTGATGTCTTTGTATATCATACAAACCTCAATAGTCTGCTTCTTGCAGTAGTTTTCCAACAATGAAAAAGCGATTGTTTATTTATTTTCCAAAGTATAAACTTTTGATTCTAAGATCTTTAATTTTCTAAAAAAATCGATTATGACAACATTTGCAATCTTGGTATTGCCTAAACAGGGAAACAGCCATTCCAAGTAAAATAACAATCTTGCTGAATTGACTAGTCTTCTATAAAATTTGAAGTTTCAATACTTTGTTCTTGCGGAAAAAATAAGATAAAAATAAGATCTGACATACAAATTTGTAGTTTAGTTGAAACTCAGTTTTCAGCAATTCAAAAGCCTCAGTAATCGTTAGGCAATTTAGAAAGCCTGCTAAAAGCAAATCAAAGTTTTTAATAAACAATTTTTTAATAAATTTAGATTAAAAAATCAATGTTTTAATTAAGGCATTCTTCAGAAATATTGGAGTTGAGTGGAAACATTTCAGCATTAATTAAATAATTGAGAACTAGGTTTCTATAGCTTAAGTATGAGGAAAAATGCACCCAAGGCATAAGGATGTTTAACTTTGCACAAAAGTTTTTATGCTCCAATGAAAAATTTTCAAAATTTTTATTTTCACCTGTCATTTTTCCAAATTCTATTTTGATTGGAGATCACTGATCAAATCTTCTGTTTTTCAGGGGTTCTCCAAAAATTAAAACTAAACAAACATTTTATTATTGTTTTTATTGTCTTTGTTTGTTTATTTAATAAACATTTCCTTTAAAGCAAAAAACCCCATTGATCTTTAATATGGTGAATTTTGGCGGTAAACCTAAAAAATCAACAAAGGCGCCCCAGGGTGATACCACAATCTCACAAGGACCGAAGAGCATTTTATCTCTAGATCTGTGCAAAATCCAATGTTCAAATGCAAAAGAAACCAAAACAATTTTCAGCAAAAAATTTATAGAATCAGCAACAGGTGAAGAAAAGGCTTTTCATCATAACAAAAGAATAGTTCTTTTCAAAACAGAGATGTGCAGGAGCTACAACGAACTAGGCTATTGCAAGTATGGGGACAGGTGCCAGTTTTGCCATAGTGAAGAGGAGCTGAGAAACGTTCATAGGCATCCAAAATACAAAACAGAGATTTGCAAGACATTCTGGAATGATGGGAGCTGTCCTTACGGAAGCAGGTGCTGTTTTATTCATCTTGAAAATGATCTTAAAAAAGCAGCCAACAATCGAAATTTTGCTGAGAAAAGCCTAATCTTGAGTTCTAAAGAAGACGAAAGCAGCGAAATGTACTCGTTAAGGAAAAGAGACTTTGCGAACCTAGGAGAAAATTGTAAATTTGCGGGATACACAAACAGCTGTCAGCTGAACATTCCAGAAACTTCTTTGAGTATGATAGACAAAGCTCTGAGCAGCAGTAAGCATTTGCTTGATTTCGATGTCATTACAAACCCCATCAATGATGATTCTGGTGCATTTAGCAAGCCTTTTGACACGACTCGTTTAGCTGATACTCATCAAACAAAATCTGTATTTGAATTAAAAAATTGCAATTCTTTTGGATCTTCAGAAAACTTTAATTCTGAAGTAGCAGAATCGTCAATAACACACATTAAGAAAGAAGCTTGCCCTACAAAAGCGTATTCTAACACAGGGTTTAGCATCTTCTCAAAAAACAAGGCTATTTTGCATTCTTTAATTCTCAAAAGCCTCCTAAAAGAGGAGAGAAACAGTATAGATCTAAACAAATATCTCACTAAGATTAAGAAGGCAACAGATCAGATATCAAAATCACAAGAGAGCGAATTCAACAAAATCAGAAAGACAGCAGATCAGCAAGAAGAGGATGAATCTTCAAAGGAATCAGATTTGAGTAAATATCAGCCAGCAAATGTAAATAGCATAGAAAATATAAAATGTGTGGATGATATGAGTTTAAAGAAATTTGTGCGGGCCAGAAAGCTGGAAGCAATGGAGGTTATGCCTATAAAGAAAGATCGGTGTTTCATAAACATTGAGGAGATCAGCATTCAAGGCCACAGCAGTATTTTAAATAGAAACTTAATTTCAAAATGGAAATCAGATCCTATATTTTTTATTATTTTTGATAAATAAATTTCTAGGCATCCGACGAATTTTTTAGGTAGTTGCAAAACACAAGTTTTATTTTGTAAATTGATAAGCTATAGGTTTTTAAGCATTTAAACTAAAGTTATTGATAAACTAGTTGTAAGGTTGTTTATTGATACAAGTCCACAGCCAAAAAAAGTTTTAATTATGAAAAAATAGTCAAACTAAACATTTTAACAGTCTAGAATATTTTGAAACAAAGTATAGATTGGCAATATAATGCTTTATTTGTAAAACTCATCTAACTTCACCATTTTCTGTTTTTGTGGTGATAAACTCACCATCACACACCACTTTTGTTCCCTTAAAAGTCAAGCAATGATCAACAACTCTAAACTTAGAAAATATAGTCTTATAAGTTAACTTGGTGAAATCAATCTTCCCATATTCAACATCCTCAAATAAATCAACACAATTGCCCATCTGAAGCTTTGTTCCTTCTTTTTTTGTGGTTTTCAATGGCTCAATCTTCTCTCCTTCGGTACAGCAAATCATTCCCTCGCTTTCAAGTGTCTTAAACTTAGCTTTCTTAATATTCAATAGAAACAAGAATGTGTTTTCCAACAGCTCTTCTTTAGAACATACACCTCTCAGGCCTGAGCAAATAAAATAATCTCTGTTGGATCTGACTTTTTCACAGTACAGCTTGTCCATCCCTTCTGCTTCCTCAATCGATTCTATAAAGCCTGCTCTGATATCCAACAAGAAAAATTCAGGATCAAAATTGCATGCTGGATCTAAAAGCCGAGTAAAATTCTCCATGTATTCTCTGTGCTTGAGTGACCCTGTGGTAATTGATGCTTTGACAATGTTGATGTAATTACACAGGCCCAATACCGATACTGCTGTGTTTTGATCCACTTTCATTGCAGTCGGCGCTTTTCTCATTCTTTTGAATTCTGCTATCTTCTTAGGAGTTGCTTCCTCCTTTGCCAAGGTAAACAGTTGCTCAAGGACAGAGTCAATCTCTGCATGAGTGCCATAAGAAAGGGAAGAGCCCTTCTTGAATTCAGTACTTCTGTCAAAGTAGTAAAATAGGAACTTTAAATCGTCATCTGCACTGGTATAATTTAAGAGCATTTTGAGGCTGTTTTTAAAAACAAAATATTTGATGGCTTTAAAACACAAGTTAAGAATCATAAAAGTGTTTTTACAGAGAAATTTTATTTTTTCCTTAATTCAGCAAATTTTATTTTTGCAAACTGGAAGAAAAGTTGTTTTCATTATCAAAATGCTTTTGTAATTGTAGCTAAATTAACATCTTGATCCTTTTGCCTTTCCAGCTTCTACTGGAGCTTTACATTTTGCTAAAATATTTCCTCTTTAATCTTAAAAATCTCCAAGTTTTAAATATTTATTGATAAATCAGAAGAAAAATTTGTCATAAACAGCATCTTCTTTTTTTATTTCCTTTTCACATCCAGGGCTGCCTTTCAGAGGCCCTTTGTTTTTCAACAAACTTGCTATTTCCTGCAAACTTGTTTTTATTCTATTAATTAAATCATTCTTCTTTCCTGCATGATTCAATCCAAAATCTTTCATTAGCTGCTTCAGCTGAAAGACAGTCACATTGTTGAAATCCAAGTTTTCTGTGATCTTTTTAAAATTTTCTATTATTTTAAGGTTCTCAGCAGTCATTTCTCCGTTTGAATTTAAAATAAAAGAGATTGAAGAATAGCTTGAATCGGGCAGAGCACTGCTGGCAGGATTTTGCCGTCCATGCAAGAATTCTAGAGAAGAAAGCCTTGAAGGATGAACAATGGAGCTATTTTCGGAGGTATTCCACGTATTGGAATTAAGCCGCCTTCTTTTTTTAATTTTGTAGTAAACCTGTGATTTAAACTGATCGGAATAATTTAGCGGGTTTCTGAACAACAGATTCTCTGGCGAATAAGACGGACTCTGTTGCTGAAAGATCTTGTTATAATAGAGAGACTTTAGACTAGGATTGGAGAATTTTTGGTTTCTAAAGTTATTTTGGCCGGTGTAATTAATTGAAGAATAAGAAGATGAAAATGTGTCGCAGGCAGGGTTGTTGTTGCAGTATTTAGAGCTGTAGTCGTCATAAATTATTTGAGGCCCACCATCTACATAAGTAGGCTCTAGTCTATCTAGGTTCGCCCTTTCCGACTGCATTCCTTCATATGACATATCATCTAAAGACCTATTAATATTCAGAAAATCAGGGTTGGCCCATTTTTCTGTCAATTTTTCATCATATTTAATACTACTACGATATAAAAGTTCATTTCTAGGTTTCTGTACATCTGAATACGGGTACTCCAACGACTTGTTAGGCTCAAACCTATAAGAATTGTGGTCATAGTCGCTCTCTGAATATTGGACTTGCTTTTTGGCATCATTCTTCTCTTTGAAGCCTATTCCCAGGACCTCTTCAAGATTCAGGATTTCCTTCTCGTTAGCATCGCTAGCCTCGATTTTTGTTTTCTCATATACAGCATTATTTTTGTTATCATTGAAATCAAGAAATGGCTTTGAATTTGCAATCAGGCTATCAATGTCCATTTCGTAATAATTACTATCTTCTTTCTGAATCTTATAAAAGTCATTTACATAGCTCATGTTGTCTAAAATCCTATCATCTCCAAGCTTAAGAGCTTGGCTCTTGGTTGCGAGTAGCTCATCGCTATAGTTTCCAAAGCTGTTGATATGCTCAAAGCTTCTCTGGATTGCTTTTCTTCCACCAGGATCCTGGCCATTGGAATATCTAGGATCAACCTCCTCTACCTTTTTCATCAGGGATATCTGTCCATTAGAAAGCTTTATATCAAATTCCTCTTCCTCTTTATTGCTTAAAATTATCTGTATTTCCTCATCTAAATTCTTCTCTTGTCTCTGCATTAAAAGCGCAAAACTTTTTTTCATTTGTGTGCGTTTGTAGCAAATCCAAAACATGTTTTGGATCAATCGATATGCAGAATTGCACAAATCAAAAATGGAAAAACATCCTATTGTTTTATTGAAGCATGTTATTTCACGGTATGTGTTTCAGCGCAATATTCACTCTATCAAGTGACAGGTGTCAATCATGTTTTATGCACGAATTAAAAATAATAAAGAATGTTATGTTTCAAAATGTCATCTAAGATTAGGCGTATAATCTTTTTATTTAACTTTAAGTAATTTCCGGAGTGCATCTCAAGAAATAATGTCTTTTTGTTCTTCATTAGATTTATTCATCTTGAAAATAGAAACTGGCAATGCTTGATTTTGAATGAAATTGTAAGTGTTAAGCTGCAACAAAGTTTCACTCATTGATTTTTGTCCAAAATTCAGAATCTCATTAGAATTGCAAATCTTTACTTCCCAAGCATCATCTATGCTCTGCTTTTCAAGCACAAATCTCAGGGAATAATCTGGTGAGTCTTTGTAGTACATTATTCCAGAAAACACAAGGTTTCCCACTGGAAATATAAAAATTGTAGGCATTTTGGGATGCTCCTGTTTAAACTTCTCCAGCTCAAGGAGCAAATAAAGCCTATTTCTAGTACTCATCATAAAGGATAACAAAAATGGCTGACAATTAATAACTTTTACGTTGTTGTTGCACAAATAAGAAGAAAAATCATAGATTTGTTCAAATCAATAAAAAAATAGCCAATTTGTTTGTTTAAACCAACAAAGCTTTTTTTAAGGTCTCATATGCCAACTAAATTAAGATTTGAAAAAAAGAATAACTACACTGATAGGCGACTTGTTCATCTAAGGGTTTTGAACTAAAAGAGGCAACTGTGCATATTATTATATAATCTAGCATAATTACATTAATTAGCTGAGAATGGATAGGAATCGCTTGTGTGCTGCTCTGTTACAGGAACAGCCTAACAATAATTGTAATTTATGACTAAAAAGTTGAAAAAAGCTACAAAATAGTACCTTAATTGTAGATAAGCATTCAAAACACTTACCAAATAGCTGCATGACATCTTTTTACACATAGAAAACAAGCAGTTGGTTTAAAAACTTATTAAATCATTATTGAAGCATAATTTAATTGTTAGCTATTTTGGATTTGACTAGCTCATCTTCAACTCTCTTCCTCAAGCTAAGAACAAATCTCTCAAAGTCTGTGCTCTTTTTCTGAGGAGCATCCATTTGAAAGAACTCATGGCCCTCATTTTTTAATTCGTCTAAATTATAAACTTTGTCATTGAGAACTACGTCTCTGAGTCTGACAAGCTCATATGTTTTATCCTGTTTCAAAATGACGACAAACTTGTTGTCCTTGATTCCAGTAATAACAGCCTTATTGTTACGCATGTTAATATTCAAAGGAGACACTTCTCTTCCTAATTCCACAAAAAGCATATGGGATAAAATTTTTTAAGTTTAAAGAGGATTTGCAAATAAAGCTTAAGTCTAACAAATATTTCTTCTATTCGATTACAACTTTGTTATTACTATTTTTATTGTTTTAAAGAGATTTTAAAGCGTCTTATAAAAGCTCAATGAAAGTTAAAAACCAATCTTCTAAATTATGACTTTATTTTTATTACTTTGGTATTGTTAATACATGCAGTACCTGCATCAAGCTATCTAAAATGATATCTTATGCATAAAAGTAGCATGACAAGCATTCATCAATGCACGTTTCCAAAACAATTACCTTATTTTATTATTTGCTAGATATCTTGTCATTTTGTAATCTTTCAGCAAATGCAGGACTGTAAAATGGTTTTCTATCTTGCAATAGCACCTAAACCTTACCTTGCCATACATTCTTTTAGAATGTAGAGGCTTGAAATTTTTTGTCCTTAAATAATGGATTTACAGGCATTACAGAACGAAATAAATCATCTCGTTTATCTATACTTCACCACAATTGGTGTGATCCAAAGAGATGTGGACAAAGATGATATTGGCAGCACAATGGAATCTCTGTTTGACGAAATAAAATCTTGTAGAGCCAATTTGGATCGACTTTTAGAATGCACAGCTTTTCAGCCAAAGGAAGAGAACAAGGACAAAGAGAAAATAATAAGAGAGGCAAAGGACTTTATAGAAGACGGCCTCTATTTCATTGATAGAATAACCGAGAGGCATGAATGAAGAGTGCAATTCTAACCATATCCTTGTAACAGCTAGCTTGAATATGATCTGGCATAAAACTTGAAAGACTGCATGCATAAAACTTGTCTTGTATTTTCAAATGAGTTACCACTGATGCCAATAAGCAAAACAGGAACACTCTACAAAATTAAAAAGAAGTGTAAATAAGAACATCCTGTGTCCTAAAATGCTTTTTTGGATTTCTAAACTTATTTTTATTATCATTCAGTCAAAAACCTAGTTTGTTTTTCTTGATAAATCATTTTATGAGCTACTTTGTTTGAATTAGAAAGAGGAGCACGTGATCTTTTATTTGTACTTGTTTCTTCATTCCATTAGCTAGATCATCTTAATAAATAAGAAAATCAAGGTCTGATGTAATAACAATAACTAACTTTTTTACTAAACTTTGGATGTTTAATTTTGTGTACTTTTTAGTTTATGCAACATAAGCCTTTTAGGCTTAAATTGCAAATTAAAGCTTGTTCATTTTATAAATAAATCATATTTGTTTATCCCATGGTCCAATTTGCTCTAGAAAATGAAAATATTCTAGAAATTGACGAATACCACAGTTTGGACCAGAACTCTTTTGACATGCTCTGCAAAGCAGTCCAAAAGAGAGAAATTTCTGAGATTCTTGACATTTCATATTATTTTAGGAAGGACTATGAGAGATGCAGAAAACTACTAGACTTGGCGCTGGGAAAGGCAAAGCCTTCTGCTTCTGGCCCTAGCAACATTGTGGAACCGTCCTCAGTGGAGGAAGTTAAAATAAAAATACTTGGACTGATGATACAGCATAAAAGAGAGTCCAGGGACCTTGTGGACGAGCTGCAGTTTGTTAATGATAAGAGATATGATTATATAAAGGGGTTTGCCCTTATTGATATGAATCAATACGATGATTCTGAGCTTCATTTTTCTAAAATCAACAACAAGAGGGGGATGGCAATTGCAAGAATCTTCAAACAAGACTTTGAGTCAGCATTGGTAAGCACAGACCCTGTCATAAGATGCTACGCTAGTTCGTCCAACTGGAAAAAGATAGAAATAGAGACAACCAACAAGGACTTTTTATTCAGGATTGGCCAGTCGGATGAGTATGGCAATGAGGATAATTTGGATGTTAAAATAACATTAATTGATAGATCAATAACAGAAGAGAGCAATAAAGAGGCTGTTGATTGCACTGTTCTCAGGACATGCCTTTCCAGGCTGTCTGAAATACAAAATGAAGTATTTTCTGCCGAATTGGCATACATGTCTGGAAAAATATACCATTTGATGAAGGAATACGAAAGGGCTGAGATTGAGTATACAAAAGCCATAGGAATAGATGGAAACTACATTCCTGCAAGGCTGAACCTGTGCAGGATACAACAAGTGCCGTTTGGAAACGATGCCAGTTCAAACCCAAGTTCATGCCTTTTAAGTTCTGCGATCGACAAATGCCTGAAGCAATCCCCGATCTGCGATTACAACACTTTGATTGCTCTAAAACAGAACATCTTTGACATTAATCTCAATTACTGTTCTGATTTGGTGAGGAAAATTGCATGGACTGTCATACAAATGAGAATGCTAAACAGAGATGCTTTGGGCACATTAGAATTGGTCGAAAATTATTTTGACCAGGATGTTGTAAAGAATAACAAGGCTATTCTGCTGAAGAATTACAAAATGCTTGAGAAATTGTTGGATGTATGCGATCCTAGCCTCAAAGAATTTGTTTTGTACAACCTAGCTGTTCTTAAAAAGGATGCTGAGATGCTCAATAAAGTCTCATTGCCTGAAGCCAAGCTGCAACTGGATTTTCTCACTAAAAACACCGAGACCTGCGATGCAAGTCTTAGGTCGTTTTTGCTGCTCTCCAAAGCTGATTTGGCAGGACAAACTGACTTATTTTCTAGGCTTCTTCACGGATGTATCTGCATAAACGAATCTATGGTATCACAGCCATCAGAGATTACCTCAGATCTCTTGAGAAGTGCAGAAAACATCTTTCTTTCCTGCACCAACTCACCCTACGCCATCAATGGTCTGGCTGTCATTCACTGCATGAAGAAAAACTATTCTTACGCCATCAAGCTCTTTAAACAAATAGTCGATGATTTTGATGCTGCTTATCTGAATCTAGGAAATGCTTATTTTTTAAATAAGGAATATCCTAAGGCTCTTGAATGCTACGTAAAGGTTATTGACAAGCATTTTGAGGAGCATGGGAAAGCATCCAGCAGCTACAATGACGATAGGAACAAGATGTTATCAGAATTGAAGATATCCAGAGAGATCCTGAAGTTCCTAGTGAGCTTTACAAAGGACATGAACACGATAGACAAGCTGATAAATCTTGGATTCAAAGATTTGAAAGGCGCAAAAGCTTTGATTCTCTTAGAAAATGGTGAAATTGAAGTTGTGAAGAACATGAATTTATCTGACGATGAAATAGTCAGTAAGCTTAATTGTAGCATTGAAAGAGAGCAAACAAGGAAGAGAAAAATAGCTGAACTTGAAGAGTACCGGAAGAAGAGGCATATTCAATGATTAAGTTAATTAAAAACAGTCTTTCATCATCTGAAAATGCTTTTATAGGTCAGTTTTTTAGCTTCGTTTATTTCTGCTGATTAATGCGTAAGTTTATATTCTTGTTGTAGCAAAGGTTAGGATAAAATTATAAGATTGTACTTTCATGCTAGTACTTTAAACTGGTGATTAGGTGATAAGCTTTTGTATGATTTTTATAAGTTTGAACAAGATAATTCTGTGAAAATTTTATCCTTTATGAAATATAAGCATGAAAGAAGAAATACTAAAACCAGCTCAACGCATAAAAATAATGTTAAAACTAGTTTAATGCATAAACATAGAACGACAGAACAGAAAATCCAAGTCCCGTCTAACACAAGCAGTATAAAGAACCAAGAAGCTCTTCTTTGCAAAATAAAAGAAGTTTTGATCGCAAAGAAGAAGCAAGTCACAGAGTTTAATATTGTAGAGGCATGCTGTGAGACAGTCATTGAGCTAGTCAACAGAAAAAGAGATGACTATTTAGAATTATTAGAGATAGTCTTTAATTTTATACTTAATAGTGCTAGCTGTGCTAAAAAACAGTTTATAACAAGAAACTTCATCAAAATGCTATCAGCCAGCATTGCACAGCATTCTAAAATAGTTTTTTCTATTCTTAAGTTTCTTTTAAAGAACGAGGCCAGCTCTAAGATTTCTAGCAAAGCAGAATTTGGAGAGATTTTTAAGTTTCTGCTGGAAAACATAAAATCACAGGGCGCGAGCAACTTGATGGCCAAACATTTTCATTTGGCAGAATATTTTGACAGTTTAAGTTACGACCAAAAAGGCCAGCACTTGAGGAACAGTGTTGAAATTTTGAATAGAGAAATCGATTGTTATGGCTTAATCAAAGATTACTGCTTATCAAAAAACAATGAAAATAATAATGATATTATTTTACAATACTTGGACACTAGAAGCAATAGTTCCCGTGACCCTAAAAGTATGAGAGACGACTGTTTTAGAACCCTGGACAATCAAACATTGCTGGAAATTGTCAGCTTGCTTTATCCTGATTCTGATTGCAATTTGAAAATCCTCATTCATATTTTAAAATTGAATAAGAAAAATTTCATAATCCAAAAATCGTCAAAATCAAACACCCAGAATCTCTTTTCAGACATTAAGTCTTCCGACAAGCTTTTTGAGCTCATCAGACATGAGCTTATTGGCGGCTCAAACACAGAAAGTGATCTTCTTGAATTCGTTTCTCTGCTTTCTGACTTTATTCTTCCAACCTTTATTCCTTTGATCTCTGAGATTAATTCTACGTTTCTGGAGCAAAACCTATATTCGACTTTGTTTAGAAATATTGCCTCTTACATACAACTTGAAGACTTTATTGAGATAATCCAGCAGATTGACATAAGCAAGCATTTTCAGATTTTCAAAAGCATTTCCAATGCAGACCTTTCTGTTTTTACAAATTTATACAAAGCACATTCTGGATTGTTGAAGCTAGAGATTGAAAACACAAAGGATGACTGCTTCTACGACTGCATCGTTAAAGAGGATTCTTTAGATTATCTTCTTTCCTGTCTTCCAGGATTCTGCAATTATTGCACAGACCATTTTGGCAATATCGAAAATATTATAAAAATTTTTGATTTCCACTTTTCAAGCCATAAGAATGCAATACTTTCTGCTTTAGAAAGGCTAATCATTTCTCATTCTTCTAATCTCTCCGAATGCCTTGTGCTGAGAAATCCTATAGAAAAAGAGACTTCATTGAAAATCTTGGAAAGTATAAAAAAGTCCAATTTGCTGGATAAAATTTTTATTGATTTTGTCAACAACAAGAACTTCAGTCATTTTTCTTTAATAAGCACACTGTTTGATATGCATCAGGTTGACCTGTCTGGCATTATCATTCCTGCGATCATGCTAGGAAATCCTGCGTGTATTTCCGTTCTACATGAATCTGTCATTCTATCAATTGGCGACATCTTGCGGCTATTGCCATTTTTCTGCAAGGGAAAGTATTTTGATTTTGATTTTATCAGTCGACTTGTTGAGCTGTGCTCTTCTTCTGAATTTGACATTCAAAAAAGAGCATATTTCCTGCTATATACAATTTATAGCAATTCATCCACTTCCGTCTGTATTTGTGATATGCTCTACTCCTCTTTGGAACATTCTGCCACGTCTCCGTCCGCCAGAAACAGAATGATGCTTCAATACTGCATTCTTAAACATGGCTGTAGAGATTGTAAGATAGACCCGTCTCTTGATCACAATTCTAAGTTTTTTAAAGCGATGATCAAGAGTCTGAGAGTAGGAAATGCCAAGTGCAAGAAGTTTGCAAAAGAGATAATTGTTGAAATTATGGAAGATTGTAATTTTAGACAGTTTTTGATGTCGCATTCTGTTAAGACCAACCCAGACCCTGTTTTTCTTGCTGGATGTGTAGAATGTATAGCCTTCATTTTAGATCATATTGTACTGAACCAGGAATATGTTTTGTCAAAGCAAAACAATGAATTTGAAGTTAGCTTGTTGAAAAAGGAACTGTTTAGTCTCCTACTTTCTGTTAGCTGCTATTCTCAGGAAGTTGTCAGAACTACTCTGAAGACCTTTGAGATGGTCCTGTGTGTTGAGGACTTCTCTTCTTTCATACCAGAAATACTCAAGACAGTGGATGGCTATGTTTTAACATTCTCAAAGAAATACAACAGAGAACTCAAGAGTTTCTGCATATTGGCAGAAAGACATGGGTTGTCTCTCACGAAGCCTATGAAGACCTTGCTGAAGTTTAGAAACAAAAGCGGAATACCAAAGGAATACCAGGTGGTTAAGAGAAAGGAGTTTTCTGAGATGCTATGAAAATGAATAAAGTTTAACAAATTTAAAGATGTTTAATTGGTTAAAAGCTGTTTATGTTAATTAAAGCCACAAGTGTAATTTTCTAGAAGCAAATTAAAAAAGCTCTCCGACCGAGAATTGAACTCGGATCCCCAGCGTGACAGGCTGATATGTTGACCATTGCACCATCAGAGATGGGAAGGCACATGTTGCTGTAGTAGTTGCTGTGCAATCAGTCGGCCATGATTTTCTGTAAAATTTTTATTCCCAATGGCAGAAGTTAAAAAGCTGAAAGGAGGCTCGTTCAAGACAATGAATTTGCCCACACAGTTGTACCACAACATTGCGTTTGAGAACCCCACACCCATCCAGAGAAAGACTATTCCCCTGATTCTGGAAAAAAGAAGCCTAATGGGAATAGCGAGAACTGGCAGTGGAAAAACACTGTGCTACTTGCTTCCAGCGATCATAAACGCCACCAACGGAGAAAACACATTGGTTCTGCTGCCTACAAAGGAGCTTGTGCTCCAAGTTAAGAGCATTTTTAAGATGCTTTCCCACAAGGTGCCGATGACGGGCACCGTGCAAATTACGACGTTGAAAGACATGGAAATTAAAGACATTCATCTTTTGGTTGTGGATGAGATAGACAGAATCTTAGAGGAGCCGTCCTTGCTTGCATTTTTCAACAAGATCAATGAAGACATTTCGTGCCAGAGGGTTTACTTCAGTGCGACTCTTCCTGACTCCCCGTTGAACATTTCCACGGTCCAGGTTGACAACAAAATTCCAGATTCGATAAAGCACTACTTTTTGTATGTCCCAAGCGAGAGCAAAGAAAGCGCCCTTTTGAACATTTTAGATAGAGAAAAGAAGACAATTATATTTGTAGCCACCAGGTATGGTGTAGAGTTCTTGTTGGCTGTTTTAGAAAAATATGGATATGCATCCAAAGGAATATATTCTAGCATGGATGACGAGGCAAGAAGTACCAATTTTAAAGACTTTATGCACGGAAGGGTGAAAATACTTGTAGTGACCGATGTTGCTGCAAGAGGCATTGACATACCTTTTCTTGATGTCTCGATTTCCTATGATTTGAGTGATGAAAAGACATTTGTGCACCGAGTGGGCAGGGTAAGAGGAATGGGTGAGCAGTATTCATTTGTTACTTACAGCGATGTGTTCCACTTCTTCAACATCAGAGAAACCTACTTGCCTGATGTGGAGATTGGGACTATTCCCCAATCTATCCTTGATAGCTACGATTTGTCAGATCTTGGCCATCTCAAATTTTCTGCAATGAGGGGATATCAGCGATGCCTTGATTTTAGGAGAAAGGTCAGTGTTCCCAGTGAATTTAAAACCTTAGTCGATAACTTCAATGTGCATTCTAAATTTAAAGTTAAGGAAACACTTGCTGATCAAATTAAAAAGCTTAGTGCCAGGAAGGTCGAAGTTGTGGAAAAGAAGGATGAAAACCCGTTCAAAGACCAATTTTACATTCCATACAGCAAAAACGAAATGCTGACGCACAGCTCTGCATTTGCTGTTTCTAGGGACGATTATGTCAGGGAACAGAAGCCTAAGCAGAGGTACACCCGTAAAAAAGTTAAGACAGCCAAAAGATAAGATTTTAAGAGAGTTGAATAAAATTTTGATTTTTAAAAGCTTATTTTTGAATTTATAAACAAAATATTTAGTAATCTATTATTGAAGTTAATGGGTTTCTATTAATTCAATATAAATAGTCTACCTATTTTGATCTTGCAAAAAATTTTATGCTGTCTGTTTATATTTTATTATTTGAAAATTGAGCAGTTTTCTGATTGATCTAAAAGCTAAGCTCAGCACATATAAATCTCCTGCAGCATAAATAATAGTCTTTAGTATTCCAACACTACGATTCGTTTTCTTTGGAGTGAAATCTGGCATGAAGCAGCATTTTCTGCTTTTTGTCAAACTTTTTTTGGCAAATATCACACTCAAAAAGCTCTTTCTCTTTCTTGGAAAACTCAGACAATGGCTCCTCAGCCACCCACATTTTTGTAGTTAAAGGCTCTCCACTTATTGTTTCTATCGAAACTATTTCCTGCTTGAATTTTCGAATAGGTTTGTTTTTGAGCTTCTCAATGATTCGTGTCTGTTCTGCTATTACAGAAATCTCCTCGTTCATTTTCTTTTTTTCGCATGTAGCACTGTCATTTTTGGGTTGGGAAGAGTTGAACTCCATTGAGGGCCATCACAATTTTTAATTCAAATCTTTAAAGACTGGATGTTGAGGTTTATACTGCATAAATTGATCATCACAAATGTGCTCTATAAACATAATTTGGTTTAGATGCAAGTTTTCTGTTTTCTAAAATGCAGAAACTCTTTTGTCCAGTATTTACATTAGAAATGCTTGGCATCTTAATTCTTCATGACCTCTGCTTAATCTAGGTCATACTGAAGAAACAAACTTTTTCTGCAGAATCCTAACACTGTTAAGTATAAGCTGTCATTTCCTCACATCTACGGCCATATCCGTTGTAAAGCACCGGAACCCATCCGAACTCCGAAGTTAAGCCGACGCGAGCTCATGCAAGTACTGAGATGAGAGATCTCTCGGGAACGGTGAGTGCTGTAGTTTTTGTTTTCATAATTCTTATTATTTTAAGGCGAATGCTTTTGCATGCTGCTGCTAGAATTTACTTCTAACACCCCTTCTTCATTTCTACCTCACATCCTGGTATTGTAATATTTCTAGTGTTTAATCGTTAATCCATTCCTAATAAAAGTTTTTGTTTTTTTTTTAAAAAATTTACCTCCCCATATGAATGAGCTTATCAATTTTTCAATGCTCCTAAATGGCAGAAATCTTTCTAGAATAATAATAGAAGGATACAGCTATTTATATGATCTTCTAGCAGGATGGTACCCGGAGATACTCTATTCTAGGCTGTACAAGAGGTGGATTGCCCATCTTTTTGCAAAAAATTTTCCAAGCCAACCTGTGGAATGGAAATTCTATGTAAAGTATGTAATCGGAGAGGATATTCCTGAAAGCCTTTGTTCTTTGGTGGCTAACAGAATAATGACTGTTGCTGTTTTGGTGCTTTGCAGTGTCTTTGTTGGGATGCTTTCCTATCGCAAAATCATTAATTCTGGGTTTTCACGGTTCTCATTATTCTTTAAGTTCATGACCTTTTATATACTTTTGGCAATACCTTTCAGGCACTCACATCTTGCAAGCCCAATAAGAACCCTGGTTTCTTCATCCTCAAAACTACTGGATTTTGTGCTGTTTAATGTGGCAGTCTTGCTAGCCTTTGCTTCAATTTTCTTTTTCTTCAAAAATACTGCCGAGGTGGCAGTTAAAAAAGATCGTAAAAAATCAAAGAAGGTGTCGAGAGAAATTTCAATTGCACTAAGAAGAGACTCTGGTTTTGATGAGAGGATTGATTTCCAAAATGATCCTTCTTCGAGAATCTATACACTACTGAAAAATTATAAGAGACCTCAGGAATATTGTGAAACCTTACTTGCGAGAATAGGATATGGCATTCTCATAGCAGCAGCCTACTTGTGTGGAACACATATGATATTATCTTTAGTTGGTGAAAGTCCTATGTTTGCATTAGTGATCTTGACAGGTCTTGTAGCCCTGTGCGTCTTTTCACTATGTAAAATCATTGGAAATTCTTATAACAACGGACTAGTATACAATTATGTTAGTCTTTATCTTTTTTCTTTCATTTTGCTTCTTGTCCAGGTGCTGAGTGTTGTGTTAATTATTCTAACAGCATTCTATAATCTGCTTCCAAATGCACATCAGAAGCTTTTATACGGTGCAGAAAATGTGCTGCATCCACTATTCTTGCAGAATATAGGTCTTTCTTCTATTCTTCCTCAGACTTTGCTTCTTGTTGCCTTTATGCTCTATTGTATTTTTAATACTGAAAATGATGATGATTTAGAATTTAAAGATAAAATCAAGAAATACCACAAAATATTTGAAAATTTCAAGATTTATTTACGCATTGCAAAATCAATGAGATCGTCTCTGATCAGGTATTTATATCTGCCCCTGGTTATTGCAGAACTCTGTTTGAAGATGGAGCACAAGAAGCTAGCAAAAACACATTTGCAGACAACTAAAAAGCTTACAGCTCTTGAATTTTGCAAGAACCGGCAGGAATCCTCGACCTTTAGACCATGCAATTCAAGAAGACCCTCGATTTTAATCGTTGACATTTGTGCAGAGGGTTTAAACTTGGATGAGCAAATCAGCCTGTTTAGGGAGCAAAGAGATGCCTTATTTGATCTTTACGTAGGTTCTTGCAACTTGAAAAATCACTATTTTTGCATCCTTAGTAGAAAATTTAAGTTCTGCTGTAAATAAGCCAGGAATGTATTTATCTTAGAATAAATAATTGTTTTAATGATGCTTTATGTAAAATGGAAGTAGTTTAGAGATCAATTATCTTTCCTGATTTCATGGCTATTTTATCAGGTAATTTTGAAAATTATAAAAAATGATTCAAACGCACATCTGGACTATTTGCAGGAATACACTAACATTAAACACAATGGTCTTATAGAACTAATCGTCAAGCTTAAGAATACCGTGTTTTTACGCCTATCACAACACCTGATTTTAAATTTTAAACAAGACTGCTTTTCTTCAAAGATTAATTTATTATTCTTCATTACCCGTCTCAGCAGATGCTTTCTTCTCTTGGTTCATTTGCGCAGCCCTCTCGTTGTAGGCTGTTTTCTCACTTTCGTCAAGCGCCTTCCATTGTAGGCCGCATTTTGCAATGTATTTCTTAGCAGAGTCATCGGTATCTAGCCCTTTATCAATATTCTCCTTGTTTTCTTTGACAAAAAGACGGTATCCTGACATTTTGGTGTTGGTGCGCTTCTTCTTCCCCTTGTCAGATGATTCCTTTACTGACTTCTGGAACTCTCTGTAATTGTCCGTTTTTGCATATTCTTCAACCTCTTTCTTATACACTGCCTTCGCTTTGTCCGCCTTGTCGCTATACTCCTTCCGTTTGATCTCGTCAAGCTCTTTCCACAGCTTAGCAATGGCAGGCGCCTGCTGAGTAACTGGAAGATTTTTAATATCTTCATTATTTGCGCGTAAATCATTGCCAAAGAGCAGAAAGCCGCTCAGAGGTCTTTTCGGAGCATTTTTGTCCTTCAAACGCTTTGCCATTGATGGGGTAAACAAAGCAAAAATTTTAAATAAAAATTTATATAAAATTCACAAATGAATTTCAAAAAGAAAAGCAAATAAAACAAAATGTAGCTTGGAAGCCAATAAAAGGTCTTATAAATTGGCAAAATTAGAAGTAAATGCAGGTTTTAAAGCCATTTGCTATAACTTTAAAATCCTGTAAAATTGTTTGATTATCTTTGTTTGTGACAGATTAAAATGATTATTTACATTTGAATATACTGAAATACAATATAAAATAAATACATTGAAATACAATATATAATAAATACAATGTAAAATAATTTGTATGAGCTATGCAGTCCAGTCATTGTATTTTCAGCTAAGTAATATTGCCTACAATCATTGCTCAAAATTATACAATAAAAAGATAAATGAGAATTTTAAAAAAAAGGAATAGGACGGAATCGTTGTTTGAGGCTTAAATGCCAAATAACAGAAATTGGAAGCTGAAATTGTCAAAAACTAAAACTTAAGTGCTACATAAGCCTGACGAGAATTCTTTGTATTGTCTTATTTCTCACTAATAATTAAGGTCCACTAAGAGACTGTTTTGCATAAAATAGATAAATATAAATAAACGATTGCTTTATTTGTAAGTTTAAACAAAATTTGGCATAAAGACTCTTTTTATTTTAGCAAATGTCATGTTCAGGTTTCAATTTTTCAATAGCTAGCTTGAAAACCTTTTCTATGTTATCTGTCAAATAATTGTCGTTGGCAAACCTTTCCAGCACTTGTGTTCTGTCCTCTCCTTCTTTGTTGGACAATGCCATGATTATCTGGCTCTCTTCTTGTTCCAATGCATCGTCCAGGTCAAACTTCTCCTCCAAAAAGCACAGAATCTGCTTGCACAATTTGGCATGTTTTACATTAAACTTTGTGCCTAGAATTTCGAAGTCTTCAATGGACGCTTGGATATTCCCAGTTCGCAAATTAAGGCTCAACGTTTCCTCAACAGCCTTTTTAAAGTGGTAAGGGCAGTTGGCCTCTTTCTTGAAGCATTCTCTTGCCTTTTTTAAAAACTCAATGGCTTGTCCAGTATGCTTCTGCTTAAGAAGCTCAGCTATTTTCATAAAGCTGTCTCCTGCCATCATAAACTTGTGGATTCGCATCAAGCATTCTGCGTGCAATGCATAAAAGTCAATAGCCTCATTCAAATTAGTAGAAGAAAGAGTAGTGAATAGAGTTTTGTACACTTCAGCCGCTTTATAGATATTGTAGTCTTCTTTTTTCATTAAATAGGTTTCTGCTGCTTCTTTGTAGTATTCTTTTTTTTCCTCGACGCTTTCACAGCTCCTTGCAACCTCACAGAACAAATCTCCTGAGGTAATGTAATCTGGCCTAGAGAAGATGCTGGCAAGAAATCCATGAGATTTTCTAAGATTTTCGGCCTTTCTAATTTTATCTTTCGATTCCTTATCCATGGACTATTTTGTTTCTTCTATTTTAAAATTCATTTCTGTATCTAAGCTTGACTAATCTCATATTGTTTCATAAAAAGCAATGCTTGTAGTAAAATGCCTAATCTTCTACTTCAAACAAAGAGGCGTGATACAGAAGAATTAGCATGTTTCTTGTTATCAATCTTTTACTATGTGTTTAGTTGCTATAAAATGTTTTTTAAAAGTCGTTTTCAATTGTTTAATGAAAATCAATGAATTCAAAATAATGTGAAAGACTTGGATCTTCCATAGAGTGTTAAAATTTGAGAAATTTTAGATTTTAATATAATTTTTTAATCAAGAAATTTTGATCATTTTATTATTTTTGCTATCTTGGACTTTCCTAGCACAACTGACATGTACTCATCAACTCCTATGGCTCTTACAGTCCTTTCCTCGCTGCTGTCTTTAGAAACACTGTGAAATGTTTTGAGAATGTCCTGGCAGATCTTGGATTTCTTCTCATTTCCAGGACACAGTCTTATTCTGTATTTGTAGTCTTTTACAACTATCCAGGGTGCACACACTGGAAGAGCATATTGGTAAGCATGTCCTGGCTCTGGGATCGCGCAAAAGTCCAGAATCTCTGCAGAATCTTCTTTTTTAAACAAAAGTCCAACACCGTATTCCAATCTATACGGATTCAATATATTCTTCTTTCCTCTTATCATAAATCCACCCTTTGAAATAAACTCACCCGTCGGTGGTGCTTTAGAAACCTGATCTGGCTCTACATAGAACACCTGTCTTATTACACCCTCTTCCCAGCATTTTGACATGCACAAGGACATGTATGATGCTTGAGTCACTGTATCCTCGTCCCGCCCTTTGCATATCACTGAGCTGGCTCCCTGGACATCACAATGGAAATACAGATCAGATGGATCAAGATGCTTTTTTACAATCATTTCGTTCTGCTGCGAATTTTTTCCTCCTATCACAAGTTTCCCACTAGAACTAATAAAAAAATGAAACTTCTCAAACCAAAAAGGCTCTCTTTTCTGTATTTTCACGCTTTCTTTTTTGGGAATCATTTTTTCGGCAATGTTCTCGAGAGCGTTCTGTGTCTTTACACTTTTGTCGATGGACTTTTTCTTCTTTTGGTAAAATTTTTCAATATTTTTACTCAAATTCAAGTTTAAATCAAGGTCAAAACATGAGCTTTCAAGCTCTACAATGCACGTTTTCTTGCGCAGGTCGTAACTTTTAATTGCCGAGGCAAGTGGATTCCTGTTGAGTCTTTCCTGCTCCCAGAAAATATCAAAATCCTTCCATTCCATTCTGGTTTCGAAAACTTTTTTAAAAACTGCTAAAATGGATTCCAACAACTCCCTGTTCCTATCGAGAATATCAATTATTTCCTGCGTTCCTTCAGCCTGAAGCGCTAGCTCTTGAATATATCGCTCCTGTGCCTTTTTTATTCTTATGCCCTTGTTTTCCTTAAGCTTCTTCTGCTTTTTGGTATCAAAGAAGTAATATTCTGATGCCTCGCTCAAAGAAGAAAACACCAAAGCTTTTATTCCTCTTGATTTGGAAAGAATGTCTTCAATTTTCTCCTTATCACAGAGATTTATTTTGTACTTTGGCTGTTTTATCTTTTCATCTTCTGTCTTCTTCTCTTCATCACTGACTTTCTGTAAACCTTTAATTTCTTTTGTTTCATCTTTTTCTTGATCGTTATTTTTTACCGCTTCCTCGCTGATTTCGTGTGGATTTTTTATTTCAAGAGATTTTAATTTTTCAGATATTTCCAAGTTCCTCTCTACCTTTTCAACCTTGTTGGCATCGAATACTGTTTGGAAGGCAAACAGCATTTCAGGTTTGTTTTTTAAGAGCGTAACTTCTCCAAATCCTCCAATATTATCTATTTGATCCTTCAGGTCCCTAAAATAATCCTCTACACTGCTTCTATACCTCTCATCTTTCAGCCCTTCAAAATCAACACCCAAACGCTTAGCCATTCTATCCATCTCAGCCTTGACAATATCAATATATTCCTTTTCAAACGGAAACATTTCGCTCAATTCCATCTCTTTGAATTTATCGAAGCTTGTGTCAATCTCTACCTTATTGAATATGTACTTGCTGTTTTTTTCTATTCCCAGCTCTTTGACTGTTCTCAAGAGATCAATGATCATATCATTCTCATCAAGAATTACAATATTCCCGCCACTGTAAAACTCAATGACGAGCCTGAATCTCAAAGTATTGATTATTATGACCCTGTCGAAACCAAATTGACATATTTCGTGCACTTTGGCATGCCTACATTTTTCCCTGAGCTTTTTGCAAAAATGAGAAATTTCTGTCTCGTAGTCAGAGCAAAGATGTATTCTGATCCCTGGCTCAATCAAAAGAGTGTCTTTGTTGGAAAATTTTATGTAAATAAACCTCTGCTCGAAGGAATAGAAGTTCTGGACAAATGCATTAGACAGCCGGGCATTCAGCTCGTTTGCCATTGCTCTGATGTCGAGTATCGACATTCTTTGCTTCATTTGGGGAGCATAAAATTTTGAAAAATTAAAGAAAAGCATAAAACTACAACTAAAAAAACTTAAGCGAATACCTTAGATTAAAAATCCACATCTGTGGTGTTGTATCACATGAGTAACGGAAGGAATAAACAATTATGGCTTCCTGACAATATGTGACAGGGGTAAAATTTTGTATAAATTTATAGCATGAGAAATGTTCTCCAATAAAATGTTTAGGAATACGGGTTGTCTCAACTAATGATTTTCTAAATACAACTATTCTTAAACAGAATTCTCTAAAGACTCATTCCATAATTTAGCATTTTTTAATCTTAACTCAGCAAAAATTGGTATTAAAAGCATTTTATACAAAAGTTGCTGATGCAGTCTATAAGACATGTCATTTTATTGTTCTATGTTAAAATGCTTTGTCTAGACATATTTGAGTTTATAAAATGTGCAGCAAAACACCTTACTTAATAGTTTAAGAATAAAATATGTCTAGACAAAACTTGAAAACAATGTCAATGTTTTATTAAACAGAATCTTACTTAGAAAATGCTAAAAGTATGCCTCTGGCTCAAATCTCTTGTTTTTTATGGGCATTTCTAAATTGTAGTACGGGTCTGAAAGTATAAATTCACTAAAGTATTTATAGACTCTTTTGAATACACTTTCCACTTTACTTTTCATGTTTTCGTCTCCCACAAACATGAATGTCAATCCGGAAAGAGTCCGGAAGAGTGCCAGTGTTTTCGTGTCGTATTGGATAAATTGGCAATAACTGCTGCTCTCAAGACAGGTTCTTGCTATTTCACTTAGAGAATGTAAGGTGCTCGCAAAGATCATGATTCCATTTGTTTCTTTGCTATTATCATGACTGTAGATTAATCCTCCTGATCTGTTTACGATGTAAAGATTGCCAATCATTGGGGGAACACAATTCATAGCCAAGATATCTGTATCAAGCCAAGTAAAATAATATGCTCAACTGCCTTCCAATTATCTTTGTTTCTTGTTAAAAAATGTACATTCTACATTTATTTACATCTTCTTCTATTTATGCTACTGCCCAATAAAATGCATCAAGCATGAATATTTATTGTTTAAAAGCCCTTTTAATCTCAAATAAATAATGCATTTCAACTGCAAAATAGCATTTTAAAAGTAAAAAATTGCATAAATAAAAGTGCCCAAAAATGTATCAAAAGCTTGCGCATTCTTCGAAGAACATCTCAATAAAGGGAATCTCGTTCCGGCTCCTGTCTGCGGATCAGATTTCCAAAGTAAGCGTAACAAGCATTGAGAACAAGACCTTGTATGACATAAACTCAAGGAGTCCTCTTTCTGGCGGCCCATTAGATTTGAGGCTGGGTGTTTCTACGAAAGTTGGAATATGCTCAACTTGCAATGAAAGCATACAGTCTTGCTCAGGCCATTTTGGGCATATAAAGCTTTTTCTTCCTGTCTACCACATTGGATTCCTCAAAAATACTATTGAAATCCTAAACTGCATATGCAAGCGCTGTGGATCGCTTCTCATCAATCTAAACAGGAAACTTTCTCATTCTGAGCCAATCAACCTGGCACAGGTAAAAAATGAATGCAAAAATGTTAAAAGCTGTCCGAAGTGCAAGGCAGCAAATGGCACAGTAAAAAAGAATTCAGGCTTTCGGGTGTATCACGAAGTTAAGACGAGCAAGGGGGAAGTATTTACAACCGAGATAAATCCACAGACCTGCTTGAATTTGTTCAACCTGATAGAAGCAGATGACTATGCTTTTTTAGGTCTCAAAGAAAATCCCTCTTCTCTGATAATTCAAAACTTGCTAGTTCCTCCTTCTTGCATCAGGCCAAGCGTGGATATGCAGGAAGACGGGTTCAATGAAGATGACTTGACTGTGAAGCTCTGTGAGATTATCAATACAAACAAGCTACTTGAAGAAAGTGTCAAGAAAGGCAATTCTCTTCCGATCATCAATGATGACTGGGACTACCTCCAACTGCAGATCAGCCTCTTCATAAACAGCGATCTCCCGTCTGTAAGCATTATTAATACGCCTATCAGGGGGCTTGTCCAGCGACTCAAAGGCAAGGCAGGGAGATTCCGGTGCAACCTGAGTGGTAAAAGAGTTGACTTTACTGGAAGAACAGTCATATCTCCCGACCCAAATCTTAGCGTAGAGCAGGTGGGGGTTCCCCAAGAGATAGCCAAAACTTTGACTATTCCAGAAAAGGTGAATTCAATAAACAAGCCTTTTTTGACGGTGCTAGTGGCGAACGGAGTGAACAAATGGCCTGGTGCCAATTTTGTAATTTCAAAAGATGATAAAGGAAAAGACTTTAAAAGATTTTTGATGTATGGGAAGACAAAGGAACTTAAGATTGGAGATGTTGTAGAGAGACATTTAATGAATGATGATATAGTTTTATTCAATAGACAGCCATCCTTGCATAGAATGAGTATAATGGCGCATAAGGTAAAAGTACATCAGCACAGAACCTTTAGATTTAACGAGTGTGACTGTTCTCCTTACAATGCTGATTTTGATGGTGATGAAATGAATATTCACGTGCCGCAGACCTACGAAGCTAGGGCAGAGGCTGCGGAGCTAATGGGCATTAGAAATAATATATGCACCGCCAGAAATGGGGAGCCCTTGATCAGCTGTACTCAGGACTTTATCACAGGTGCCTTTTTACTCACAGGAAAAAATGTTTTCTTCACAAGAGACAGATTCGCACAGCTTTGCACTTACATCGCAGATGGGCTGCCTGCTAGGATCAATTCTAACCCTGTGGTTATTTCTCCTGTAGAACTATTTACTGGTAAACAGCTTTTTGAAGTGGCTATTTCATATGCTCTTTCCAAGATTTCATCAAAGGCAGTTATAAACCTTTTTGCCAAAAATAGAGGATATAAGAATCCCTATGACATAAATGATGGGCTAGTTCAAATCATCAATAACAGATTTATTATGGGCAGGCTGGATAAGGCAATAATTGGTGGCGAAAATAGGAAAGGTTCTCTTATTTATCAACTTTTAAGCATTTCAAAATCATGTGCAATATCATTCATGAATTCGATAGCACGACTAACGTCAAGATTTCTGTCTGAGAGAGGATTTTCTATTGGCCTTGATGATGTTTATCCTGGTCCAAATCTTATTTCCTCGAAAAATAGAATAATCAATGATGGCTATAAGCAAGTAGACCAATTTATAAAGGATAATGTTAACAATCTGGAGCTGGAAATCTCTTCAGTCCTGAACAAAATTCGAGAAGAATGTGGAAATGTTTGTATAAAAGAGCTGAGTCACAGCAATAGTCCTATTGTAATGCAGGAATGCGGAAGCAAAGGTTCTAAGATTAATGTCAGTCAGATGATCGCATGTGTTGGCCAGCAAATTATTTCAGGCCATAGAATTCCAAATGGTATGATTAACAGAACTTTGCCCCATTTCGCCATCAATTCTCTCACCCCTGAAAGCAAAGGATTTGTCATGAATAGCTTTTTTACTGGGCTGCACGGATACGAATTTTTTTTCCACGCCGTGAGTGGCAGAGAAGGACTTGTTGACACTGCGGTTAAGACAGCAGAGACAGGATACATGCAAAGAAGGCTTATGAAAGCTCTTGAAGATTTTAGCCTAAAGTATGACTATACCGTTAGAAATTCTACAGAAGATTTGGTCCAATTCAGATATGGGGATGACAGCGTTCAGACCTTGAAAAATGAGGAAGAGCAATTTCTCGATTGGATTTACACATCATCTGTATCTAAGTTTATGTTGTATGATGAAAAAGAGAATTATGATAAAATTGTTCCAAGCTATCTTCCAGATTGTACCAGCAGGTCTTCTCATAATAATGTGAGTTATGGCACTTTTAATATCGCAAAATTTGTGTCTGATTCCTTCAATGGATCTGCATTCAATAATATCAATCCAGGCACTGAAAAAATTTTGGACATTGTAGAATCTCTTAGGAATCATGCTGTTGCAAAGGAAATACTAAATTCAAAGAGAATTTCTGAACTGGTTTGTTTTTTGGAGAGAAAAAGGAATGACCGCTATTTTTTTGCAGGTAGTTTCTATTTTTATTTTCAAAATACAAAATTTTTGGAGACTTTCTTCGAAACTTTGAAAGAGAAAATCATAAACATGATCATTGATCCAGGGACTTCTGTTGGTGCTATTGCAGGCCAGAGTATCGGTGAGCCTGGAACACAGATGACGTTGAAGACATTTCACTTTGCTGGTGTGGCAAGTATGAATATAACATTGGGTGTTCCCAGGTTAAAAGAGATCATAAATGCTACTGCCAATATATCCACGCCAATGATAACTGCTAATCTGAGCACCAAAGGGCTAGAAATGGCCAAAGTTGTAAAAGGAAGAATTGAAAGGCTATTGATGAAAGACATTACTTCTAAGATTACGACCTCTATTTTTCCTGACAAGTTTGTTTTGACTTTTTACTTTGACTTGTATCTTATAAAACAGTTGAGAGCTGAGATAAGCATCAATACGATTGCAGACACAATAAATTCTTCTGTCAAAGTGGCACAGGTAGAAGTTGATGGAGATAAAATCAGATACAATCTAAAGAAAGTAAGAGAGAATACTATATTCAATGTAGAAAAAATCAGGAAGCAGATTCTCATGGTTAAACTTTCAGGCTTAGAAGGTGTTAACAGAGTTATAATCAATTGTAAGAATACGCTTAACGAAGAATACGAGCTGTTTGTGGAAGGAAAAGGCTTTGATAAAGTTTTGTCTGTTCCAGGAATAGATCCTTTCTCAACCATTACAAATGATATACTTGAGGCAGAAAGAGTTTTGGGAGTGGAGGCTGCAAGATCTTTAATTATAAGAGAGGTTGAGTTTATAATGGGAAAGCATGGGATTAAGGTGGATCATAGGCATGTCTTGCTTCTTGCAGATACAATGGCATTCAAAGGAAGGATTTTGGGCATTACTAGGTTCGGGATTGGAAAGATGCACAGTTCTACTCTCATGTTGGCTTCTTTTGAGCAAACAGCAGATTACCTGTTTAATGCAGCTGTGCATGGATTTGATGAAAAAGTGAAGGGTGTTAGCGAGTCAATAATTCTGGGCATTCCTATTTCTTTAGGCACTGGATCTTTCAAATTGTACTGGAAAAAATAATAATAAACTTTATTTGTGGTATGTTCTATAAAAGGCAATCTCTAAAGTAGCTAGCAGGATAAGTTTTTGCTTTCTTTGGCTCTAGCATAAAATAGCCTTTTAGGGCAAATTACTGTTTAGAAAGCATCTATGCTTATAAGGTCTTTACAGATTTGCAAAAGGAATAAGAGTTTGTGTCATAAGTTTAAAACACATCTTATTTTATTAAAGTCAATATTATTTATTGTGTTCTTAGGCTATGATTAAAAATAAATTTCTGATTTAATATTTGAAATTATAAAAATCATTTTATGTATGCCCAAAGTTTAAGACTGTTGGACCAACGAGCTCTCTTGATTTGTCAAATACAATTGGTGCAAGAGTTTATGACATCCTCATTTTGGTAACTTTGAGGTGTTTTATTTATTTAAGATTAAGACCTGAATAAGATTTTCAATTTATGATTTAGGTAAGGAAAACACGAATCTACATTAATGTATAGATTAGAAAGTTGAAAAATTATACTATAATTTATATTTTTCAGTAGTAAATTCATCTTAAAATTGCAAAAAGAAGATGTCGTAAGCTTTTGTAAAAAACTGTGTTTCTTTCTGTTCTGTCACTCTGAAAATACTTAGAATCAAAGACATTCTAATACATCTTTATAAGATAAACTCAATGATGAATTTTTGAAGTAAAAAGCTTTAAGTTTTTCCAGTATTTAAACAAAAACTGTTATTTTAGAACAGAAAAGTCTATGCATCTTCTAAAGTCTTATACTAATTTTATATTCTCAAAGACTATTTTTATCGCTAAAATTTTTACCCCTAAATGATGTTTTTGACCAAAATTTTGCTCAGAATATGCATTTTAAGTATTTTGCAGATAACAGTGGCAAGTACTGGTTCTTCTCAAACTGGTTTTGTTGCACTGCTGAATTCTGAGGATCCTGTTACAAACAGTGATAGTGCTGTAAGCCTATTTATTGATTTGGATGCTGATGACAGATTTAAGATACCAGAGCACAAGCCAAAAAAGAGAAAGCATAACCCAGAGATTGATAGTGAATGCCAGTCTTTAGAACCTCCAACAAAAAGACAGAAAAATGTTCGAGATACTTTTTTAAAGAACACAATAGGATATTCGGGAGAGTTTAAGCATGAGTTATCGGATCTTTTTCTTATGTCAAAAAGCTTATTTGATTACGAATCCTATTTTGACATGCTTTTAGTATTTGATGACTCTGTCTTTATTGAAGAATTCTGCAGCAAAGAGCAATTCCAAGATATTAATTTAAATGTTTTTCTTAGGTTGAATGAAATGGTTGAGAAGAATTTTGAAAAACTAGAAGTTTATGCAAAAAGAGTTGTTGTAGAATATGTTGAGATTTATA